>JAABUX010001409.1_pt1 | contig 36637 bp, 33 predicted proteins | sample 5561851 | NCBI WGS metagenome assembly JAABUX01 (sample SAMN10711883, study PRJNA513361) | rock metagenome | isolation source: Antarctica rocks | place: Antarctica: Victoria Land, Richard Nunatak red sandstone | collected 2016-01-03 | reverse complement strand
CCACCAACAGCGGGATATCGTCCACCCGCTCCGTCTCGATCCGCAACCCCGCGATGTCTATGCTCTCATTCATGTCGAGAGCCTACCGCATTTTACCAACCAACCGCTAATTTAAGCGAACCGTGAGACAAGAATCAAGGGTAGAAGGAAAACCCCGACTTCTACGTGGCGAAGCAGTACTACGTGATGGGCAACTTCAGCCGCTTCGTCCGGCCGGGCTACACGATGATCGACATCCAGGAGCCCCACTCGGTGGCCTTCGTCGGTGGTAAGGAATTGGTCATCGTGACGACCGCGGCGGCCGTGGACGACAATCTGACGGAGGATGCTTCCTGCTCCCCTATTTGGGCTGCGATCTAATGGCCATAGGTTGGGAATCTCGTCTTTGCCACCCATCTGAATCTCGTGCACATGGTCCCCGTCCATTCCCTCCCGCGATGGTTTAAAGCCGAATTTCAGCAAGACATCGGTGATTTTCCTGCCACTGGGGGTTTTCGCATTGGAGAGGGGACCGACGACTGTCCCTACTCCTAAATGCCATTGCGGTGCGAGACCAATGGTAGTTCCATCAGGCAGGGTACCACCAATCTCTGGCTTGTACTCTTTGACCACCGTACCAGTTGCATCCTTTTCCCCGAGTTGCTGCTTCAAATCTGTTTGGAGGATAATGGATGCACTGCGTCCACCGAAATAGAGGGTGGGGTAATCCTTGGACGCGGGCTTCGGCCAGATGATGGGGAACGGATGGGCGCGGGTGCCGGCCTGCGCGTCGTCGACACTTGGGTCGATCTTCTCGACCGGAATGCGGCCGCTCTTGGTCGTCGTGTTCGGCGCAATGACCACCGTGAAGTCCAGAGTCTCCTTGCCGCCCGCGTCGTCCGGCTTGGTGGCGAAGGTGATACTGAGGTTGATGCCGCGCTCCAGTTGACCATGGTAGACGCTCCAGAGTTGATGCGCCTACCCCTCCTTCGCGCTCCGTGTCGCGGCGAAGTCCTTGGGCGCACCGTCGATGTGCTCCAGCTTGGTGACGATCTGCTGCGCGATGGCCTCGTGCTTAGGATTATCTTGATGGGGCGTCGCACCCGGCGCGTCCTGCCCGTCGTGGCCGCGCCCACCAGCCACGCCGCGCACCGTGTCAGCCAGGGCGGCGATCAGCGGCGTGAGCGCCTTCTCGACCTTGCTCCGCACGGCCTGTAGGGCCTTCTGCACCCCGTCGGCGATCTTGCCGATCCCGAACAGTCCCGCGAGGAAGTCCAGCGCCGGGACGATCAGGCGGACCAGCGTCGGCCCGATCACCCCCTGCCCGATCCGGGTGGCCGTTGCCACGTCCTTGTGCTCCGCCAGGTCCGCGAACGTGCCCACGATCGTGCCGAAGACCTCCTTGAGCGTACCTTCGTACTGCAGGAACGTCTGCACCGCCGCGTAGACCGCCTGGATGAGGGCGATCACCTCGCCCACCAGCGGCGTGCTCAGCTCCACCAGGACCTTCAGCCCCCGCGTGATCATCTGTCCCCACAACCAGTCGCGCAAGCCGTCCCGTACGCCGTCGACCAACTGCTGGACCAGGCGCGGGGCCTGCCCGCCGGCCGCCGTCCCCCAGGCCTCGTGGGCCAGGGAGTCCAGCCGCGCGGCGAGGTCCCCCGCCCTGTCCACGAGCTGGCCCGCCTGTTGCGCGGAGATGCGCTGCGTGCGGACGATGCGCTGCACCACCAGGTCGCGCAGGTGCGCGCGCGTCAGTCCCAGAATGTCCTGCACCGTGGGCAGCAGGTCGGCGAGGGACAGGCTGCGCGGGAGGGGGATGCCCGCGCCCAACTTGCCGATCAGCCAGCCTAGCGCGTCCTCGCCAAAGTGATGCGCGACGTGATCGATCAGGTGGCCCACGCCCGCGTTGAGCGCGGCGACCAGGTTGCCGATGAACGTGCCCGGATCGGTGAGGATGGCGTGCAGCGCGCCGCCGAGGCGTGCCAGCACCTTGGCGCCGAGCAGGCTGGCGAGCAACTCGTGCGCCTTGCGCTCTAGCAGCGTGAGCAGCGCGGCGGGCACGTCGGCCGGCTTCTTGGCGGCCAGGGCGCCCAGCCTGGCCATCAGCACGGCGGGCGCCACCGCCGTGGAGGCCAGGTCCTGGAGCACCGGCAGCACCGCCCGGTCGCCCACCACCGCCACGTCCTGCGCGAACAGCGAGACCGCCTGCAGGATGGTCACCCCGCCCCAGCCCTGCGCCTGGAGTTGCTGATGCACCGTCGCCCAGGCCCCGCCCGTCAGCGAGGGGCTGGGCATCGCCCCCGCCGCTTTCCCCGCCCACGCGCGGCTCGGCACCCACATGGCATACGTCGCCCGCACCTGCGCCCGCATCCAGATCAGCGGGTCCCCGTCGTCGGGCTTGTCGATCCAGTACGAGCCGTGCTGGTTGACGCGCACCAGCACCTCGACGTAGCGGCGCAGGTCGGCGTTCGTCTCGGGGTGGTCACTGCCCGCGAGGCCGTAGAAGCGGGCGGCGAGGCCGAGAGCAGTGTCACCGCCCTGGATCACGTACAGGGTGGCGTCGGGGTCGCCGGCGGGCCACTGGGCGTCGAGCCAGGAGTAGCGAACCCAACCCACGCGGCCGACCAGGCCGGCGGCGGGGCCGGCCAGCACGCAGACGCGCGCCCAGTCGTGGGCGGGATCGGCCGTGAGCACCTCAACCTTGGTGGTGACGGGCAGCAGGCCGAGGGACGCGGCCAGGTCGCGCGTCTCCTGGGGCTCGGTGGGGTGGAGGTTGGCGCCGCCGGTAGTGAGCACGAAGGCGAAGGGCGGGCGGCGCAGGGGCAGGCAGCGCGCGCCGGGCGGGGTGGGGCTGAAGAGGGCGGGCGCGGCGGGGCTGCGCGGGGCAGGCGCGGCGACACGCGCCACGCCACGGGCCGAGGGCGCGAGGGCTACGTCCGGATCGTAGTGGCGCGCGATGCCCGCGCCGGGCGTGGTGGCGTGCGCCTGGAGGGCCTGCTGCTGCAGGGCGGCGATGACGCGGTGGGCGGTGGCCTCGGCCTCCTGCTCGTACCGGTCGTCCGCCGCGCCCACCGTCATCGTCCCGCCGGTATTGCCACCGCCGGTGCCCAGGGAGCCCGCGCGCTGCTGCACCACGTGGGTCAGCTCGTGCGCCAGCAGGTGCTGCCCCGCCGCGCTGTGCGGCTGGTACGCCCCCGCGCGGAAAAAGACATCGGAGCCCACGGTGAAGGCGATGGCCGCCACGCCCTGGTTGAGCGCGTCCGCCTCCGCGTCGGCGTGGATGCGCACGTGGCCGAAGCTGACCCCGAACACACCTTCCATGCCCCGGCGCACCGTGGCCTCCAGCGGCTGCCCGCCCCCGCGCTTGGCCCCGATGCGCCCGGACAGCGCCGGGCTGAGCGCGCCACCCTCCCGGCCCACCTCCGCCTGCGCCTGCACCATGCCCGCCTCCGCGGCCTCGGCTGCCTTGCGCCGCAGCCGCTCCTCCCGCTTGCGCGCCAGGTACGCCGTGCCCTCCGCCCGGTCCGCCGCAGCGCGCCGCACCTCCCGCTCCCAGACCTCCTCGTCGACCCCGCGCCGCCTCAGCGTCAGCGCCAGTGTCACCGCGTCTTCCCCGCCCCCCTGCCCCCGCGCCGCCCGCCGCCGCACCGCCCACGCCGCGTCGCGCAGCGCGTCCGCCGCCGCCCGCTCCAGCGCCCTTTTCCGCGCCAGATAGACCTCCCCGGCGCTGCTCCCATACTCCCACGACGCGGATCGCCGCACAGGGAGGCGCGGCCCCTCCGTCTCCGGGGTCAGATCGAAGATCTTGCCGCTCATGCTCCCGGCCTCTTCTCCGCTGGCCGTGGGCCGCGCACGTCCTCGCTGGCGCGGGAGCCGCCACGCTGTAGGCCTCCTGGAGCAGGATCGGGCGCCGCCAGCGTCGCGAGTATGCAGCCGCCAAGCACACCGGTCACATCGCCCGGCCGGCAGGACATGTCGCGGAGCGCCGCTGGGTCCGGCGGGTTGACGGTCAGGGGTTCCCGCGCCAGCGTGTTTAGCGCCCCGCGGATCGCCTCCGTCGCCGCCTGGACATCGGGATGCGGGGATAGGCGCGCCTGGCCCCATGCGCTGTCGTCGCAATCCATCCTGCCCTCCCCACCCCTGAGTGAGTCAGTGGCAATCGTCCTTCTATACTACCCCATCATCGCGTTTTCCGCCATGACCGGCGGACGATACGACGATACGTAGGATTTGTACCGTGTCGTTAGCGGGCGGACGGGGCCGGGTGATCTGGGGACGCCCACGCCTCCAGGCCGATAATGCACAGATCCTCGGGCGGTACGCGCCTTTGCGCATGATTGTGTGGTGAAGGTGCGGCTCACATCCGGCAGCGTTGGTCACGCGATGCCGTGCAGGGGGAAGATTTCGGCGCGGATGCGGGCGATGGCACCGTCGGCGGCGCGGTCGATGGCGGCCTGCCGCGCGGCGGGGAGCGCGGGCGCGGGCGGATCGGAGAGTGTCCGCGGCAGCGCGACAGGGGTCAGCGCGGTGACGCCGGCCAGCCAATTGCCGGGCAGGTCATCCGTCAGGCCGTCCTCGCGGTCGAGCAGCACGGCCATGGCCCGCGTCCAGACGCGCGGGGCCACCGTGTAGGGTTGGTAGCAGCCGCCGCCGAGGGTGACGAGTCGCCCCTGGCACAACTCGTGGGCCAGGGCGTGCAGGGCATCAACCAGCGGCGGCCATAAGTTGACGGTCGCGCCTAACTCGGTCAGCGGGTCGGTCCAGTGCGTGTCGGGGCCAAGTTGGACCATGATCAGGTCGGGGCGGAAGGCGCGCAGCAGCGGCGGGACCACGGCGGCGAAGGCGCGGGCGAACGTATCGTCGCCCGCGAACGGCTCCAGCGGCAGGTTGACCGTGTAGCCCTGGCCGGGACCGCCGCCGCTATCCTCGACGTAGCCGGAGCCAGGGAACAGATACTGCCCCGACTCGTGCAGCGAGATCGCCAGCACGCGCGGGTCGCGCCAGAACAGGGCCTGCACGCCGTCTCCATGGTGGGCGTCGAGGTCGACGTAGGCGATGCGCGCCGCCGGGTAGGCCGCGAGCGCGGCGGCGATGGCTACAGCCGGGTCGTTGTAGACGCAGAAGCCGGAGGCGCGGTCGCGCATGGCATGATGCATCCCGGCTAGCAGCACAAAGGCGTGGACCGCCTCGCCGGCCATCACCGCCAGCGTCGCCAGCGCGGTCCCGCCGGCGATGGTGGCCGCGGCCTCGTGGATGCCGGGGAAGACCGGGTTGGTGGGCGGTGTCAGGCCGTAGGCGCGGTCCTGTAGCTCAAAGCCGGTGCCACGAGCGGTGGCCAGTGTGTCCAGTTCCCGCACGCGCGCGATATAGTCGGAGCCGTGGACGCGCTCCAGTTCGTCGACCGTAGCCTGACGCGGGGCCCGGATGCGCAGCCGCGGATCGTCGAGCAGCCCATAGGCCCGCATCAGCGCGACGGCCAACTCACCCATGACCGGACGCAGCGGCTGGTCGTCCGGAAAATCCCGCAGCGCCTGCTGATACGTCTCATCATAGACGAGCAAGACGTGCCCATCGTCGGCATCGAGCAGGCCATGCGCGTCGGACATGTCGTTTGACTAACAACTAACAACTAACGACTAACAACTAGACGGGCGTCAGGCGGCCGGTGTCAATCGCGTTGAGCGCGGCGGCGGCGGCGCGTTCGCCGCTGAGCATGGCGCCCTGGATCGAGCTGGAGAGCGTGGCCTCGCCGGACACGATCAGGCCCTCGACCCCGGTCTGGTTAGGCGGCAGCAGGCGCGCGAAGCCGGGCGGCTGCTTGAACTGCGCGAAGGGGACGCGCACCAGGGAGAGCGGCCGGAAAGACGAGAGGTCGCGGCGCGGGAACATGCGGCCGATGTCGTCCAGGACCAGCGCGGCGATCTCGTCCTCGCGCCCCTGCGGCAGTTCCAGCAGCGTCGCCGAGAGCAGGTGCTGTCCGTCAGGGGCATAGCTCGGCGCGATGTTCGAGATCTGCACCAGGTTATTGACCAGGGCGTCGGGGTTGGCGTTGAGCACGATCTTCCTGGCGCTGTAGAGTGGGCGCGGCGACGCGAAATAGAGGCAGGTCGTCACCATGGGCTGGGTCAGCAGGGGCACGCCGGTCAGGCGGGCCGCCGTCGGCGGGTCGGTCGCCACGACCACGGCCTCGGCCTCCACCACCGTACCATCCTCCGTGCGCACGCCATAGGCGCGCTGGCCGTCCGTCAGCACGTCGATCACGCGGACACCGTAGCGGACGGCCTGGATCGGCAGCAGGCGCGCGAGTTGGTCGGTAATGGCGCCGATACCCTCGGCCGGCGCCGCGATCTCGCCCTCGGACAGCATCTTGAAGGTGAAGCGGAACATCGCCGCGCTCGTTTCCAGGGAGCGGTCGAGGAAGACGCCGCCGTAGAAGGGCCGCGCGAAGTTGTCGATAAAGCGCTCGGAGAACTTGCGTCCGCGCAGGTAGTCCACCGTCGAGACGTCTTCCACGGCGGGGGAAAAGATGTCCTCCAGCGACTCCGCCCTCACGTTACGGCGCAGCTTGAGGGTGCGGCGCTTGTCGCCGAACCGGACGGTGCGCGTGAACAGGCTGGGCAGCAGCGCCCCGAGATCGCGCGTCGGGTCGGAGAGCGTGGAGAGACGCCCATTGCGGGAGATCAGCGCGCCGGGATCGAAGCGTCGTAGGTCGAGCCGGGCAAAGGAGAGGTGATGGCGAGCCGCGGGGTAGGCGGTAAACAAAACCTGGAAGCCACGGTCGAGCCGAAAGCCGGAGGCCGTGAGATCGGTGCGGACGCGGCCGCCCGGGGTGTCCGACGCCTCGAGCAACAGGAACGGTTGGCGGCGTTCGTGCAGGATTTTGGCGCAGGTCAGCCCCGCCAGGCCGGCGCCCACAATCACAATCATTCCGTCATTATACCGCTACCGAGCGTGATAACTTGCACCACCACACGGGTATCACCGGGAGCGCGGGCGGGCCGCCCGCATCCGTCGCTTCCACAGGATCGTTGGATGCGACTGGGAGCGCGGGCGGGCCGCCCGCATCTGTCGCTTCCACACAACTCGGTGTTCTAAATCGTTATAGCAGCCGGGTCAGGCGGGCGGGCCGCCCGCGCTCCCAGTCAGGCTCCGCATCGCTCCAGTACTTCCTGGCAGTGAGACTATGCTACAGGCGTCAGTGGCCGGGCGTCGGCGTGGTGGCCGTGAGCGGTTGCACGATGCGCTCGACGATGGTGGCGCGGAGCAGCGCGGGCGTCGTGCTCGCGGTGGAGACGATTGTTCCGACCACCAGCACGGGCTCCCCGATGGTCAATTGGCTTGCGGTCGTCGTCCGCGCGCCTCCCTGTCCCTGGGCCGCCACTAACCGGCCGGCGGCCGTCTGGGTCGCGGCCACGGAGAGGTCGACACGGAAGGACGTCCCGGCCACGATGTAGAGCGGGCAGACGTGGCCCGCCGCGCAGGCGGGACGTTGATCGGGTGTGCGCACCATGACCATCTGCTGTTGCGCTTGTAGGGCGATGACCCGCCCCTGAATAACGGTCAGAGCGGCGCTAAGGGCCACCGGATCGGCGCTGCTCCCTTGCCGCGCTCTACCGCGCGTCGGGTATTGGCGTCCCATCGGGTGTTGGCGTCCCATTTCAATCCGTCCTACTGGTGCGGCGGCATGTACCGGCGTGCCGAGAGGCGTCGGGGCCACGGCGACGATCGTCGCGACAGCGACAAGCGGGAATGCGCCGTGGAGACGGCGCGTCAGCGGTCGTGCTGGCATCGGTATAAATCTCCTTACTATGCCGCTCAAGCAGACCTGATGTTTCTAGCGTACAATCGGACGGGATGATATATGGCCTTTGTACCACATCCGACCGCGGTCGGCGTGTGGTTTGCCATGCGACCGCGGTCGCAGGTCCCTAGATTCCTCTCGCAGCACGTTTTGTGCCGGTTCAGGCGCCGATGCGGCTGTGGCGTCGGTTGACCTTTCGTCGCCGGGATTCAGCGTCTGTTTCTCCACGCTGAACGGCGTGTCCAGCACGGCGCGCACGGCGGAGGCCACGCTCGGCGCGCCCGCGGCATCGGCCCCGGGAAGGAGCAGGCCGAACTCGTCTCCGCCCAGCCGGGCGACGATGTCGGATGAGCGGAGCACGCCCCGCACGCGGTCGCTGACCTGCTGGAGCAGCAGGTCGCCGTAGTGGTGGCTGAGCGTGTCGTTGATCTCCTTGAAATGATCGAGATCCATCACCAGCAAGGCCAGCGACCCTTTCTCGCGCAGCGCCTGTCCGAGCTGCTGATGCAACAGGACGCGGTTGAGTAGATCGGTCAGGGGGTCATGGTGCGCCTGGCGCTGGAGCGTTTCCTCAATCTGTTTACGCAGGGTCACGTCGTGGCTGTTGAGGATGATACCGCTCACGGCGGGGTCGTCCAGGCGGTTGTTCCCGGCGATCTCAAGGGTGCGCCAGGACCCATTGGCGTGGCGGATACGACACCACGACGAGGACGGTCAGAACGGCTGCCCCTGCATAGACGCCAGGCTGGAAGGCATCGTCCGCCCGAATGTAGATCGTGTACGCCAGCAGCGCGCCGACGGCGGGGATCAGGGCGTAGGGCAGCAACGCGCTCCACTTGACGTGTCGTGGCGCTGGTCACGCCAGTCAGAGGAAGCGGCATGGGACGGTGATGGCATGCGCCAGGCGCCGTTCGTACTCGTGGCGTGGGATCAGGCGAGCGCCGAGCCGCTCCAGGTGCGGCGTGAGGAACTGTGTGTCGTGCAGCAGGAAGCCGCGCGCGCGCAGGCGTTCCACCAGCGCCGCGAGGCAGACTTTGGAGGCGTCGGTCTCGCGCGAGAACATGCTCTCGCCCATGAACGCGGCGCCGATGCACACGCCGTAGAGGCCGCCCACCAGCCGGCCCTCGCGCCAGGCCTCCACGCTGTGGGCGAAGCCGTGGTCGTGCAGCACGCCGTAGACCCGCACGAACTCCTCCGTGATCCAGGAGCCTGCCTCCTCCTCGCTCCGGCGTGGCGCGGCGCACGCGCGCATCACGTCCTCGAACGCCGTGCTGACGCGGACGGTGAAGCGGCTCGAGCGGATCGTCGCGCGCAGCGAACGGCTGACGTGCAGGTCGTCGTGCTCCAGCACCGCGCGCGGGTCGGGCGCGTACCAGGAGACCGTTCCGTCCTCGTCGCCCATGGGGAAGATGCCCGAGGCGTAGGCGCGCAGCAGGAAGTCGGGGTCCAGGTGGTCGGGAAGTCGCATCTCTGCTCCGGTGGTGCGTCGCTATGCGTTGCTATTGGCTGTCTACTTCGAAATAGCGCAAACGCGGCGCCATGGTCGAGGACTGCTCCGCCAGCCGCGTAGAACGGCGTACGGTCGTGGGGTTTGCGGTACAGTGTTTAGAGTACGGGGTTTGGAGTACGGGGTTTGGAGTACGGGGTTTGGAGTACAGTAGAGGCAGGAGGCACGATGATGGCAAGTGAGACACGGGTTCGACCGAGAACGATTGTCCCCGGGCGGTCGTGGCCGCCCCACGACACCGAGGAGAGCGTTTTGGGTACCAATCTGCATCAGACGACGATCACCAACCTGCGCTGGGGTATCAATGAGGTTGCATCGTTGCGCCGCGTGCCGGGGCAACCCGTGCCCTGGGAGGCGCAGAGCCAGACCGCGCTGTTGGGTTGCCAGCGCCCCAACGATTCTCTCTATCGCACCTACCCAGACGTATTCGTCTACCCCCGCCCCATCGACCCAAGGAGGGGATCGCTGACGGTGGCGGTCGATGGACCGCCGCTGCTCATCGTCGAGGTGCTCAGCGACGCTACCTACGATGTCGACATCGACCTCGCGGAAGGCAAGGGCTACAGCTACGCGCGGGCCGGCGTGCGCGAGTACCTGGCGCTCGATCCCGCGAGCGAGTTCATGCCGGAGGGCATTCGCGCCTGGCGTCTGGAGGACGGCGCCTATCACCCCTGGCTGCCGGAGGCCGATGGCCGCTGGCATAGCGCCCAGATCGACGTCGCGATCGCCCTGGAAGGCGTCATGGCGGCGGTCTACACGCGCGATGGCCGGCGTATCCTGCGCGAGGGCGAGGGCGAGGTGGAGCGGGCGCGCCTGCGGGCGGAGATAGCGCGTCGTGAAGAGGAGTTGGCACGCAAGGACGCGGACGTGGAGCGGCTTCAACAACTCCTCGACCTGCACCAGGGGCCGAACGGAGGCTAATCCCTCCTCATGGTAGAGGGAGGGTGAGGGCTGCTCCCTCTCCCGCGCACGGGAGAGGGGTCGGGGGTGAGGGTTGCCCGAGGGTGAGGACTTCCTACGAGGTTTGCTCCTCGGCGCCGTCCTCCGACCAGCGCACATGGAAGGAGCCGGGGCGATCGACGCGGTGGTAGGTGTGCGCGCCGAAGAGGTCGCGCAGGCCCTGGATCAGGTTGGCGGGCGTGCGCTCACGCCGGTAGCCGTCGTAGTAGGCCAGCGCGGCGGAGTAGACCGGCGCGGGCACTCCGCTCTCCACGGCCAGCCCAACCACGCGGCGCCACGACGCCTGCGCCCCCACCACGATGTCGCGGAAGTACGGCGCCAGCAGCAGGTTGTGCAACTCAGGGTCGGCGTCGTAGGCCTCCTTGATGCGGTCCAGGAAGCGCGCGCGGATGATGCAGCCGCCCCGCCAGACCGTGGCGATCGAGCCCGGGTGGAGGCTCCAGTTGTACTGCCTGGAGGCCGCCATCAACTGCGCAAAGCCCTGGGCGTAGGCGGTCAGCTCGGCGGCATAGAGCGCGTCGCGCACGGCGTCGACCAACCCCGCGTTGCGCTCCCGCTCCTTGTCGTCGAAGCGGATGTCGGGACCTTGCAGGATCTTGGAAGCCCGCACGCGCTCGTCCTTGAGGGCGGAGAGCGAGCGGGCCAGCACCGCCTCAGCGATGTCCGGGGTGGGCACGCCCATGTCGAGCGCCGATTGCACCGTCCAGCGGCCGGTGCCCTTCTGCTCGGCCTCGTCCTGGATCACGTCGACCAGCGGCTGCCCCGTGGCCGCGTCGGTCTTGGCCAGCACCGTCGCCGTGATCTCGACCAGGAACGACTGCAAGTCGCCGTTGTTCCACTCGGCGAAGATTCCAGACAACTCGCTTGGGCTCAGTCCCAAAACCTGATGGAGCAGGTCATACGACTCGGCGATCAGCTGCATCAGGGCGTACTCGATGCCGTTGTGCACCATCTTGACGTAGTGGCCAGCGCCGTCGGGACCCATGTAGGCGCAGCAAGGCTCGCCCCTGACCTGCGCGGCGATCCGCGTCAGGACCTCCTCGACGCGCTGGTAGGCCTCCGGCGTGCCGCCGGGCATGATGCTGGGGCCGTGCAGCGCGCCCTCTTCGCCGCCAGAGACGCCGATGCCCAGGAAGCGCAGGCCCTTGGCCTCCAGCTCGCGCGTGCGGCGCTGCGTGTCGGTGAAGAGCGAGTTGCCGCCGTCGATCAGGATGTCCCCGGGGTCGAGGTAGGGCTCGATCCCGGCGATGACGGCGTCGACGGGCTTGCCGGCCTGGACCATGATCAGGATGGGGCGCGGCCGCTCGATGGCCGCGACGAGCTCCTCGACCGAGTGCGTCAACGTCATCGGCCCGTCCTTGCCGTGTTCGGCATAGAGGTCGTCCGCCTTGGACTGGGTGCGGTTGTGTATGGCCACGGGGATACCCCGGCTGGCCACGTTGCGCGCCAGATTCGCGCCCATCACCGCCAGCCCGGTGACCCCAAAGCGGCACTTCCCTTCCGTCGTCATCGCGCTTCTCCTTTAGCTAGTAGCCATCAGCCAGTAGCCGTTAGCTATGTGGCCATGTGCTCGTGGGTTGAACGTGGGACCGATGAGCCTGTCCCAAGCGCCCGCTCGGGCCTGCTCTGGCTCAGCCTACCAGGAACGCCCGCGGGGTTCAAGCGCACCCCTCACCCCTCACCCCTCACCCCTCACCCCTCACCCCTCACCCCTCACCCCTCAAAGGGCGAGGGGGAGCAGCGACGGCGTCCTCTCCCCTCTCCCGCGCACAGGGAGAGCCGGTTGGGCTGTCGGCTCCGCAGAGCCGAGAGACCAATCCGCATGGGCCGGGGGTGAGGGATGCCCGGGCGCTGCCCTGAAAACTGCATAACCCTGCGCCTACCTATCCCAGCAGCGAGGGCACGGTGGGGTCGACGATGATGTTGACGAGGTAGGGACGCTCGCCGGAGAGGGCGCGCTCCAGCGCGCCCTCCAGCGCCTCTGGCCGCTCCACTGCCTCGCCCGCGACGCCCAGGCCGCGCGCCACGCTCACCAGGTCGATCCCCGGCACGTCGAGGCCGGGTACGCCGCTCGCGCCAAGCAGGGCGCCGAAACCTTTGAGGATGGCGTACTGCCCGTTGTTGACCACGACATAGGCGACGGCGGCGTTGTAGCGCGCCGCGCTCCACAAGGCCTGGATCGCGTACATGCTGGAGCCGTCGCCGATCACGCAGACTACGCGCCGCTCGGGCACGGCCAACTGCAGGCCCACCGCTGCGGGCATGGCAAAGCCCAGACCCCCGCTGGCGGAGGTGTAGTAGCCGCCAGGCTGGTTGACGCGGATATAGCGGTTGAGGGTGCTCTTGGAGGAGATCGACTCGTCCACGAGCACCGCGCCGACCGGCAGCGCCGCGGCCAGGGATTGCATCACATAGGCCACCGAGAGCGGCGTCGTTGCCTCGGGCGCGGCTGGCGCCGGCCGCGCGGCGGGAGCGGGGCGGGCCGCCTCGCCCAGCAGGTCGATCAGGCGCCGCGCCGCCAGCCCCACATCGCCGACGAGGCTGACCCCCACCGCCGCGCGGGCAGCCTCGTCCGGGTCGGTGGTGATGTGGAACAGGTGCGTGCCCGGTTGCACCGTCGGCCCCGGCACGTACGGATAGTACAGGAACGCCGGCGCCCCCAGCACCAACACCACGTCATACTCGGCCAACTGGCCGGCCAGCAGCGCCTGCGCCGGAGCGAGGTGGCCGCGGAAGAGCGCATGGTCCTGTGGGAAGCCGGCGCGTGAGCCGATGGGGTCGGCCCAGACGGCGGCGCGCGCGCGTTCGGCCAGCGCGACCACGGCGTTCCAGGCGCGGGCGCGGTCGACCTCGGCCCCGGCCACGATGGCCGGTTGCCGCGCCTCCTGCAGCGCCCGCGCCACCCGCGCCAGCGCCACCGGATCGGGCGCCGTACGGTAGACCACCTCGTGCGCGGCGGGGTCGAGCGGCGCGGCCTCGGCCGCCCAATCGTCCATGGGAACCGACACGAAGACGGGTCCTTGCGGCTCCTGCATGGCCAGATGGTAGGCGCGCGCGATGGCGGCGGGCACGTCCTGCGGGCGGCCGGGCTGGTGGCTCCACTTGACGTACGGTTTGGCCAGCTCCACCAGGTCGCCCGAGAGCAGCGGTTCCAGGGCCAGTTGCCGGCGATCCTGCTGCCCCGCCGTGATGACCAGGGGCGAGCGGTTGTGGTAGGCGGTCACGATCGCGCCCATGGCGTTGCCGAGGCCGGCCGTGGTGTGCAGGTTGACCAGGGCGGCGCGGCCCCTACCCTGTGCGTAACCGTCGGCCATGCCCAGCACGACGCTCTCCTGCAGGCCCAGCACATAGGTGAAGTCGTCGGGGAAGTCCTGCAAGAAGGGCAGCTCGGTGGAGCCCGGATTACCGAACACCGTGGTCATGCCCAGGGCGCGGAGCAGGGTGTAGGTCGCCTCGCGGACTGTCGCCATCATCATCCCCATCTTGTGTTGCGCCTCGCCATCGGGCGGGCACACGACATCGTCTCAATCGTGACCGAGAGGAAAGCGCGGCCTCCCGGCGGACTCTACTATAGCAGACTCCGGATGGAGGTGACGGACGTGCCGCGAGATTGTGGAATCAACGAGCCTGCGACTGCGGTCGCATGGTAAACCACGAGCCGACTGCGGTCGGATGTGGTCCACGGCGATGGCGCCCCTGGTCCCGGTCCGACACCGCAGTGTCCGTGTGCTGCCATGCGACCGCAGTCGCAGGTCGGATTCCACAATTTTCAGGAGTGCGACGATGTCTCGTTCGTGCGCCATCATCGGAGCACGAGTATGCTGAGACTATAGTCAGTCCGTGGAAGAAAGGCCCGATGGTGAAAGCAGTACGCGTCCATTCGTTTGGCGATCCCGCTGTCCTGAGCTATGACGACGCGCCGCTGCCCGAGCCCGGCCCTCACGAGGCGCGGGTGCGCATCGAGGCCGTGGGCGTCAACTTTATCGATACGTACCGCCGCAGCGGCCAGTACCCCGGCCAGACGCCCTTTATCGTCGGGACGGAGGCCGCCGGCGTCGTCGACGCCGTGGGGCCCGGCGTGACCGTGGTGGCGGCCGGCGACCGCGTCGCCTCGGTCGCGTTGTCCGGCGCCTACGCCGACTATGCCGTTGGCCCTGCCGACGCGCTTGTCCCGTTGCCCCCCGGCGTCGACACCGCCGCCGCCGCCGCGGTCATGTTGCAAGGTATGACCGCGCACTACCTCACTCACAGCACCTATCCCCTGGGCGCCGGGGACACGGCGCTGATCCACGCGGCGGCCGGCGGCGTGGGGGCGCTGCTGGTACAGATAGCGAAGCGCCGCGGAGCGCGCGTGCTCGGCACCGTGTCGACCGCTGAAAAGGAGCAACTGGCCCGCGAGGCCGGCGCCGACGAGGTCATCCGCTACACGGAAACGGACTTCAGCGCCGAGACGCGACGCCTGACCGAGGGCCGGGGCGTCAAGGTCGTCTACGACTCGGTGGGGCGCACGACCTTCGACGGCAGCCTGAACGCGCTGCGCCCGCGCGGCTACATGGTGTTGTTCGGCCAGTCCAGCGGCGCCGTGCCGCCGTTCGACCCGCAACAACTCAACGCCAAGGGGTCGCTGTTCGTCACGCGGCCGACCCTGGCCCACTATACGGCCGACCGCGCCGAGTTGCTCTGGCGGGCCAATGATCTCTTCGCCTGGATCGCGTCCGGCGAACTGCGCGTGCGCATCGACACGACCTTCCCGCTCGATCAGGCGGGCGAGGCGCATCGCTATCTCGAAGCGCGTCGCACCAGGGGCAAGGTGCTGCTGATCCCGTAACCCCGACTGATCGCGCTCACCGTTCCCGAGGCCAGCGATGTGGGCGCCCGACGACCGGACGCCCGACACAAGAAGGAGTGGTGTCCTATGTCTAGCTCACCGCCGCGACGGCCTGATGGAACGCCCGAGGAGCGGCGTCTGCCCGCGACCGGCGCCATGCTCAAGGAGACGCTACGGCTGTACCGGGCGGACGCGGCGCGGTTCGTGGCCGTCGTCGCCGTGCTCAACGCGCCGATGCAGGCCGTGACCGCGCTGCTGAACCTGACCGCGCCGCGCATCCCGCCGCTCACGGTCTCCGCGCTGGTAAACCTGCCATCCCTGCAAGGATCGACGTTGCGGCTCGCGCGCCCGTTCACGACGGCGCACCTCTCCGCCATCGTGGAGATCGGTGTCCGCGCTGTCGGCGGCCTGGTGCTCTCGTCCCTGGTTGGGGTGCTGACCACCGCCGCGCTGGCCACGGTCATCGTGGGTCGAATGGAGGGGCGCTCCGTTGGCGTGGGCGCGGCCTATCGCGCGGTCGCGGCCCGGCTCGGCGCGCTGCTGGCCGCGTTCGGTTGGGCGGCAATCCGCTTCGCCATTCTATTCCTGCTCTGCCCCACGATTGTAGGGCTTGTCGCGTTCATCTACGTCCTCGTGGCATGGGCGCTCATTCCGCAGGCCGTGATGCTGGAGGGCAGCGGCGGCGGCGCGGCCAGCGGGCGCAGCCGCCGCCTGGTCAAAGGACACTGGCAGCAGGCATCCAACCTCTTCATCGTCGTGGTCGTCCTGGTCCTCGCGCTGATCGGCGTTCCCTCGGCGCTGTTCGCGGCCGCGCTCGGCCACCTGCTCGGCCTCCCCTCTCCGCTGTTGCAAACCGTGCTGAGCATCGGTATCGCCTTTGTCGTGCAGCCTCTCGCGGCCGCCGCGACGACCGTGCTGTACATCGAGTTGAAGGCGCGCGCCGCTGCAGCGCCCCTGCTCGACGCCGCTTAGGGAGCGTGGCGCGCCGGTCCATGGTACGGATCGTGCATTGCTACTACGACAGCGCGGGTGCGGGGTATTTGCCCCCTTCCCTTAGAGGGGACTCGTACCGCGACCCCGAGAGTAACTCGGATAAGGATAGAAGGAGACGTACGTATATGGCACGAGCTATCGCAGGGCTTTTCCCCGACCGCATGTCGGCCGAGCGGGCCATCGAAGACCTCAAGAACGCCGGTATTGATCCCAATCGCATCGGCGTTGTGATGCAGGACAAGAAGGAAACGGCGCAGATCACCGAGGAGCATGGCACCCACTCGACCGAGAGCGCCATCGGCGGCGGCATCATTGGAGGCACGGCTGGCGCTTTGTTGGCGGCCACTGGCGCGCTGGTCATCCCCGGCATCGGACCCTTTGTGTCGGCGGGTATCCTGGCCACGGCTCTCGTCGGCGGCGCCGCTGGCTGGTTGGTCGGCGGCCTGGTCGGACTGGGCATCCCCAAGGAGGAGGCTGAGTACTACGAGGGCCGCGTGCAGGGCGGTAGCGCCCTGGTGACCGTGGACGCGCAGGGCGCCCAGGGCCGCGAGGCTGAGATACGTCAGCTCATGTTGCGCGACGGGGCCGAGGACCTGCAGGATCGCGGCTACGGCGGCTATGACCAGGCCACGACGGTGGCCGCGGCGCCTCAGCAGGACCAGTATGTCCAGACCGCTCAGCCCGTGCAGCAGGTGCAGACGCAGACGCGGGACGGCGACCTCCGCATCCCGGTGGTGGAAGAGGAGTTGACCGTCGGCAAGCGCCAGGAGGAGCAGGGTCGCGTCCGCGTCCATAAGGAGATTGTGACCGAGCAGCAGAACGTCCCCGTGACGCTGCGGCACGAGGAGGTCGTCGTGGAGCGCGTGCCGGTGACCGGCCAGGGTACCGCTGATCTGTCCGGCGCCTTTCAGGGCGAGGACATCGTGGTCCCGGTGATGGGCGAGGAGGCGGTCGTCGGCAAGCAGGCGCACCAAGTCGAGGAGGTCCGTCTGCGCAAGGAGGCCGTGACCGAGAACCAGCAGGTCAGCGACACGGTGCGCAAGGAGCGCGTCATCGTCGATGGCGTCGAGGACCAAACTACCGGGACGGATCTCGGTACGACGCGCCGCTAGCTTTCGTTAGCGCGCAGAAGTCTCGGGGTCACGCGGCGAGGAGCGAGGGGAACGTCTGCTGGCGCCAATAGCGGTCCCCGTCGCGGTTGAGGCGCAGGGTGCGCAGGCGCATCAAGGTGACGCTGGTCTCCTCGCTCCAATGCATACCCTTGTTCTTCTGGCGGCGGGCCACGAGCAAGCCATTGGCCTTCTCAGCTTGGCCGCGGCCGATGTACTGACGCAAGCGCCGTCGCTCCCGCTAGCAGGGGATGCGCGGCCGCCGCGCATCCAGGTAGGTGATCCACTCGTCGAGCGGGGCGCCGCCCGGGCCCGCGCTGATGGGCGCGCGTTGGCAGAGCGTGCAGAGCACGCCGAGCGTGGCCAGGAACGTTGCCCCCGTCCCGCTGACGTAGCGGTAGCCCTTCCGCCGTGGCCACCCGCGCCGTGCGCAACTCCCAGAACTGCCGCCGCTGGGGCCGCCGCGTGAGCACCTCGTCCGCGCTGGTCACCACCTCGTCCGGGCCGACCTCCGGCCCCAGCCGGCGCAGGTCCGCCTCCCCGGCCCGCGCCGCGTCCCGCTCTTCGCGCCGGACCTGCAGCACGCGCTCCCAGTCGGCCAGGCGCACGCCCCGCGGCGGCCGCGCCTCCCCGTCCGCCAGCGCCTGGTCCACCGCCGCGCCCAGTTCCGGCGGCCAGCCCGCCCGCCGCCGCGGGACACGGGACGGGAGCAAGCGCAGCCGCAGGGCTGCCCCGTCCTCACGCGCGAACATCGCCCGCAGGCGCGCCACCTCCGCCTGCTCCGCCTCCGCCAGGGCCGCGCCGTGCGCCCGCACCACCGCGCGTAGCGTACTCTCACACAGCGCCGTGGGCGCCGCCTCCCCCGTGGGCGTCGTGGGCGCCGCCTCCTCCAGCACCGCCTGGGTCTGCCAGCCCAAGAGCCGCTCCGCCGACACGAAGGGCAGCGTGTCCGGCAACAAGCAGGCCACCTCTTGCAGCCCGCGCGTGATCACGATGCCCCCGTGCGGCGGCAACACTGCGTTCCCTGGCGTCACATGCTGCCCCGTCCCCGTCCCTTCCAGCACCTGCCGCCGCAGCGTCAGCCGCCCAAACCGGCTGGCCACTTCCAGGTCATCGGTCCCGTCGCCCTGCCCGGTCTGCAGGGGGGGAAAGGCGCCGGTGCGCCGCCACCGCCGCCGCATCCGTCGCCTCCCCCTGTGCTTGGAGCACCCGCCGCAGGAGCGCCTGCCCCGTCTGGTGCGTCCGCTCCTCAAGGACATCCAGCGCTGTCCCTGGCGCGACCGTCGCCAGGTCCGTCCCCGGCACCTCGAACCGCGCCACCTCCGTTTCCCGCTCTCCCGCCTCATCCTCCTCGACCTGCCACACCACCACGCGCACCCGGCCCAGCATTCCCCTCCGCGCTTCATCCGTTACCCTCGTGCGTTCAGCATACCCCATCACCCGCGCTCCCAGTCGTCCCAGCACTTCTGCGCGCTAACGATTTTTCACAGACCCTATTATTGCTTGCCGCGGCCGGCTTTGGCTGATCCAGGGTACACCATCCGCTCGACGGCGATCGGCGCGTCGCCGGTGACGACGCTGATCACTCCATGAGGGTGAGCGCGCATCACCCCCGACAGGGCGACCATGGCCCGGCTCAACGCGGTCACGGTGACGGCCGCGCGGCTCACTAGAGCGCCGCCCCTATCATAGGACGCCACATCGACGTGGGACGGCCGACCCGTCGGGTTCAGGATGGACAGATAGGTCTCGGACTGCCGCCTCGCGCCCGTCGCGACGAAGACCCAGCCCCGGTACAGCGCGGCGCTGCCAGTGCTGAGCTGCGGAGCGCCGCGCCCACCACTGAGGATCCGCGCGACGGCTATCGGCCGCGTGGCCGTCACCACAATGCCCGCGGGCCGTCCCGGCACACCCTTGCCGATATCCACCGTCGTCTCACCGTGAGCGGGCACGCGCACGCGTACGCGCACCACATGGCCGCGGCGCCGCTGAGGGACCAGCAGACGCAGCGTCACCGAAACGGCGTGACGGGGATCAGGGTTGAGCAACGCGACGACCTCGTGGACTCTGGGGCCGGTGTCGCCCTCGGTCAGGTACCACACGCGCCCCGCGTGCGCCGTACCGGGGAGGGTGGTCCTCGCGTGCGCCCGGGCGAGCAGCACCCGCGCCACGATCGGACTGCCCGCCGTCAGCGTCAGGCCGAACGCGCCGCTCCCGTTGCTCACTGAGGCCAGACGCACGGTGCGCCTGGCGCCCGCGCGCAGCAACACGACGGCGCTATCGGTGGCGCCCGCGCCGAAGTAGAGCGTGACGCGGACCCGCGTGGCATGGGAAGCGGGATTGGACAGCGTCAGGAGCAACTGAGCGGGACGACCCGAGCCCACCGCGGCGCCGCTGGCCACGGCGACGTACGATGTCGCGGCGGGAGAGGCGCCGCGCGGCACGGCCCTCGCCGTGGCGCCGCTGGCTGCGCCTGTCGCCGCGATGCTCATGGCCCTCGGGAGACCGTCCAGGGCCATGAACGTCGCGATGAACCGACCGTCATCGGCAGCGCGCGCGGGGCCCGGCAGCGGGATGCCGTCGAGCCTGAGCGTCACCCGCTCACCCGGGATAAAGCCGCGACCCGCCACGACGATGGCCGCATCGGGACGCGACATCCCTGGTCGTATGTTCAGGGTAGGAAACAGCCGCGCGACGGGCGTGGCCGGAACGCGAACCGGCGTTGCCACGGCCGTCGCGCGCGGCGTGCCCACTGATGTTGGTTCCGTTGGGCGCGCCGTCCGCGTAGCCGGTCCACCCCTGGGTCCGGTCGTCGCCGTACTGGTTAGTGTTCCAGGCGCGGATGTCGTCATCGCGTGCGCGGTGACCGTGGCATAGCCCGGCGACGACACGCCGCGGTCCCGCGACAATGGATAGATTAGCAGATCCCAGGCGACGAAGAGCACCGCGCAGACAACCAGAACGCCAATCAACGTACGCAGCAAGGTCCGACGCGTCATCCCCATCCCTTCATCAGTTGCCTGCCGTCAGGAGTATATCGCGCACGACTCTCCGTTGCCCATTCTCTCAGGAGTATAGTGCGCGCCCCTCTTGACAGTCGTGCCAGCGCAGGCTACACTAAACCATATGGTTAACCTTTCTGCCGTGGCGCTCGACGCGACGTTCGGCGCGCTGGCCGACCCGACGCGGCGCGCCATCCTGCGGCGGTTGGCGCACGGCGAGGCCTCAACCAGCGCGTTGGCCGCGCCCTTCGCCATGTCGCTTCCCGCTGTCACCAAACACCTGCGCGTGCTGGAGGAGGCCGGCCTGATCACGGGCCTCCGCGCGGGCCGCGTGCATCGCTATCGACTGCGCGCCGATCCGCTGCGGGATGCCTCGGACTGGCTGATCCACTACCGCTCATTCTGGGAAGGGCAGTTCGACGCGCTCGACGCCTACGTGAGTGACGAGTGACGAGTGACGAGTGAGGTTCGCTAGCCACTAGCCAGACCCGAAGGAGATGACGTGATGTCCACGTCTTTTGACGCGATCCCGGCGCACGACCATGCCCCCGAAGCGACCGTGACCTTGCGCCTGAGCCGTGTCTTTGCAGCCCCGCGCGCGGCGGTGTTTCGCGCCTGGACCGAGCCGGACAGGCTGGCTCAATTCGAGCGTTTTGTAGGAGACGCTGTGCCGTCCCTGCTCGATGCGCGACACGTTCTGCTGGGCCATGTCGACGCGCTCGGCTACCTGCCGCGCGGTGAGGCCGCGCGCCTGCCGCAGTACCTTGAGGCGATCTCCAACTTGCCGCGCCGACTCCTCGGCTTGCCGGGCCATATGGGCGGCAAACAGGGGGTCGCTGATAGCGCGGATCGTCGTGCCAGGGATGTCCGTTTCGTCCGTTCCCAGGTCGCCACTGCCCGCCGCGACGGGAACGTTGATGTGATACCCGTCCACGACCCGCACGTTCGTCCAATCCGGTGTTCGCGTCGTGGAGCGCAGCAGCCGCCACGCGGCGAGGGATAGGCTCTCCCCATCGACAAACCGCACGGTCAGTTCGTCGCGCTCGGGGTCGTAGCGCGCGTCGGCGATACGCGCGTAGGCGTCGTCGTCCCAGTCGTTGTTTCCCGTCATATGTTCCATCCTCAGCGCCCCTGCGTCACAACTCATACCATATTGCTATGATACATCGTAGTTGATGTGAGAATAACATCCTGGATTATGCGAGGGTAGGCTATGTTGCCGCCTCGTACAGTTTCGGGCAGTATTTGCCCTGGAGATGGCAGTGCGCATTGGCCTATGCTGCTCATATGCCGCGACGAGGACGGCTTTATGAGAAAGGGATGCAGGGCAATATGGTTACGACACCCGATGAGAGACAGGCCAGGACTGACGTGGGCGATGCTCCGGCGCGTGAGCGGGACGGCGCTGGCGTGAAGGACGCCGCGGCTGCCGTGGGCAGCCCTCCGTCAGCCGACCCAATGGATAGTTCTCTGGCAACTGACAACTGGCAACTGACAACTCGTCTCGGCGTGCCGACGCTGCGCGTGCGGGTCGTCAGGATAGTGTTGCGCGGGCTGTGCCGCCTGGTGTTCCGCGTGCGCGTCGAGGGATGGGAGCAGCTACCGCGCCGGCAGATGATCGTGTGCGCCAACCATATGAGTTGGATCGACGCCTTTCTGGTGCTGCTGTTCTTGCCCGCCGAGCCGCGTCTGTGCGTGCTGGGCAAGCGCACCGCCGTCATGACCACGGCCTGGCGCGCGCGCGTCGTCAACTGGCTGGGCATCATGATCCCGCTGGATCTTGATCGGCCCGAGGTGGCGATGCGGCAGATGGGCCGCGTGCTGGAGCAGGGCGGCTCGCTAGTCATCTTCCCCGAGGGCGGCTGGGGCTACGTCGAGGGCGCCGTGAAACCGCTGCGTACTGGCGCGGCGCGCCTGAGTCTGCGGAGCGGCCTGCCCATCGTCCCGATCGGCATTGTCGGGACGAGCAGGCTACAGCTTCGTCGCCGGCTCACCCTACGCATCGGCGCGCCGATTCATCCGCGGCCCGGCCCTTGTGATGACCGGCCTGGCCCTTGTGATGACCGGCCTGGCCCGATGAACGACAGCATCATGCCGGGTGACGGCCCAGCGGAGGCTACTCGGAAGGGTCCGACGATAGGCGACCAAGGCGACCTGCGCGATCGCGGCCACGCCCTCACCGACACCTTGCGGCGGGCGCTGCTGGCGTTGCTCTCCAGCGACACTGTTTGACCACCGTATCGCCGCATCCATTCTCCCGTAGGGCGTAGAGAGGAGACTATAAGCAACGATTCAGTGAGTGGCGAGTGAGACGGTGAGTGTGATCGGCACAGGGATGAGTCGGCGCCATGGCTGATGTTTTGAGTTGGCCCTTCAGGATGCCGAGTGGCTGATGTTTTGAGTTGGCCCTTCAGGATGCCGATCGATGTGCCGATACTCCTTGTATGACACTCACCCATCTCACCGAGATCTGCGCCCCCGATCCCTCGTACCGGCCGCTTCGCGATGGCCTGCGCGGCGCGGGCCATTGGCTCGACGCGCAAGACCGGCACGTCTCCCTCCTGTGCCTGACGCCCGCCGGCGTCACCGTCGGCCTGCGGGGCGACCGGGCGCGGGACCTGCTCGTCGCGCACCACCTGTCCCACTCCGACCTCGCGCTCGTGACGACCGAGGCGCGGACGCGGCGTGGCCACCATGGCGTGCTTCTGGCCAGCCGCGATGGGCTCTTCCCGACCGGCTACGAGGATGCGCTGCGCCTGCTGGGCGCCCTCGCCGAGGACCGCGGCTGGGACACCCTGCGCCTGGTCATCATCGACCACTACCTGCTGGTCAGTCCCGCGCCCGGCCGCGGGGACCCGTTTGTGCTGGACCGCGCCGGGATGCATGCCCTGCTCGACGACGTTTCCGTCGCCAAGCGCACGCCCAGCCGTCTGGTGGACGAGGTGGCGGAGGCGGCGCGTGAGGCGTTGGAGGCTCAGATGCCGTGGCAGACCGGGGAGCGCGTCGCCGCGCCGGAGCGGGAGGCCCATTACGCGCCGCTGCTCGCCGGCCTGGGCCTGCTGCTTGACGAGGCGGGCGGTGGAGCGCCCGTCGTGGCGGACGCCGACGGTGGTCTGATCGCGGCGTACATGACGCCCCAGGGGACGTACGAGGTAGGAATGTTTTCTGGCGACGAGGCGGCGCGGCAAGAGGAGCGGGCCGCGCGGGGGCGCCCGGGCCCGTTGTGCCGGCAGCTCCGGGCGGTCGGCGCCTATCTAGACGCGCAGGGGGCCGCGGCCATCGTCGCCCAGGGAGACGGGCAGGGAGGCTGGACGCTGGAGTATGCCGGACTGGTAAGCGATACGCGCACGGGGGCTAGCTGGCTGGGGCGGGTCGGCTCCCAGCTGCGGGTCTCATCCGCCGAGGCGGGGGGGGGCTGGCGTCGTTGGTTGCGACGCTAGGGCCTGGTCGATAAGTGATCCCGAAGGCGCGCCGCGACGTAGATAGAGATGAGATTCTCCGGCTGGCCTCTCAATCTATCCGCGGGTCCGACGTTGCCGGGCCCATTGCTCGAAAGGAACTGTATTCACCATGATCCGCTCTCTACGTACCGCTCTCTTGCTCACCGCCGTGAGCGCCCCCGCGCTCCTCTTTATCTCCGGCGGCAGCGCCCAGGCGGCCAGGCCCACGGCTGACAGTTCCACCAGCCACCCCGCGTCCCAACCCGTGACGCGCGTCGCCATCATGGGCTATAAGTTCGTGCCCTCGCGCGCAACGGTCACGGTGGGCACGCGGGTCACCTGGACCAATCAGGACACTGACCACCACAACGTGTACAGCGACAACGACGCCTGGCCGGTGTCGCCTTCTCTGGGCAAGGGGGACACGTTCTCGGTCACCTTCAAGAAGCCGGGCGTCTATCCCTACCATTGCGGCTTCCACGCTTTCATGACCGGGACGATCGTGGTCAAGGGGCGCTAAGCGCGACGAGGCAATCAGCAATGCTCAAGGATACACCCTTTGTTTCGCGCGAGATGTGCGAGGACTGTCAGGGCTATTTCCAGAGGCTCACCGACTACCGCAACACCCCTCCGATCGTCAGAGACCCGAGCAAGACGTTCATCTTCGTGCCGGGCGGCGTGACGGTCACCCTGCGCCATCGTTAAGCGGACGAGGAGTTAAGCCGATGTCTTTGTCGGAAACATTGCCGCAGTCCCTACGCTCTGTCGTGGACGACGCGCGCGCGGCCGTCGCCGGGCGCCCGCGGCACAACCTGAACCTGGGCTATCGGCGCGCCATCTGGGCTGTCTTCGGGCCACCCATGGACTCGGTGACCCTGACGCCGACGACGGGAACAAAACGGCGCGTCGCCCTCGCCACGCTCACCGCCCGCCATGTGCTACCGGCGTGGGAGGGTACATGGCCGGACGACCGCACGCCGCACCACATCCTCGACGACGCACAAGGTGTGTTGCAGGGCACACACCCGAGGGAGGCGGCGCGCACGAGCCGTGACCGCTTCTGGGATCGCCTTGAGAAGCTGGGGCATGGCGACGCGGATATCAAGGTGCTCTCGTGTGCAGGGTACAGCGCAATCGCTACTCTCAACGCGGCGTTGCGCGATGAGTTGTTCGACCCGGCGCGGATCGATTACGACGTGGGCGATGGCGCCGTCGATCCCTACCAGAGCGATGCCGCGTACTTCGCCGCCATCGCGTGCGCACGCGGCCCCGTCCGATCGTCCTCCTCCGACGCGGACAAGCGGCGGCAGTTCTGGACGTGGTGGCTCGACGAGGCCGTGCCGGCGGCGTGGGATGTGGCGGAATGAGGGATCGCTGACCACGCCTCGCCGGGCGATCCACTCCATCGGTTACGCCCTCGACTCCATCGCGCGCTCGTCGTCCAGCGCGTAGGCGACGGCTCGCTCTTGCGACCAGCCCCGCCCCTCGGCCCACAGCGCCGCGCTGCGGGCGTCGCCCAGCGCGGCTTGGATGGCGGACGCCGTCGGCTCATAGGCGTAGGCCAGGCGATCGTCTCACGCTGCCCCTTGCTTCGTGCCAGCGTCCTGCCGCGCCGCCGCCTCGATACGGTGCAGCAGGGCCAGGACGCTAGCTTCCTCCGGACGGAGTCCATGCTCGGGCGGCGCCGGGACGGGGCCGTCCCGCGCCTCGGGCTCGAGCAGGGAGCCTGACAGATAGGCTTCGAGCACGCCGGGGTGGACGTAGCAGCGCCGACAGATCGCGGGCGTGTTGCCAAGGTGCTGCGCCGCGGCTTTGACCGCCTCGACGATGTTGTGTTTGGCCTGCGTCTGTGACTCAAAGGCGCCGACGGCCTGGAGCGCCCCGGCCGCGACGACCGTGCCCGCCCAGGTGCGGAAGTCCTTGGCCGTGAAGTGGTCCTCGCTGGCGCGGTGCAGGTACTCGTTGACATCGTTCGATTCGACGGCGTGGCGCTGGCCGTCGTCGTCGAGGTACTGGAACAACTCGTGACCGGGCAACTCCTCGCATTGCTTGACGATGCGGGCCAACCGGCGGTCGCGCACGTCGACGCTGTGGTCCTTGCCCGACTTGCCGCGGAACTCGAAGTGGACGCGGTTGCCGTGCACATCGACGTGCTCGTGCTGCATCGTGGTCAGGCCATACGAGTCGTTCTCTCGCGCGTATTCCTGGTTGCCGACGCGGATGTGCGTGGCATCGAGCAGCGCCACCACCGTGGCCAGCACCTTCTCGCGCGGCAACCCGTGCCTGGCGAGGTCGTGCGTCACCTGGCCGCGAATCTTGGGCAGGGCCTCGGCGAAGGCGATCATGCGCTCGTACTTGGTCTCGTCGCGCACCTCGCGCCAATGAGGGTGATAGCGGTATTGCTTGCGGCCCTTGGCGTCGCGGCCCGTGGCCTGGATGTGGCCATTTGCAAGCGGTGAGATCCAGACATCGGTCCAGGCCGGCGGGATGCCAAGGCCCTTGATACGATCCAGCACCCTGGGGTTATCGATCGGCTTGCCGTCGACGCCGACGTAGGCAAACTCGTCGCCGCTTTGTTTGCGCCGGATGCCCGGCTGGTGGTCGCTCACATACCGTAAGCCCGCTGCCCTGGCGACATCCGCCGCGTCAACCGTATCCGGACTGTGCTGCTGATCCTGCTGCCGTTCCGCCTGCACGCTTATCGTCCTTTTAAATGTCTCCTGCCTGAGCGCCCCGCCGCATGGCGAGGCGCAACTGAACATAATGATCTTATACCAGATTATAGGACTTTTCGTAGGCGCGCGGACGTACTGGGAGCGGGCGCCCGCTGCGCTGCTCGCCCGCCCGGACCCCAGCGGACAAGTACTGGGAGCGCGGGCGCCCGCGCTCCTGGTCGTCCCACACCTTATCGCGTCGGTCAGCGTGTCGTTGCCGTCAGGATCGCTTGACGTTCATCTTGTCGAGCACCTTGGCGACCTTGTGGGCCAGCGTGACGGCGTTGCCGGTCGCCAGATTGTGCGAGAAGTACAGTTGCGGGCGCTCGTCGGTCTCCTGATTGTAGAGGCAGTGGACCACGAACCCCTCGTCGCGACTCACTTCGAGCGCCGGATTGATCTCGGAGGCGATCAGCGCGTAATCGGGCGCGCAGGCCGTCCGGCCGTTGCCGAGCGGCTCAAAGGCGACCGTGACCGACACGCCCATCTCCGGCTTCACCGCGACGCCCCCCAGGACGATGGTCTCGGCGCGCGGGATGCTGACCGTGACCACGCCAGCGCTGCCTACCTGGGCAGTCCCACCGAGGATGCGCGCCAACTCGTCCTTGGGCAGGGGCGTCGTCGGGTTGCTGGGCTGGGTTTGGGGCAGCGGGGTGCCGGTCGCCCGCACCACGGCGATGGCCGCCCGCGCGATCCGGAGCGGGTCGCCGATGCCCCGGTAGTGGATGTGGAACGTCTGCGGGCTCTCGTTAAAGAAGTGCTGGTGAAAGCCCATCAAGACGAGGCCGCCCGCGAAGATGCGGTCCATGACCGGGTTGGTCTCCGAGGGGAGCAAGGACATCTCCGCGTTGAGGATCGCCTGGCCGTTGCTCAGTGGCTGGAAGGAGAACGTGTGGTTCTCTTCAAAGGACGGTTTGAATGGGATGCCGCCAGGACCGGTGACGCGCAGGTCGTCGCGGTCGAGCCCGATCGTCAGCACGTCGTTCATCACCATGCCGGTGGTCCGCATGATGTCCTCGATCTGTTTCACGGGAAGGGTCCCCGTGGACCGGGGCAGCCGCCCGTCATCCGACGCGGCGATGGCGCCGAGGGGCGAGCCGAGCAGCGGCGATGAGGCCGCGATGAGCCCACCGGCGAGGCTGCCCCCCAGGGCAAGGGCGCCACGACGGCTGAGTGAAGCGTGTACGTTCTTCGACATGTCCTCTTATCCTCTCGGGTCTCTCCGTCTGTAGATCAGGGCAGCGGCCAACACCGCTTGACCCTGTGCGCCACCTCTCGCCTGGCCCGTGGCGCGTTCCCCCATCAGCCCGGCCTATCCTAATACTACAACGTTAGGATCCGCCTGCGACTGAAGTCGCATGGCAAAAGACGACGACTAAAGTCGTTGGGGCGGCGCGTGTAGAGACACTTCAGTGTCCGTTGTTTGCCATGCGACTTCAGTCGCAGGCCCATGTCACGTTGTAATACTAAGTAGGTGTCGCTAAGTTCATGCATGCCAAAGCGCCTGTGAAAATGCTCGGCCAAGTGTGCGGGTCGTGCAAGAACTTCCCAACTTATACTTAGCCTGGATTATTCATGACGGGCGCGTGGGCGGCGAACTGGCCGTCTTGGGATCGCCGGCTCCCAGCCGGTCGTCCTGGGAGCGCCAGCTCCCAGGACGGCGGCGTCTCGTGACTAATGCAGGCTACGTAGGTGTTGCGACGTTCGTGCAACTCACACAAGCTGCGCGAAGGATACATCCAAGCGTGCCGGCTGTGCAAGAAATTACCAGTGTCTACTTAGAGGGTGTGAGCCGTGTGGGCCGTCTGGAGCGCGCCCAGCAGCGATTGGTAGAAGGCGTCGCTGGTCATCGTGGCGCCGGAGAGGGCGTCAATCTTGGCGCTCTGCGCCTGCAGCACCTCCTGGCGCAGCAGCGGGATGGCCTGCTGGTTGATGAAGGCCGAGCGCTCCCGCTCCGTGGGGGCCGTCGCCTGGACATCCGTGATGTGCTTGCCCTTCACGATGATCGTCACCTGCACCGGCCCCCAATCCATGTCCACGCTCGGTCCCGTGTATTTGTACGTGGCGGCCGGGCGCGGCGTGGCCGTGGGATGAGCGACCGGGCGCGGATGCGCGACGTGGGTCGGGGTCGGCTTGGGCTGAGCCGCCGTGGTTGAAGCCTGCGTGGGGTGGGTGGCCGTCCAGATGAGACCGGCCGGGACGACGGCCGCGGCGGTCGTGACCAGGATGGGTATCGAGCGATGCATGATGTGGTCCTTTCCTTCTTTTCTGTCTTATCGTGTTCGTATCTGGGGAGTTAGAGGGCAAAGCGCTCGGTATGGATGTGTTTCGGCGGGACGTGGGCGCGGCGGACGTTCCGTTCGGCGGCGCGCATCATCGCGGGAGGGCCACAGATGTAGACCTCGCGCGTGGCAATGTCGGGGACCAGTTCGCGCAGGTGCTCCGGCGACAAGCGATGGGCGCCCTCCGGGCCGCGGTGATCGCCGACGACGTAGAAGAGGGCGAGGCCGCGCGCGCGCCAGCGCGTCGAGCTCATGGCGGAAGACCAGGTCCTCCTCGCGCACGACGCGATAGATGAGCGCGACGTCGACCGCGGGCGGCAACTCCTCGACCAGGGCGCGCAGGGGGGTGATGCCGATGCCGCCCGCGATCAGCGCCGCCTTGTCGCGCCGCCGTACCAGGTCGGTGAAGACCCCGAAGGGACCCTCGGCCACCACGCGCGTCCCCGGCCTGATCGCGCCGACGCGGCCGCTGAAGTCGCCCACGTCCTTGACGGTGATGCGCAGCGAACGGCCGTCGGGCGCCTCCGAGAGCGAGAACGGGTGCGACGCCCACCAGCGCCCGCGGTCGAGGAAGCGCCACAGGAAAAACTGGCCCGCCCGCGCATGGAGCCGGTCGAGGCGCCGGCCGGTGAGGCGCAGCGAGACCACGCCCGGCCCCTCGACCGTCACCGCGGCCACCCGCAGGCGGTAGCGGAACGCCTGGGCCACCGGCAGGGCGACCCGGAAGAGCAGCAGCAGCGCCAGCGTGACCACGTAGAGGGCCGTCCAGTACGTGGCGGCGGTCGGGTTGGCGGTGAGGTCGTTGCCGGTGGGGATCTGGTGGACCCAGGCCAGCGCGATGCCCGCGTACGCGGTGAGGTGCACGAGGTACCAGGCCTCGTAGCGCAGGCGACGGCGCACGATGACCAGCGAAGTCAGCACGACCGCGATCATCAGCGCCGTCCCCACCGTGGCCGCGACCATGCCCGTGTAACTGCTCAGCAACTGTGACACCTCGTTGGGGATGGAGATGCGGTCGCTTGCCGCGTAGCCGAGGGTGATGAAGACGACATGCGCGAGCACGAGGGAGAGGCAGGCCTTGCCGTTGAGGCGGTGCCAGACGGTCAGGCGGTCGAAGCCGGCGAGGCGCTCCAGGGGGGGCAGGCGGGCGAGCAGCAGGACCTGGAGCAGCGCGAGATAGGCGCTGAGCAGCCCGGTGAGGCGGCCCACGCTGGTGGACAGGACCCCCAGCCCGTGAACGGCGGAGACGCCCCCGCCGTTCAGCCACAGCCAGATGATCGCTGCCGCGTTGGCGCCGACGACCGCCGCGAGCACCCACGCCGTCGCGGTGCGATAGCGGCGCCGCCGTCCGGGGGCGGTCCGCATCGCCCCCGTGGGATGCTCGACGAGTCCGATGTTCATCATCCTCCGCCTTCCCCCAGGGCTCATGAAAAGACGGCCAGACCGTCCATCATCCGTCGATCCATTGGTTCTCTTGTCCTCCCTCGCCCGTCGAGCCCGATGACGTCTACGACGAGGCCCTCATATACAACGTAGGACACGTGAATGAAGATCGGGTGAAGATTGGATGAGAAAACTCTTATGAGATGAATGGCCAGGGGACGGCCGGAGTCCCCGTCGTGGCGCCGTCGCGCTCCACCTCGGACTCCTCGGACTCCTCGGTCGCCCCGGGCAACGCGACGATGAAACGCGCGCCGCGTCCGCGTCCGCGTCCGTCTACCGCGTGGGACGGGGCGTCGTCGACGGAGATCCGTCCGCCGTGGGCGGTCACGATCGCCTTGCAGATGGCCAATCCCAACCCGCTGCCGCCGGCGTGGCGCGTGGCGTCGACCGCCGTGTCCTCTCCGCTGTCTCCGCTGTCGCGCACACGGTGGAAGCGTTCGAAGATGCGCTCCCGCTCCGGCGCCGGGATGCCTGGCCCGGTGTCGCACACGCACACCTCGACCTCCGGTTCCCCGCGCGGCCCCTCCCGACGGTCGCGGACCGTGAGCGCCACGTGGCCGCCCGCGGGAGTGTAGTGGAGCGCGTTGTCCAGCAGGTTGCGCACGACCTGCCCCAGCGGCGCCTCGTCACCCATCACCAGCGTTGTCCGCGCGGGCAGGTCGACGGAGAGCGTAACGCCGCGTTCTGCCGCCAGGGGTTGTAGCGACCGGGCGACGCCTCGGCAGACCTCGTCGATCTCCACCAACTCGCGCCGCAGGGGCAAGCGGCCGCCGTCGGCGCGCGCCAGCAGCAGCAGATCCTCGACCATGCGGCCCATGTGCGCGCTCGCGTCCATGATGTGCCGCAGCGTCGCCTCGTCGTCGTCGGCGTCGCGCCGCCGGCGCAGCGCGATCTCGGCCCCACTGGAGATGATGGCGATGGGCGTACACAACTCGTGCGCCGCGTCGGCGGTCAGGATGCGGCGGCGCTCCGCGGCCTCCTCGAGCCGGCCCAGCATGGCGTCGAAGGTGCGCGCCAGACGCCCCAACTCGTCGTCGCGGACCGCCTGCCCGCCGGTGGCCCGGTCTCCCCATACCTCGATCCCGACGCGGCGATGGAGGTCGCCAGCGCCAATGCCGGCGGCCAGGCGCGTGATGCGGTCGACCGGCCGCAGCGCGCGATCGGCTACGAAGAAGCCCCCCAACGCGGCGACGCCCAGGATGGCGACGCCAGCCAAACCCATGGCGACGAGCAGGTGGCCGCGCTCCGCCTCCAGGGCGTCGGTCGTGGTAATCAACTGCACCGTCACGCGTCGTCCGTCGCGGCGCAGCGGTTGGACCAGCAGGCGCACGTGGTGGTCGCCCGGCTCCTCGACGGTGCGTATCCCGGACCTCGTGTCGGACAACAGGGCAGCTGGCATCCCCGTCAACGGAGGCCCCTGCCGCACCGCGACGCGTCCCCGCTCGTCGAGCACGCGCACCCACAGGGCCGGCTCGCCCGGCCGCCGTTCCCCTTCATCGGGCGCGTCGGCGTGCAACACGATGGAGCGGCCGATCTGGAGGTCGCCCGCCACATCCTGGGCGCGGTGTTGCAGCGTCTGGTCCAGCGCGTCGCTGGCCGCTTGCCCGTCCTGCCACACCACCGCGCCCGCGAAGATGCCGAACCCCAGGCACAGCAGGGCGACATACCACAGCGTCAGGCGCATGCGCACGCTCAGCGCGCTCAGCGCGTTCAGCGCGTTCACGGGGCCGCTTCTCCGAGATCCCACGCTCCGGTTTGCCGGGGGGCGCGCAGGCTATAGCCGACGCCCCGCACGGTGTGGACGAGCTTCACCGCGTGCGGGTCGTCGATCTTGCGCCGTAGGTTGCGCACGAAGACATCGACCACGTTGGACGCCCGCTCGGCCCCCAACTCCCACGCCCCCGCCGCGATCTGGTCGCGGGTCAGCACCTGGCCCTGGTGCCGCAGCAACAGCTCCAGGATGGCGTATTCGCGCGCCGTCAGCTCGACGAAGCCGCCCGCCCGTTCCACGCGGTGTGTTACCGGGTCCAGCGTCAGATCGCCGACGCGCAACGGCCCCACGCGCAGCCCCGGCTCGCGCCGCCCTAACGAGCGTAACCGCGCCAACAACTCGGCGAAGGCGAACGGTTTGGTCAGGTAGTCGTCGGCGCCCGCGTCCAGGCCGTTCACGCGGTCCTCCACCGCCTGCCGCGCCGTGAGCAGCAGGATTGGGACGCGCGCGCCCTCCGCGCGCCAGCGCCGGCACACGGTTAGCCCATCGCACCCCGGCAGTAGCACGTCGAGGACGACCACGTCGTACCGCCCCTCGGCCAGCTCCGGGGCGAGGTCGAGCGCCGCGAGGCCGTTGGCCACCAGATCGACCATATGCCGTTCTTCGCGCAGGCCGCGCGCGACCTGCGCGCCCAGCACCGGTTCGTCTTCAACGACCAGGATCCGCATCGACAATCGCTCCGCTCATCTCCAGACACGCGAGACACGCGAGACACGCGAGACACGCGCGGGCGCGTCCGCGGCGCGCGGGCGCTGTCCCCGCGCCCGCCGTTGCCTTTATGCTAGCGCATCGGCGCTCTTGCGCGCGATCTTCATCCAATCTTCATTTTGACGCCCTACGCTGAGCAAGAGATGAGAGAAGGGATGACCCGCACAACCCGTGTGGGCGACGCCCGCGATAGGCACGGGAGCCCCCGTTATGCAAGGAGACCGGATTAAAGATGTCGACCATCAGTAGCGAATCGGGTAGATGCGGGAGGGACGTATGAGAGAGACCTATCTAGCACGGGTCCTCGGCGTGGACCGCGCGCCCGGCTCCATCCCCACCTGGGCCATCCTGCCCTTGCGCCTCTTCTTCGGCGCGACGTTCGTCTACGCGGGTCTGCAAAAGCTGACCGACCCGCAGTTCTTCAGCCCCACGGCGCCCGGCTTCATCGGGCGCCAGATGAGCGGCTTCGTGCGCGGCGGCTCACCGCTCTCCCCGCTGCTGACCCACCTGGCCATCCCGCACGCCGCTCAGTTCGGCGCGCTGATCGCCCTCTGTGAGCTCTGGATCGGTCTGGCCACGCTGCTGGGGTTGATCGCGCGACTGGGCGCGCTGGGCGGGCTGGCCATTAGCCTGACCTTCTACCTGACCGCCTCCTGGACCGTCCAGCCCTATTTCCTGGGCGCGGATCTGCCCTACGCCCTGGGCTGGCTGACCCTGGCGCTGACCGGCCCCGGGCTCTACAGCCTCGACGAGTACTTTTTCGGCGCTGCCCTCCGCCCACGCGCCGTGCCAGCGCCGACAACGCCGCATCCCCGATCCGGCGGGGGACGCCCGTCACGCTCCCGCCCTGCCGCTGCCCCGGCGCCGCTCGCGCGGGACGCGGTTGCCCGCGCCGCGGTCGTGCGGGGGCTGGGCACGGCCCTCTCCGTGGTCGTGGGCGGCGGCATCGTCGGCGCCATTGCCAAGGCGCTGACGCCCTCCCGGTCGTTCGCCCAACCCGGTCAGGCGCTGGCCGGCGGCTCGGCGGCGGGGGCGCAACCGACACCAGGCGCGGGTGGGGCGCCGGCCGCGCCGGCCGCGCCACCCGCGCCACCCGCGCCACCCGCGCCTGCAGGGACTACTTTCCTGGGCAGCGTGAAGGGATTGCCGGTCAACAGCGCGGGCCAGTACACCGACCCCGTCTCGGGCGATCCGGCCCTGCTGGTGCACCTCCCCAGCGGCCAGTTCGTGGCCTATGACGCCGTCTGCACCCACGCCGGCTGCACGGTGCAGTATGACCCGACACAGCAACAACTGGTGTGCCCCTGCCACGGCGCGGCCTTCGACCCGGCGCACGGGGCGCAGGTCCTCGCCGGCCCCGCGCCGCAGCCGCTTGCGCCGCTCCAGGTTCAGATCGACGCGCGCGGCAACGCCTATGCCAGGGGCGTCGCCGGCGCGGCCGGCAATCCGACCCCCGCCGCGTCTTCCGGCAACAACTAGCGCTCGCGCATCAGGCGTCATGACCAGGGGTGTGCCCCGAGATTGTGATGGCGCCTACGATGGCCTGACCATAAATGGTCATGGCAGGGGCGGACCTTAAAAGGTCAACGTGGGAGCCCTGTGCCTGGCCCCTACCGGGTGACGGGCGCGCGGAGACCCTTCAGGGTCCGTGCCCTGCCATGACCATTTATGGTCAGGCGGCGCTCACAATCGGATACTGTTGGCGAATTGCCGCTAACACCATTTTCACGCTGCGCTCACGCTGCGCTCACACTCACGTTGCCCTTGGCTTCACGCCTGGATGTGGACCGGAAACGAAGTCGCCAACAGTATCCAATCGTGAGGCGCACCCCATGACCAGTCGCTGCCGCACGCGCACCGCACGACATAGGCATGCTGCAAGAGGTGAAGAGTGACGGCGCGTGGCCGGCAGTCGGTACAGGAAGTAGGAGGCCGGGATATGCAGACAGCAAACAGCGCGACGACAGCCGCGCAAGACGAGGGCGGCGCGCAGCTCTTCGCGGAGAAGGGCCGCATCGAGCGCCTCGGGCGCGTCCGCGAACTCGTCTTTGGCTCGCTCGACGGCCTGCTCGTACCCCTTGGCGTGGTCAGCGGCGTCGCGGGCGGCACGGGCAGTAGCCGTGCCGTGCTGGTGGCCGGCCTCGCCGAGGCCTTTGCCGGCGCCCTCTCCATGGGGGCGGGCGAGTTCATCGGCGCGCGGTCCGAGGCCCAGGTCCAGCAGACGGAGATTGCAAAGGAGTTGGAGGAGATGCGGCAGCACCCCGAGGCCGAACAACGCGAGATGGCCGCGCTGCTCGTGCATGAGGGGGTCGCCACGGACGATGCCGCGCGTATCGTCGCGGCGCTGGCGCGCTACCCGGAGTCCTATCGCAAGACGATGGTGGAGAAGGAGCTCGGCCTCCAGATCGAGACGGGCGCGGTCAAAATCCCGGAGGCGCTGACGATGGGCGTCTCGTATATCGTTGGCTCGATCTTCCCGCTGGCGCCCTACTTCTTCCTCGCCGTGCACACGGCCCTGCCCCTCTCGATCGCCCTGACCGTGGTGGCGCTGGTGATCGTCGGCCTCATCAAGGGCAAACTGGCGAGCATGAATATGGGGCGCAGCGTGCTCGAGATCGTGATCGTGGGCGGGGTGTCGGCGGGAGGTGGGTACCTGCTGGGGACCGTCGTGCCCCAATTGCTTGGCATGAAAGCGTGAGACGTGTGATGGACGCGAGGACAACCGGTCGTCCGTGACCAGCCCCTCGGAGACGTAGCGAAGGGCGGTGCGCTTTAGGCGCACCGCCCTTGTACTGCTGAGCAGAGACGCCTGTGATGACTGACGCCGTTATGGCCGCCGGGGTCCTATAGCTTCTGGAAGCTGGCCGTCCGGGCGACGCGCGAGACGATGAATATGTCCCACATGCCAGCGACATCGTGTCCGGGGACCCCGCAGACAATCCGGTACGTTCCCGCTTTGTTGGCACGGAAGGTAAAGACGCTGGCGGGATCGCCCTTCTCTGTCCCGTTGCGATAATCCGCCGACGCGGCGCCGGGGAAGGCTGGCGCGGGTGGTGTCACGGTCAGCGGCACGTTGAACGGGATAATAAGGGCGCTGTGAGGCATCGAGACGTTATCCACGAACGTTGCCACGACTTTCGTTCCGAGCGGGACGGTGATCCGGACCGCGCCTTTCGCCCCGCCATCGAAGTTGTAGCCGGAATTGGCGGAGGTCAAGCCCGCGATAAGACGGACCGTCGCGGTGTGAGTTGCCGGGCTGTATGTAACGAACGGGACCTGAGCAGGCTGGGCGGCCTGGGCCGCCGGTACCATCATCGCGCCCCCCGCAAGGCCGAGAGCGATAGCGCCAGTGACCATGCCAGCCCTGACACGTGATGCCTGAGTGTCGATCATTTCTTTTGTCTCCTCTTCTTCATCCTGATCTCATCGTGGGGATGTACGTCTCCTCACCGCTCAATGGACAGTAGCCATGTGCCCGCTGGAGTGTGACGCATAATGTTAGCGTACGTGGGATAGATGAAGATTGAGTGAAGATCGACGATCAGGCCGCCCGCGAAATGGTTCGGACATTAAGAATCGAGCTTACAGTATCGATAAGGAGACACCCCCGGAGACCGTCGACGGTCTCCGGGGGTGTCGTGCCTGACAATTCTACTGCTACTCTTCGCTTTGCCGCTCATAGACATAAGCGGTGTCAAGACGGTTAGACGCTCATCGCCGGCTGCTTTTGGGCTGACTGTTGCGCCGCCAGGGCTTCGACGGTCGGGCACAGGATCGCGGCCGCGGCGACCCTATCCACACCCTGCGCCGGCGCGGTCGTCCCGGTTCGCTTGGGCAGCGGCGCGGCGCCATCGGCGTTGGCCTCGTCGCCCAGGGCCTGCGTGCGCATGGCCGCCAGGATCTCCGGCTCCTGCTCCGGGATAGCAATGCCCAGCCCGTCGGCGACGCGCTTGCCGTAGTCGGCGTCGGCCTGGGAGAAGTGCCACAGCATGCGCTCCTGGATGTCCGGCCGGCACTCCTTGAGGTTGGCCACCAGGTTGTTGATCAGGTCCTCGCGCTCCCAGTCCTCGAAGGCGCGGTAGCGCAGGCCTGCCTGC
>JAABUX010001407.1_pt1 | contig 36666 bp, 27 predicted proteins | sample 5561851 | NCBI WGS metagenome assembly JAABUX01 (sample SAMN10711883, study PRJNA513361) | rock metagenome | isolation source: Antarctica rocks | place: Antarctica: Victoria Land, Richard Nunatak red sandstone | collected 2016-01-03 | reverse complement strand
CCGGCTTCCGGGAACATCGTCAGGTACAGCAGAGCTAGCACCGTCTCATCTATCTTGTCCGTGTCATAGTCCATCCGGCGCACCTCTCTGGACGTTGTACCCCAGAGCTGCGCATCGGCCAAACGACCTTTGGTTTATGAACCCAAAGGTCAGCTCAGGAGAGCCACGTGACTTCCTTTGAACGATGGGTTGCCATAACCATTCTGGTACTTCAATGAGTGCATTGCCCTGAAGTCGTCATTTGACGGCTTAGCTTCCGGTTTGCCCGTCAACCGCTCATAACCCCCCTATACGTTTCGCAGATGTGCGGTCAAATAAGGAAGCTCATTTCTCGTTCATCTTTGCGACGGTGCTGCGACCGCGCCCACGCATGATGAATGGATAAGCCCAACCAGTAAAAAATAGAGGCGACTCGGGTCGGTCATAGCTGCCTGTTCCTTTTGCGCCATTCAGCTGCATCCACCCCGGACTCTCATTTCAAGTTCACAGACGTTCTCAATTCTCAGTTGGATGTTCCACGTGATCGATGACGAACATCTTTATCGTACCTTTCTGCGATTCAAGTTCTAGTCCGAGTTGCTCCTGTAGAGCCTCCCGAAACGCCGGTCCTGATGGGTCCGATCGAAATGTATCATCGGGGGGCTGAGGACCGTTTAGTTCAGGTGTACACTCCAGCGTAAAATCAAATGTCCCCGTCAGCCCAGTCCCGTCGATAACTGGGCGGTCCAGATTCGCTACTGCTGATCCACTCAAAGCATCAGCGATGAAGCTCAGGGTGACATCTCGGGCACCGAGTCGATCCCGGCCCGGAGCACTAGGGGGAAGCATAACAATTCCATGGCAAGCAACTGGGAAGCCTCCTGAAACGGTTTCTCTCGCCTCAGCGGTCGGCGCCGTCTTTGGGCATGGTTGATCAGACGAATGCGGCAAGAGATGTGGCCCTGTGGTTCCCGGTTTTGCAAGAACGAGCGCCAATACCGGGACTTCGCGGTCCTGCTTGTGGATCGCCAGTTTGAATCGATCCTCGAGGAGCGACTGCATCATTAAGCGCAAGTGATCCTCGGTCGGCTTGCCTTCTACACTCGCCGTGATACCGAATCCTTCTGTGATCACCCAATCCGGTACATGGTCCGCTAAGTACGCCATTTGGCTATGTGTCAAATTGTAGGCAAACCCAATGTACTGAATCAGCAGCACATGCGTTGCCCTGAGAATTCCTCCACGAGGCACGTAGACGCGACCGGGCCCAATTGGAAAGTCCGATATCGGCCGCCCGGTGGACTTGTCGGGCCTGATTGAGGCAACTTCAAATGCCATGTGAGGTTTCGCGGATTGACTATCCACGGTTTGTGCTGCCATGCCCAAGACTAGGTTCGTGAGAACGAATACCGCTACAGCGAATCCTACCTGTGGGGCTCTAAGGCCAGAACGGCCAACGTGCGATGGATTCTGCACGATACGCCGCCCCGCGGCAGCCGGGTCTCTCGGCCCAGTTTGTAGTTTCCCTACGCAATCCCGCCACATCGTCACCGCGCTCTCAAGAAATATACAGCTACAAGAATCGTTCATCGTAATGACCTTGTCGTCCCTGGAATCATAGATGGAAGATGCGCTCCTGCAGCTCTTTTGTGGTCGCAGGGCGGCTGGGCATGTTTGCCGCCTCACGGCCGGCAGCGGTCAGCGCAGCTTTCCCGCCACTTGACTACGCCTGCACCCCTAGATGGTCGGTCTTCGCGGCGTACCACAGCGACATTTCTTAATCCTTAGGTTTTGGCGGAAGCGAGGGCAGAGGCGACAACCTCCAGTCTTTTGGTTGCGGGGGCCCTCCATTCGTTTCGGGGGTGCCGGGCATGTACGAGGGACGAGGGGTTTGGCTCTGCTGCACCAACTCAGGCCGAAACGCAGCCGGCCGTCGCCGCCTGGAACCTAAAGCAGCTATCGCCATCAGACAGCAGAGGTATACATTCTTTGGTACTGTTTTGGTTCTCCCCGGAATAGTGCATACTCGCGGACGCACCATTGAACCTTAATAGGTGGGGGAGGAATCGCCAAGCCGATGTCTCCGGCATCTCCTCCTACTGGTCGTCAATCTCCGAAATGCTTACCGAAGAAGTTGAACAGGTCACTGCATGAGGGACCTCTCCTATGAAGCTAATCTCGGCAAATATCCAAGACCTACGCGCTCTCTACATCAACAATCTGCAGAAGGCGCTCGACATGGAGCAGAAGATCACCAAGGCACTGCCCGATCTGATAAACAGCTCAACTGATACAGAACTCTCCACAGCCTTCCGGAACCATCTCGAAGAAACTCGTGGCCATGCTTCCAAGGTAGAGTCTCTTCTCCGAACCAATACCGGCGAAGCCGGAACCGAGACCTGTAAGGTCATCGACGGTCTCACCACGGAAGCTTCAGACACCATCAAGGATGTCACCGAGCCTGAGGTCCGCGACATCGCGCTTATCGGTGCCGCTCAGCAGGTTGAGCACCATGAAATCGCCGTCTACGGCACTCTCCGCCGCTGGGCGGAGATCCTCAACCTCTCCAATGATGTCTCCGTTCTCAAGAGCATTGAAGCCGAGGAGGGAAGAGCCGACCAACGGCTTACCCAGATCTCGCAGAAGGTCAATGTTATGGCCACCGCTTAGCTCTCGAAGCCTAACCACTCCGACCAAGGCAGCAGGGCGCCCACGGGTCGTCCTGCTGCCTGACTTTGTGAAACATGTGCGATGCGTGCCTCAGTACCGGCTTCCAGTTTTCGAGGGGATGGAGAACCCAAAGCGGCGCTCTACAAGCTCCTCCGAAACACGCCGCCGCGGTCAGGACAGCCGCTCCCGCCTGTACGACCTCGCTATCTTGCCCAGTTTAGCCTTCCGTATCGCGTCATGGCGTCAGCCGCCGACCGGAGCGATATGCTCTGGATCTCATTCCCCACCATCTCGCAGAGCATAATGGCGTCCTTCTCTGGACCGCCTTCGTCCTTCGCCTTGAAGTAGCAGGAAAGCAGGTGTAAACCTGTTGGATCTTCATTCTCTTGCTCTGCGCGCATTGTTGTATCCTCCCGAATCGAGCGCCAGACCTTTCTCTGATTCCAGAGAACTCGGGTTGGGCTCTTGGCTGCCTTGTTGCACGTACCGCGCCATCTGTGCGGCACTATTCTGGAATAGGAAGTGTTTTCAAAAAGTAAGGGCTTAGCCCACAACGTCGACTTCGATGAGACTCTCTCTTCCCGTCTTTCATGGGCCCGAGAATAGCGCGTTTTCTCACCGGAGGCACTGCCTCAAAAAGGGAAGACGCTAGTAGACTTTAGCTCCTGCCCGCGCAAGAGACGTTTCTGTCGGCCAGAATGACAGAAAAAGCTCGTTCCCCAGAATGGGCCGTTTGTACGGGATCGGACTTAAATCAAGTCCGCCATGCTTTTCGCTGATCTGCTTACTTACCCACAGTCCTAGGTCATTTCCGACTAGACCCTTGGTGGTGGAGAAGGGTTGAAATATGCTTGGACAAGCAGCGTGGCTGATCCCGTGCCCATTGTCGGAGACTGAGATTGGTACGGAACATCGACCGTTCCTGGCCGCACAGGCTGCCGCTCGAATGTAAAATGCCACCCTCCGGGACAGCATCAAGGCTGTTTCTCAGCAGGTTGGAAAAGACCTGCCTCAGCTCTCCTTGAAAAGCGGTCACCTGGACTTGCTTGTCACACTGCAGATGAACGGTCACTCAAGTTTCTCGCCGGCACCGTCAATTGGGGCAAATACCGTGGTCAGACAACCGCGAAAGAGCTGAGGTTAAAAGACACCCCTTGCGCCAGTGGCTCAACATTGACAAAGGTTGCTAAGGTTTACTGCACCGTACAGTCGGGTAACCGATCGCTTTCACCCATGCTTTGGAAAGCCTTTCTTAGAGTCGAGAGCCCGCCGCGCATGCTTGTTTTGACTGTGCCCAGAGGGTCCCCGGTCATAGCGGCTATCTCGGAGTGCGTTAGACCATCGAAGAAGGCCATCTCGATTGCCTTTTTCTGTTCTGGCGGCAGCTTCTGAACCACACTGCGTACCTTCTCCATCATGCCGTTGTGCTCTGCTTCGGCGGCCAGATCATAGAGCGATGGCAGGACCATTTCGTCGACCTGTTCGGTGGGGCGGTTGCGTCTAAGCTCATCAATGGACCGATTTCGCGAGACCACAGCCAGCCACCCTCCTAAGTTCCCCCGTGATGCCATAAATCGATTAGGGCAGCGCCAGATTCGCATAAACACCTCTTGCAGCACATCCTCGGCTGATGCCGGATTGCGAAGTACTCGAAGTGCCACCGAGTACACAACTCTGGAGTAGCGGTCGTACAGCAACGCCATCGCGTGCTCATCGCCCTCCTGTATCAGAATCAGTAGCGTGGCATCTTCCTGTTGTGTGTATGGCTCAGGGCTGTTTTGTGATTTCGTGTCTTTGTACATGGGAATGTGCCTCAATGAAACAGATTGGCCTTACTCTGCTCTGTCAGCGGTTGTGTGTCCATACCACTTCCAGCACAGTGGCAGAAGGCCTCCAGCCGGTTCGCAGTCACGCAGTCAAGGAGCTTCAGGTACTTAACCGTGATGTGCGGCTCGAAGCGACTGGCGTCGAACAGTTCGGCACAGCGGTAAGAGCGGAGAGGTCCCGTTGACATGTGCCGCTTTCGCAGAGGTCATGGCCAAGGCAGTCGAAGAGAAGAACTCTCGGATACGTGGCCCACGGAAGAAGGGCTCCTGCTCCGCCAACCTCGAGAGATAGCATCCCATGGCGGTTAACCTAACTGACAAACCGTGGCAAACATCTAGCTCACGCTCCGTAGCATGGATGGCGCGCTTAGCGTTGACGTGAGATCCGTTTCATACGATAGGTATTACGCCGACGCTGGACGTGGAGGTAGTTGAGTTCGATCAACACTCGCTTGCCTCTACTGGAAAAGTGCTACCAAATGCGGCGTTCAAGGATATATCTTAACTCCTCGTCCTGCAGGATCCCTTTTGACTTGGTCAGCCCGATGTAAAAGTTTGTGGTCGGATCTGACTCTCTCCGGGCCGACGCTGAGGGCATGGCTCTGTCCGCCTCTTCCTTGAAGTCGTCCGGGGGGAGACATCGACCTGTAGCAACGAATTGTTGTCTTAATATCATGCGATCCCAACGTTCATGCGGCAGTTGTAGCTAGGTATTTCAGGTGATCCACTCCCGGGGCTTATGCGTCCTCATCTGTGCGCCCGCGAAATGGAAGGGGAGACCCCATGTAGCCTCCCCCTCTTCTGCACGATGCAGCCTTTTCAGCCAAGACTGTCACGGTTCTCTCATCGTGACGGCCTTCCGGTGCTATGCTCCGCGACAAGACTGCTGCTGACGTCTTAAGCTCTCGCAAGCTTGCAGGTTGGGGGCCTACTTCTCTATCACTCGTGCATCAATCGGAGAGCATGCGTTAATCGTGGAATTTGCAAAAAACGGTCCTTCTTCCATTGACCTGCGAGGTGCATAGAGGCAAGTATTTGCTCTATAAAAAAGCATTTGCCTACCTCTATGTCGGCGTCGGTCATCAGCGTGACTCAACCCATTTACTGCAAACACCTAAGTTTCACCTGTGTGGCGTGTTCATTGCCTCATCGCTTATGCCGCAAAGAATCTGCAGCCATAAGCCTCAGGCACGATGTCACGGATCCTCATTGTCAAGACCGTGCGGCTCCACAATCACGCGCGTTGGCGCCGGCGCTTTCTGCCCAACAGTAAGGCTCCCAGAAAACCGGGAGCCTTCACTTCAGCCGGCCAGCACGCGGACATCACAGGCAGTGAGCTACCGTGGAGGGTTCTTGGTTCCTGTGGTTCCCCTTCGGCAGTAGATGGCGAGGATTCGCATGCTGTCGATCATCAATACGAGAAACCGGGTGTGCGTGTCCGCTCCATTACGAGCACCGTCGTGTTCACGAAGCTCGTCGGCTGTGGGCTTCCGTGCGTCAAGCCAAGTCCCCACGTGGCTCGACACGATCTGAATCAAGTTCACATTGCAGCTTGCTATCTCGATCGTTTCCTCCTCGACTCCTTGTTGTGCACGGGCCGAGACTTCGCAGAGGTGTCGGTTTTCACAATGGGGCCATTCTGGTTAGCAACGGACCTTGCAATTCGTCTGGACTCTGAACCCTTCTTGCGCCCTAGTTGGTCCAGTAAGTCTGTGACCGATCGAAGATCGTCCAGGTAGTGCTTGGACGGCAAGTGTTCCACAATGCTGCGGAGCTCATTAGCCTGTTTTTCAGAAACTTCGCTCGAGTTCTCTAGCTCATGCGGCATTTCGCACAGTGCATGCTCGCGTTACACGATACAGGTCCGTCTGACGCTGGACGAGCCGCAACCCTACTACGCAATCGCACGAAGGAGCTATTGCCCCCTTTGTAAGACAGCAAAGGATCCGCATTTCCTCTCCGTTTTCCTCGCATCACTCTACATTTCTGCGGGAACCTTAGTGCGCCGTAGCGCAATTGCTGACTGCCCCTCGCAACGCCTCTGCACACTGCGCTTGATGTTTCTTCAGCAACGTTTCAATCCTTTGAATCCGCTCTGCCTTTTGCTGAGCCCGGTTGCGTGTCCCCGCTTCCGTCAGGCCCAGCACAGCGGGATAGTCTGCCTTCCGAGCAGACGCTAGGGAGGTTTCTAGTTCAATGCAGATGCGACACGGCATAACGTCTATCTTCCTTCTTGATCAAAGGATAGACCGCGCCGGTACTCAGAGGCGAATCCCGGACGCTTCACCGATCCAGTGCCTGAACGGCAAAGGTCTTCATCGATGACACGCGGCGGAAGTCTAAACCTCTGGGCGCGGTCTCGCAAGCCGTACTGCGGCTCTGTTCTTCACAAAGCCGCCCATCGAGGGGGCGCCACTGCCCGAGCAGCCCGGGTCAGAGGCCGGCCCGCTGAATAGGAGAAGATATGGTCGAGGCCGAGGCCGTAGGCGAGCCTCGAGGAGGCAGACGTCACAAGTCGGGCACCATGCGGCGAAGCTGGCGCGCTGGCATTCTTGTCGGGAGGAAGACTACGCTCTTGGTGCGTCGTAGCTGACCGCCGGCTTAGCACCATTTGCGGTCGGATCCTGGACAATCGGGCCAACGCGGCAGCGACATGCGAGAGGCCATGGCACAGGCAGGTTGAGACTCGTCACTTCATGGCGGCGGGCGTGTGTTGATCAGGAGCCGCACCGCTAAATCACGCGGACTCACGCGCGAAGGGGAGCCCCGAAGGGCTCCCTTTTGCGAACATGCAAGGGCCGAGGTTAGACACCGAACTTCCGGCGAGCTGCACCTGCGGCGCCGAGCAGACCGGTGCCGAGCAGGACGAGGGAGGAAGGCTCGGGGGTGGCGGTCATCGGCTGGTAGGCCGAGCCGGTGCCCGCAGATCCGTCCTGGATCGAGATCAGGCCATCGGTGTAGGCGGTGGCGTTGGTCCGGACGATTAGGAAGTCGCTGTGCTGGCCAGCCCCAATCACGCTGGGGAGGTAGTTGAACCCAACCACGCCACCGTCTGCGCTGCGGTCGATCGACAGGGGAGCGATCCCGCCATCATTGGTGAGGTACCCCACATCGACCAGCAGGCTGTCGAAGTTGAAGCCGGTGATCCGCTCGATCACGCCCGAGCTGCCGACGTTCGAAACGAAGTAGCTGAAGTCCAGGCAGCCGGTGCAGAACGGGTTCGCCGAATCGCTGAAGACGGCGGTGTCATAGCTGGCAGTGAACGTCCCCGGAGACATCGTCCCGCTGCGATACGGAGAGATGATCGTGAGATTTGCGGGGGTGGTCGCGACCGGCGAGGCAGCGACCAGACCGCCGGGGGCGAGCGTGGTGGCGAAGGAGGGAACAGCGGCGGCAAATGCCAAGGCGAGAAGCGTGCTTGCAAGTTTCATGTGAGACCTCGAGAACAGCAGTTGGACCAGGTTTGTATTTCGTTCTGCACTCTTGCATAGAGCACACTGAGGGCCAATCCAGAGTGGAGGAGAATAAACTCACTTACGGCGGTTTATCGCCACTCCCCTTCGGCTGAGGCCCGCCTGTGACAGGTTTGAAAGCGCGTACCCGGGACACCGCTGATGGCGATCCCTCGTTGCGAGCTCCGTGCAGCGGGGCAATGTGGAAGATCTTTTCTCCTCCAGAACGGGCTTTCTGCGCGGCGACTCCCTTGAGATCAGGAGTCCGCAAGGAGGCGCTTTGTCCGGCCCTGCTCTTCCGGCGCTTTAGCCTTGGGGAGTGCGGCACGGTTCGGCGAGGGGTTTCATACAACGTATTCCTAACTGCAACGCATGAACCTTCTGTCCGATTCCCGACTGACCTCATCACTTGGGGTAACCCCAACACAACACTCGTGTCATCAGCCGCAAAGTAGCCGTTCAGGGCGCGGGCGTGAGGATTCGGTAGAGGGTTGCGGGGTGGACGCTGAAGGTTCTGGCGACTTCGCGCACGGATTTCCCTTCCTTGAGCAGCCTCTGGGCCAGATTCCGTTGATCCTCGTTCATCTTTTTGGGCCGTCCGAATCGAACGCCACGTTTCTGAGCGTCGGCCCGGCCGGTTCCCGTGCGCTCTCGGATGAGGTCGCGCTCGAATTCGGCGATGCCGGCGAATATGGTCATGATCATCTTGCCCGCGTGGGTGGTGGTATCGGCCCAGGGTTCTGAGATGGATTGGAACCGGGCGCCTGCCACGCTGATCGTTTCGACAATTTCGAGCAGGTTGCGGGTGGACCGCGCCAGCCTGTCGAGCTTCCAGACGGTGACGACATCTCCGTCTCGCAGTTGGTCGAGCATCCGGTTCAGCTCGGGCCTGTCGCGGTAGGCTCCCGAGACCTTTTCGCGGAAGATCCGGGTGCAGCCGGCCTTCTTGAGCGCATCAAGTTGAAGAGTCAGCCGCTGATCTTCGGTCGAGACGCGGGCGTAGCCAACTTTCATCGGATCCGCTCCCCCTTATCCTCGCAAAATATATCGCACTGCAGATGCTTTATGCGAGATACTTCTGCAACACGCGAGTGGCGGGTTTTGAGCGTATCCCGATCTGTCGCGGAACTTAGGAGTTCTGCGACGAAAAGACGGTTCCCCTGATTCCGGAGGCTGAAAACAGCCCTCCACTTTGCGGCTTGTGACATAAGTGTTGGGTTTACCCCTAGAAGGGCAGGTCCACAGACTCAAGCTCATCAAACGCCAGATGTACGGCCGCGCAGGGTTCGACCTGCTCAGACTTCGAGTGCTCCAAAGCGCCTGAACTCCGAGCGACCCTAAGCAATCGAGAAGCAGTGGGCCAACTTCACCAAATGTACGGAAGAGCCGCTTTCGCTTTGCAGCAACAGTCGTGTAGCCCGCTCTGTCGGAGGTGACCGAAGGGCCAGATGCGTTGCGCGTTTGGTTCGATCACGCGGAGGGTCTCTCGGCATCCGGAAAAACGATCCAAGGCTTTCAAGTGGCGAGCGAGGATCATCGCTTCTTTCCCGCAGAAGCAACCCTGGACGGCGAGACGGCGGTGGTCAGGAGCGCCTCGATGCCGCGACCGCTTCGTGCGTTATGGCTGGGGCAGGTGGTCCCCCGCAACTTCTATAATGGCGCAAAGATGCCGGCATCGACCTTCACCTCCGAGAAGAAGCTCCTCCATTGACCGGCACGGCTCGGATGCAAGACGTCGCCAAGCTGGCCCGTGTCGCGACGATGACCGTTTCGCGGGTGATCAATGGCAATGAACATGTCAGCGAAGAGACACGGCAGCGCGTCTTCAACGCTATTAAGACGTTGAACTACCGCCCTAATACGCTCGCTCGCTCGCTGCGCGAGAAGCGGTCACGGCATATCGGGGTCATTATTCCAAATCTTCAGGACCCGTTCTTTGCCGTCTGCGCTCAAGCGGTCGGCATGGTCGCCAACAAGCACGCCTACTCCATCAACATCGCCATGTCGGGCGAAGATCCCGAGGTGGAATATAACGAAGCGATTCTTATGTTGCAGCGCCATGTCGAGGGCCTGATCGTTATTCCCTCAGCCGGATCGATGACCCGGTTGACGGAACCGGAGTTCTTCGGGCTGCCGATCGTCACGCTGGACCGACCGGTGGAGGGGACGCCGTTTGACAGCGTGGTTGTAAATAACTCGGAGGGGGCTGCGCTGGCAGTGGAACATCTGATCCAGCATGGGCACCGTCGCATCGCCTTCGTGGGTCTTTCGCTCGATCTGTATACCATGCGGAAGCGGCACGATGGATACTGCAGGGCCATGGACCAGGCGCAGCTCGACACGGAGGTCCATTGCAAGCCGTTCACGCAGCCTGAGATTATCGAGATGCTGAAGGCTCTCATGACGGGGCCGGAGCCGGCAACGGCGATCTTCAGCGGCAACAATCTGACCAGCCGCAACGTGCTCCATGGACTGGCGACTCTGGGCGTGAAGGTGCCTTCCCAGATGGCGATCGTCGGCTTTGACGATTTTGAGACTGCCGACCTGTTGAATCCAGCGTTCACGGTGATTTCCCAACCGGTCGTCGAGATGGGCCGCAGCGGGGCGGAGTTGCTCTTCTCGAAGCTTGCCCACAAGCACCGGTCCAGCGTCGGCGAGCACCTTGTATTACCCGTCGAGCTGATCGTCCGCAACTCCTGCGGTCGGCACGGCGACGCGCCTGCGCTCTAAGGCTGAGCTCCCGCCGCTCCACTTGCTAGCGCTGCTGCAGTTCCGGTGCTCCGTCCGGTGATTTCTGTGTCGAAGCGTGCCTTGGCCGGTTCGATCCCCGTCGCGGCTGCACCCAGATCGTAGTTGGCGAAGACGCGCCTGCCCTCCACGCGGTCGAGATGCAAGAAGACATCGGTTCCCGGGGTCGCCCGCGAGTTGGTGATGGCGGTGCCCGTGCCATCCTGCAGAGCGATCGCGGCACCACGTCCCAACTGCGCCTGACAAAGTTCAAGGCCGTCCATGGTGACGTCCTTGAAGGTCTCTATGCGAATACCCTCGGAGAAGTACACCGGCATGGAGGGAGCCCAGTCGATCTGCACATCGCGCAGGCGCAATCCGTCGACGTGCTTTGCGTAGAACGCCGGAATGTCGCTCTTGATGATTCCGTCGCGCGGGCTGAGCGCGGTCCATCGTAGATCAAGGTTGCCGCCGATGCTCTCCGCGAAGTCGGGCTCAGGCGGGATCATGTGGAGATGCACTTTGTTCAACTCAACTCCGGTGATGGGCGTGCCGTCGGCACCCCAGAAGAGAGATCCGTTCTCTGCCTCCGCGGTGATGTTGTTGAAGACCACGTAGCGCACCCTCACCTCGCAGGCGACCTGCGCGGTGCAGGGCTGGACCGCGATGTAGATCGGCTCCCCTTACCCCACCATCCGCCCGGGATCAGGTGCGTCCGCATGACAACGTCCGAGAAGGTGACGTCTTCGGTCGGCCGGTTCTCCTGTCCCCGGATAACCGTTGGCAAGGACGGCAATACCGCGGTTGGTGTCCATGCTGAGACTGGTAAATGTGCTGAGCCGCGTACTCTCCAGGCGGATCGCGGCTGAGCGCGAGGAGAGCGAACAGTTGCTCGCGTTGACGTGTTCGCTCGCGACGATGGCAAAGTCGTCATCGCCGGCCTCGATGTGGCAGTCCGAGATCGTGACATAGCGGCACATCATGCAGTCGATGCCGTCGTTTTTGGGGATCTTGGGATTATTGAGGATCTGGAACCCTGTGAGCGTGGCCCCCTTCACGTCCTGCAGATGCCGGGTCCAGTTCGGCGCGGAGCGCAGAGTGACGCCCTGCAGGCGCACATTGGTGCAGTGGAAGAAGACAATCATGGTGCCCGGCCAGTTCGAGGGCTCCACCGGGCCATACTCGACGGTGCTCATGGCCGCCTGGAAGGCGCCCGGATTGCGGACGTACTGCGGCATGTAGTCCTTGCCGCCGTGCGAGGTCTGCATAGCGACAAAGGAATCACCCTGTCCATCGATCTCCCCTCGCCCGTCGATCGAGACATCGTCGGCGTTCTTGGCGATCAACATGCCAAGCACGGTGCCTTCGCCGGTCGTGTCGACGCCGTAGTGCCGCGCAAAACCGAAGGGCGGGCTGGCGAGGTACTCATGGATGTCATGGCTGCCCACGAGGGCGGCGCCGCTCTCAAGCAAGAAGTGGATGTGGCTATAAAGCTGCACCGTGCCGATGACGTAGCGGCCCGGGCTGAAGTAGACCGTGCCCCCTCCCTGCTTGACACAGGCGGCGATAGCCCTGGTGACTGCCCCGGTGTCTGAGGTGATCCTGTCGCCCTTGGCGCCGAAGCTGCGTGCATCGCATACCGGCAGCGACTGGCGGTGAAAGTGATGGCGGAGCGCAAAAAGCAGAGCGCAAAAAGCAAACTCTTCAAGGAACCTCTCAGTGGATCGAAGCGCACGTGCGTCATGGTGGAGGGATATCTCTTACTGCGGCCTGGCGGCGGCGTCCGGTGCCCCTTCTCCCGGTTGCGGCTCCGGGGAAAGGGGCAACCGGACCTCCATCGCCCCGATGCGGTTGGTTGTTGTATCGCGCACGGCCAATCGCAGCGTGGCGGTAGCGGCCGGGGCGAGGATCTCCTGTTCGGCCCGGTACGACTGCCGCGTAGCGCCTGGATGCGCATCGTCTTCCGTGGCCAGATTGACGGCGGCGTTCAGCATCCTGCCATCGTCATCGTAGGCGGCGACGGCGAGCTCAAGGCTGGGCGGTGCCGTGTTACCGCCGCGTTGAAGTTGATGAGCCATGACGGTGTAGTCCACCGTGTACTTCTGGAGCTTGACCGGTCGAAGCGGCTTCGGCAGTGAATGGTGCCGGCCCGTCTTGAAGAGGGACGACTCTTCGGCGATCTGGGCCATCTGCTCCGGTGTGCCCATGGCAGGAACTCCCATGGCATGGACGTGGGCGCCGAAGATCAACTCGTGGGCTGTAGGCGCGCCGTGTCTCATGTTGGCGTCGAGCGAATCGCTGGCTAGCCGCTGCGGCTTTGGCTCGGCTGAAGGCGGCGTAGCCGGACCCGCGGTCAGGGAGGGCGAACCATTCGATTCTGTGTCATAGTAGGCGCGGCGATACGCCAGGGCATATCCTTTCTGCGCCATCTCCACGCGGATGGTGCGCAGCTTGCCGTCGTAGTTGCGATTGCTGGGCTCGTAGGAGAGCGTGTAGTAGCTTGCCCCATTCTTGGTTGCTTCCGTCAGCGCCGCTTTCACATCATTGGTACTGTAGAAGGCTCTGCCGCCGGTGGCGCTGGCGATCTCGTCCGCCGTCATGTAGCTGCCGGAGAGCATGTTATAGCCGATGCCGCCCGCGCCTGGGGAGATAGAAGAAGCGGCCCGCGCGGTGCCGGCACTGGGCGTGTTCGAATCTGCCGCCGCATGCTCCCGCGAATCCGAAGTCAATCCTCCGCCTCCGGTCGAGCCGGAAGGCGCATGAGGGTTCTCGACAGCGACCCCACGCACGTCCACGGGATAGATGGCGATCTGGCTGCGTGCCATAAGGTCCAGGGTCTTCTTGCTTTCATCGATGTAATCGACACTTTCGTCGTCACTGGGGAAGAGCGTGACGGGAAAGTTCCCCGAGAGCCAGATCACATTCTTGCGCCCCGGAAGCCCCTCAAGATAGCCTCCGAGATACTTCAGGGCGAGCAGCGCCGTTCCCGGATCGTTCTGACCGAAGTTTTTCCCCATGAGAAAGATCTTTGCTACATGAGGGTGGGAGCGACTGAGATCGATGGCGGCGAACAAGAGCTCTTTATCGGAGGTAAACCCCTGCACGAGGTGCAGACCATCCGACAGCATGAAGATCGCGAAGCGAATTCCCTTCGGCTTGTCCTGAATAAACTTCACGAGCTGCTGACGGGCGAAGACCTGATCGTCGCTCTCCGTGTTGACGAGGTCGTATAACAGAACATAGAGCGGACCCGCTTCGGGGTTCTGCGGCAGGTTGACGAAGGTATTGGCAGGCACCGCGGCAGATGCGGGGGCATGAAATCCATCGCGTCGTGAAAACCGAACGCATCGAATGACAAAAGCCGCTGCGATTTATCGTCCTCAAAGATGGAGAAGTCCTCCTTGGTGAGGCCGGAAACGGGCTTGCCGGCGTGGTCGGTGACTACGACATCCACGATGACCCGGCGTACTGTCGTGCGCAGGACCGTAATTCCCGTCTCCGACCCATTCCTTTGGGATGTTCCCTCCTGCGCGGCCGCCGAGACCACGGAGATCGAGGCAAGAATAGCAATGGCAAGAATCATCGGCCGGCAAGCATATCGCACCATCGTCTCGACCCTTGTGCCGCAGCAGACCGTTAGAATTATTTCAAAGGTTCGGTGATTCGGAGGACCTGCCCCGTCTCCACGTTGTGGAGCGTCTGGATGACACCCGAAGGCCATCGAACCTCAATGGTGTCGACGTGAGCGTCCGGACCCAGCCCAAAGGGGACGGGGCCATCGCTTGACGAAGCGTAGCCAACGCTTGTGGTCATGTGGTTGTATTGCGTTCCGCTTTTTGAGACGACCTTGATGCGCGCGCCTATCCCGTCCCGGTTGCTCTTGGTTCCTTGCAGCGCGATCGCAAGCCAATGTCCGGTATGGGGGCTGCGATTCATCCACACCTCTGCGTCCGCTCCAAGCGCCGTGGAGACGACGTCCATTCGGCCGTCGCCATCCAGATCGGCAAAAGCGCAGCCCCGGTGCCGTCCGCCGGGTGCCGCATCGAAGCCTGCAGCCTCGGTCAGGGCGGTCCAACGGCCGGTCGCGCCTGGATTGCGAAAGACCGTGTTGAACTGATCGATGTCCGCACCGGGCACCGGCATGGCCTCCACGTGGCCGCGGGTGACGAACAGATCCTTCCATCCATCGTTGTCGAAGTCGTAGAGCGCAGCACAGTAGCCCGCCATTCTCATGCTGGCGTCGCGCATTCCGCTTGAAGCCGTCACATCCTGAAAGTCTCCCTTGCCGGTGTTCTGCATGAGAGGGAAGGTCTGGTTGTTGAGCGCGACATAGACAATGTCGGGCAGACCATCATTGTTGAAATCCCTGAAGTCGAGGCCCATGCCGGAAATGAAGTTGCCATCCTCCGGAAGAGCGACTCCGGCCTCGAACGCAACCTCCTCGAACCTGTTTCCGAGATTGTGAAACAGCGAATTATACCCGGCGTCGTTGGTAACGAAGAGGTCCTGCCGTCCATCCCCGTCGTAGTCGGCGACGCCCACGCCCATACCCTTGCCAGGATGGTCGCGAACACCCCAGGCAGCCGAGACATCCTCAAAGGTGCCGTCTCCCTTGTTCAGGAAGAGCTGGTTCGGCTGCGGTTTGTAGAACTTCGGGTGGCAGTAATCGCCTACACCCTTGTAAGAGCAGAGCGGCTGCTCCGTATACTTCCACTGCATGTAGTTGACGATGAAGAGGTCCAGAAGGCCATCGTTGTTGACGTCCACCCATGCGGCGGTGATACCCCAGAGAGGCCCAAACTGCGGATCATTCGAGCGGTCGAGGCCCGCCTTGCGAGTCACATCGGTGAAGGTGCCGTCGCCATTGTTGTGATAAAGCGCGTTCTTGTACACGCCGGCTACGAAGAGGTCCGGATGTCCGTCGTTGTCGTAATCGGCGACTGCCGCGCCGATGTCGTAGCCCGTTCCGGCCAGGCCCGCGGCATCGGTCACATCGGTGAAAACCCCGTTGCCGTCGTTGCGGAAGAGGCGATTCCGATATTTGGGTGAATCTTTCTTCAGGATGGCGATATTCGCTCCATTGGTGAAGAAGATATCCGGCCGCCCGTCCCCGTTGTAGTCGAAGGTGGCGACTCCGCCACCCATCGCCTCCGGAGCGTTCTTGCCAGCGGTCTCGTCGTCCTCCATATGAAAGGGAAGCTTTACCAGATCAAAATGGATGGGCGATGCGTTCGATTTCTGCTGGGAACGGGTGGCGATCGATCCCGATGCAAGGAGACAGAGAACGGTGAGAAAGACGCGAATCGTTACGGGAAGGGGCTGCATCGACATGGCTCTTGGTGCCTGAAAGAAGAAGAAGGCGAAGCGGTTGTTTGCCGCTTCGCCCGTTTTGAGGATTATAGCTTCGCGCGCTTAGAAGTAATACTTCGCCGCGAGAGTGACAAAGCGGGAGCCGGTCTTGAACGCCGGGAACCCAGTGGTTGACGTGTTCGTGTTGGTAGGAGAGAGCGATGTGACCGTCAGCGGCGCTCCCGAGCTGTTAACACAGCCTGCGCAGGTAGCTGGAGCGGTCTGCGTGAAGTTGAGCGACTCGTCGGACTGATTCGCCAGACCAAACTGACGCAGCGGATGGTTGAGCCAGTTGGTTGCGTTCACGCGGATCTCGACGCGCTGCGCCTCCCTGATCTGGAAGCTCTTGTAAATGCCCAGATCGCTGTTCCAGTAGTTTGGCGTACGGATATAGGGCAGGATGGTTGGCCCCTGCACACCGTATGCGGGTGTGGTGAAGCAGTTCGGATTGAAGTATTGACCTTTCTTGAGGCCCTTTGTGGGGTCACAGGTAAGTGCGGGGATTAATACGTTGTAGGCGTTTGAGCCAAACCAGGTCGACGGATTGATCGAGGTGGCGTGGAGTCCGTTGGGCAACGTGATGCTGTTGTCTGGCAGGTTGGGGTGTGCCACCGTCGGCACGGTGAGGCCGTTAACAAAGGTCGTATTCAAACCGCCGCCCAGTAGCGGCTGGAGAGGAGTGCCACTCTGGAAGGCCGTGTAGTTGGAAAGATGCCAGCCGTTGATTGCGCCTGCGAGGATAGCGTTGGCGAAGCCATCTCCGTGAATGGGCTTGGGCAGATTCCAATTTGTGCTCAAGTTAAGGATGTTGGTGTGGTCGTATGCCAGAGGGCCATAGTTGTTCCGGATCACGAACGGATCCACACCCGTACCGTTGCCAGGACCGTTGTTCGATCCACCATCGCGAATGCCCAGCACCTTGCTGAAGGTGTAATTAGTCACGAAGGTAATCGGCCCGGACTGCTTCTGAAACGAAACCTGGAGCGAGTTGTAGTTCGAGTAAGGTGCGTGGGACAGCAGATAGACGTTCTGATAGACCGACAGCGGCCTGAAGTGGTTGGCGTTGAAGTTGGCAGAGTATTCCGCCGGATTCGCGGCGCAATAGAGAGACTGAGAGCTAGTATCCGTCGCGCTGCAGCCTGGCGCTGACGGTGAGACGCGTAGACCGGAGACTGGATCCGGCTTGAAGAACGATCCAGGGAGGACGTTATTCAAGTTGCCGAGGTTGCTGTTGCTGCCATCGAGGTACTCGTTGGCACTGTGGTTGGCGACCCAGGAGACCTCGATGACCGACCGCCATTTCAGGGCCTGGGAGATAGTCAGATTCCAGTCGTTAGTGTACGGTGACCGGCTGTCGCCTTTCTGCATGGCATAGACCGATCCGCCATTCTGGGCTACGCTCGAGGGCGGAGTGAACTGTCCCACGTTAGCGTACCCTTTGAACGCAGCAGGGGTCGTGTACTGGAACGTGTTCAAGGCACCGCCATCCGCGCTCGCGACCTCCGACGTTGCCTGGTAGCGGTAGACGGCAAATCCGCCGCGGACGACCGTCTTGCCCGTTCCGAAGACATCGTAAGCCGCTCCTATACGCGGGGCGTAGTAGAAGAGCGGTGATACAAAGCCCGATACTGGAACGCTGGAGTCGATGGCGTTCCACTTCAGTCCGGTGTTGTTCGGCGCGTTGGGTCCGTTGACGTAGCTGGCCTGATCGAAGACCTGCAAACCACCTGGAATGCCGTACCACTGACCGACGTGATCAAACCGCAAGCCGTAGTTCAATGTCAGATTTTTGGTAGCTTTCCAAGAGTCCTGAGCGTAGATCGACCACTGGTGGTATTTGATATCGGTAGCCGGCGAGGTGTTCTGCTGTTGATAGCTGGCGATATTTCCCAGTTCCAGATCGGCAACGTAATTGTTCGTCGAGATGTTGCTGCCCCCAAGGTTGTAAGTTCCATTGTCGGCAGCATTGCTGTTCTGCTCGTTCTCGCTCTTATCCCAGTAGAAACCAACCTTCGCAGTGTGGTTGCCGATGACTTTTGTGAAGTTGTCATAGAAGGCTGGCACCTGTTTGATACCACCGAAGAGTCCCGGCGTGAAAGGGTAGTTCGAGATGTTGGCGAGCGTTCCACCCCACGGTCCCTCAAAGTTGGGAATCTGAGGGGTCGTGTGGCCAAACAGACCTTGCGCTCCAAACCCGGTCGTTGCACGAGAGACAGCAGACGGATTGGCAAGTGTGTAGGGGTTGACGAAGTGCGACCAGGTAAACACAAACTCATTTGTGGTGGTGGCGTTGAAGACGTGTGTGTAGTTCGTCAGGATGACATAGGTTGTTGTCTTGGAAGCGGCCGGGGAAGGATAGGGCAAGGTCCATGGAGCTGCCCACCAGATGGAGATCGGAGCGAGATCGTTCTCCTTCTGCAGGGAGTAGGACCCCGTCAGCTTGTCGTTATCGCTGATGGCGTAGTCCAGTTTGCCGGTAGCTTCCCAGCGATTCTGGGGACTTGTGTTGGCATAGCGATAGTTGCTGTACCCATTGGCCGCACTGGGCGTTTCATTGGTTGCTGGATACAGCTTGAGGATGCCTGGGATGTTCGGATCAAAGGAGGAAGTCGGAATCGATGTTGACGTGCCGCCTGTCGGGACGTTGGCCGTGAGCTGGCTGTAGAAGTTGGGCCAGGTGCTGATCGCTTTGGGATCGATACCGCTATTGCTGAAGTCTCCACTGAGTTGAGCGGCGTTCGGAACGTTATAGTTCAGGATCGATCCGGCGGGCTGCTGCCGTTGGTATTCATAGCCGCCCCAAAAGAAGAGCTTGTTACGGTTGCTGTTGAACTTCATCCAGGGCAGAAGCACCGGACCGCCGACGTTGCCGCCAACGTAGTAGTAGCTTTCGGCAGCATTGTTGCCTCCCTGGCTCTTGGTGTATGCATCAACCGAGTTCAGGGCGGAGTTGTGGGTATAGATATAGCCTTCGCCATGGAACTTCTGTCCACCGCTCTTGCTGAACGCCTCGAAGATCACCGGACCTTTGGCGTATTCGGCCCCGTAGTTCGACATCAGGATCTTGACGTTGGCGACCATGTCCGTGTTGATGTTAGCGATCTGGGTGCCGAAGTTGCCCGGATCCACAAGGTTCGCACCATCGAGCAGATACGCCATGGTGCCGTTGGGCTGGGTTCCGTTGGCCGAGTAAGAGCCGACCGGGCCGTTGTTGGAGCCAACGATGCGGCCATTGAAGCCACCTTGGCCTCCGCCGTTTGGATTCAACGCCATGCCGGGCGCGATCTTGAGCAACTCGCCAGCGTCCCGGCCGGTCAAGGGGAAGTCGTTAATGAACTGCTCGTTGAGCGACGTGCTGATCTCCGCCGTGTCTGTGGGCACGACGGCGTCGGCCCCCTCGACGACATTCACGATCTCCGAGTTGGCACCAACCTTGAGCGTGATGTTCGGGACAGCACGGTTGTCGCCGAGGCCCATGACAATGCCGCTCTCCTCCCAGCCTGAGAAGCCCTTTGCGGTGACCCGGAGCACGTAGGAGGCTGGTTGCACACCCGTGATCGCGAAGTGGCCGGCGCTATCGGTCATCGACGTGCGCGCATCTCCGCTCGCCTCGTTCTTGAGCGTGACTGTGGCGCGAGGAACGACCGCCCCGGAGAGGTCATAGGCGGTGCCGCTGATAGTTCCGGTAAGTTGCTGAGCACCGATCGGCAAAGCCATCAGTGCCAGAATGAAAGCCAGCAAGGATGCCGTCTTGCCACGGAAGAGCTTTCTGGCCCGCCTGTCCAAGCCGGGTTTGCAGTTTGCCTTCATTGGGTTCCTCCAAAGGTGATGCTTGGGCGCTTGTGGACCGCTCTATGCATAGCTTTCGCCTCTCGAACGGCCTGATGTTATCGTTATCAGGGGTGGTTAACCTCTTTTTGGCTCCCTGCTCGCAACAGACAGATATATCTCCACACTTCGTTCGCGTTGATACATGCGCATGGGGAGCACTGTCAACTGATTTCTTCCGGAGGAAGTTTTCCGACGCTTTGCCAGAGCTCCCTTTCCCTCAAAACGGTTGAGGCACACCGGCGGATTTGCCGTTCCGTCTGCGTCCTCACACCTGAGGTATTCTGTAGCGGTTCGACGGTACGAGCTTAGGAAGAGAAATGTAAGGTCGGAACGTGAAAATTACATGCTGAATGTAATGTGGAGGACCGTATTGGGCCCGTTCGATCGTGGGAAGGCTAACGTTGCCTTGCCGGTTGGTCCTGCGGGACGTCGACAGCAGCCTCCAAGGCCAGCCATGCCGGTTCTGCTCTTGTCGCTGTCGGCCGTGCTTTGCGCAACTCCCGGCAGGTGCCAGGCCATCCCGGGGACGCCTTCGACGCTACAGGCGGAGGCCACCGCGGAGCGTGACCATGGCAATCTGCCGCAGGCAATCGTGCTCTATCACCAGGCGCTCGGGCAGAACCCACAGTGGCTGGACGGTTGGTGGTTTCTCGGGAACCTCCTCTACCGTTCTGACCAGTACGCGCAGGCGCGGGAGGCGTTGGACCACTACGTCCTTCTGTCACCGAACGCACCGGCGGCGCTCGCCCTTCGCGGATTGTGCGAGTTCGAGACGGAGGCCTACGAGACTTCTCTGGGAGACATACAGCGGGCGCTGTCGCTCGGTGCAGCGAACCAGTCGCGCAACGGACAGATTCTGCTGTACCACGAGGCTCTGCTGCTGACGCGACTCGGGCGCTTCGAGGAAGCGACGGCGAAGTATATCCTTTTTGTCAAGCAAGGCATGACGAACCAGGACATCGCGATGGGCCTCGGCCTGGCCGGTCTGCGGATGCCTCTCCTACCCCAAGCCATTCCCACCTCCGAGGCGGTGCTGGTGGCCGAGACAGGGCAGGCGGCAGTGGTGCTGCTGACGAAAGGGTCTGTGGCGGGCAGGCAAGCCTTCCGGAAGGTGCTGGAGGATGCACCCGGGCGGCCCTATGTGCATTACTTCTGCGGGTATCTGCTGTACACGACGGCTCCGGACGAGGCGATCGACGAGTTCAAATTGGAGCTCAAGATTTCGCCCGGCAGCGCTCTCGCACACTCGATGCTGGCGTGGGCGTACGAGTTTCGCGGCGGGTACGATGAGGCGCTGCCGAACGCGCGAGCGGCGGTGACGGAGGACCCGACCCTTGTCATGAGCCAGCTGGTTTTGGGTCGTGCGCTGGTTGAGACCGATGACCTGAACGGGGGCGTGACGCATCTTGACCAGGTGGTGCAAGCAGATCCGGCCAACCTTGAGGCGCACGTGAGCCTGGCGAAGGCTTACTCGAAGCTCGGCCGCAAAGCGGATGCGCGACGCGAGCGCCTGCAGAGCCTGGAACTCGCGGGAAGCGGGGCGGCGGCAGATGCGAATCGCTAGGCTGCTGATGCTGCTGGTGACTACGGTGGCCACGGGGCTGAGTGCGTCTGCCCGGCAGAGACCTGCGGCCTCGCCCTGTGCCGGCTGCCACTCTGCCCAGACATTATGGCAGCCCAGCACCCAGATGGGGCGGGCGCTTCAGCTTCGCGGCGACAATCCGACACTCGATGCGCACCCCAGGCTGACCTTTCACCTCGGAAAGTTCCTCTACACGGTCGAGACCCGCGGAGGTAAGACCCAGTACACCGTGACCGACGGCAGCCAGAGTATCTCGATACCAGTGATGTGGACCATGGGTGCAGAGGCGCAGACCTGGGTCCTCGAACACAACGGGACGATGTACGAAAGCTTGGTGAGCTTCTACCCCGTGATCAACGGCTTGGACATCACGACCGGGGATGAACGGCTGCAGCCGGCCAGCCTGAAAGAAGCACTCGGCCGACCCTTCGGGGATGAGGACGCCAAGGCCTGTTTCAACTGCCACGCGACCAACGCGGTGATGGACCACAAACTGAACCTCGTCTCGCTGAAACCGGGCCTGACCTGCGAGCACTGCCACACGGGCACAACAGAGCACCTGGCGAAGATCGTCCACGGCGACGACAGCAGCCTGCCGCCCGATCTTGGGAGCCTTTCTTCCGAGGACATATCGAACTTCTGCGGGCAGTGTCATCGCACGTGGGAAACCGTGGTCCGGAGCCACTGGAAGGGTCCGACCAACGTGCGCTTCCAGCCCTACCGGCTGGCAAACAGCCGCTGCTTCGACGGCAACGATCCTCGGATCGGCTGCATAGCATGCCACAATCCGCATGAGAAGGTGAAGCACGACAGCGCTTTCTACGATGCCAAGTGCCTGGCGTGTCACGCCGCGCCGATCACGGCCAGTATTTCGGAAGCCGCTGCTTCGGAAATCCATCCAGGCAAGGCGTGTCCCGTGGGCAAGTCCGCCTGCGCCAGCTGCCATATGCCGAAAGTACCGCTACCAAACGGCCATCTGATCTTCACCGACCATCAGATCCGCGTGGTGAGACCGGGCGACCCTTACCCGAACTAGGGAAAGATCACTTCCCAGGTCCCCGGGTCTGCTGCTGCTCGGTGAGCCGGGCGACGATCTCGCGCTGCTGTTTGCCCTCCTCGGTCCGGTGGAGCCGGTAGTAGACGGTGGCGAGCTCTACATGGGGCTCGAGCCAGGTGGGATCGGCCTTGACGATCGTCTCGAGGTCGGCCACCGCGGCGTCGTACTGCCCGGAGGTGCTTTTCCAAAGAGCCAGTTCGTAGCGCGCAAAGGTCGAGTCGGGCCGCAGTGCCAGGGCCTTATCGAGATAGGACCGGGCTTCTTCGAGCTTCCGCTGCTTGGTGAGGATCGCGCCCAGGTAGAGGTTCGCGTCGAAGTCCGATGGATCCTGCCGCGCGGCCTCGCGAAATGCCACTGCCGCATCCCCTGGGTCGCCGGAGCGGTCCCGGGCGAGCCCGACCATCGTGTAGATGTGGGGCAGTCCGGGATTGAGCCGGAGGGCGGCTTCGAGATTTCTGCGGGCCGCCTCTCCTTCGTTGAGGTCGAGCAGCGTCGATCCTGCGAGATAGTAGGCGTCGACATTTTGGGTCGTCTCCGCCACCTTCTCCAGGCGGGCGACCCCGTCCCGGCGGCGGCCCGAAGCGATCAACGCGGTGCCCATCACGTACTCAAAGTCCGGGTTGGTCTGGTTGGCGGCTTCGAGAGGGCCAAGCATCGCCAGCGCGTCCTCCGCCTTTCCGGAGCGAACCTCGCTGTCGGCAAGCAGCACTGCCAGCGACGGGTCCGCTGGCTCGCGTTTGCGCACCTCCTGGAACTCCCCGGTGGCCGCGGCCAGGTCGCCCTTCTTGTAGTACGCCAATCCCAGATTTCTCCGCACGGCATCGTTGTCCGGCATGACGGAGAGCGCAAGTCGATACTGGGCGATGGCTTCATCGAAGCGGCCGGCCTGGGAGAGCGCCGCCCCCAGATTCACACGGGCGTCGATCAGTTTCGGGCTTAGCTGGAGCACCTTTTGGTAGTCGCGGATGGCGTCGGGAAGATCCCGGCGTTGCTGCTCCTCCATTGCCCGGCCGAAGAGATATTCTACATCGGAGACCTGCGCCGACCCAAGGGTCGAAGCGGCAAGGAGCAGAACAGCAGGCACGGCTCGCATGATCGAAGGATACAGCAACCTTTCAGATGGCTCTGCCGGCTAGCGGAAGGGCCTGCCCTTGACGATTCCCTCGCCTTCCCGGATGGTCACCAGCTTTCCGGCCGCGAGGCGCGGATAGTTTTCCGTCTTGCCGCTCGGCCAATGCACCTCCAGGTCCACGGCGACGGCCTCGCCCAGGCCGAAATGCAGCCGGGGGTCGTTCGCGGAGAGATAGCTGGACTGGCTCCTCACCTCCTGCGCCTGAATACGACCGCCGTAGTGCGCTACCACCCGCGCACCAAGGGCGCTGCGGTTACTGCGGGTGCCCTCCAGGCGGACCTTGATCCAGCGGTTGCCGGCGGGAGCGTCGTTGCGCAACAGCGACGGCGGATCGTTCATGTTCATGACAAGCACATCGAGATCCCCGTCGTTATCGAAGTCGCCAAAGGCGCAGCCGCGGCTGACGTAACGCGCGTTGATGGCCGGACCGGCCTCCTCTCCCAACGGCTGAAAGCGGCCATCGCCGAGGTTGCGGTAGACCACGCGCGGGCAACGCCAGGGGTATTTCCTGTGCACGCGCTCGAGCTCGGGATTCACATTGCCCGCCACCAGAAAGATATCGGGAAAGCCATCGTTATCGAGGTCGACCATACCCGCTCCCCAGGTCACAAAGCGGGTGTCGCGGCCGAGGCCAGACCGCACCGTCACGTCGTCGAACTCTCCTTTGCCGGTGTTGCGGTAGAGGCTGTTCGCTTGATCCTGAAAGTGGGTTTTTACATAGTCGATGTGGCCGTCCAGGTCGTAGTCGCCCGGCCCGATGCCCATGCCGCCGAGGTTTTGTCCCTCAGTGCCGACGGCTACGCCACGCAGCAGGCCCTCCTCGCGGAAGGTGCCATCGCGGTTGTTCATCAGCAGCAGGCTAGGCGACGAATCGCATGCCAGAAAGATATCCGGCCAGCCGTCCTCGTCCACATCGGTCGCGACGGCCGTCATGCCATAGGAACCTCGCAGCGCAGCGACTCCGGACTGCTTCGAGACGTCAGTAAAGGTGCCGTCGCCGTTGTTGCGGTAGAGGAAGTGCTGAGGAGCGCCGAGTCCGCGCGGCCCGCAGTACACGGCGACACCCTCGAAGTTGCAATTGGGTACGCCGAGCGAAGGCAGCGGCGCATGGGCTAGATCGAACTCAACGTAGTTGGCGACGAACAGATCCAGCAGACCATCCCGGTTGTAGTCGATAAAGGTACACCCCGTTCCAAAGTGGGGAGCGGGAGTCAGGAGACCCGCTTTTCCTGTGACGTCGGTGAAGGTTCCATCGTCGTTGTTGCGGTAGAGGCGGTTCTGGCCGAAGGACGTGATGAAGAGGTCCTCAAAGCCATCGTTGTTGAAGTCTCCGACGCAGACACCGCAGCCCCAGCCCACATCGTTGAGCCCGGCCTTTGCGGTTACATCCTTGAAGGTGCCGTCCCGGTTGTTGTGGTAGAGCCTGTTGCCGGAGCCGGCGGGTGTGCCCTCCAAGGTCCGGCCGCCCACAAGGAAGAGGTCCATCCAGCCATCATTGTCGTAGTCGAAAAAGGCGCAACCGCCACCCATGGATTCGATGATGTAGGTGACGTTGGTTGTGCCGCCGTAAACCATCTTTTCAGTAAGTCCAGCGGCGGCGGCCACGTCCACAAAGGTAGAAAAGGGGCGTGCAGCGGGGACCAGCGCCTGAAGACTGCGCGGAAGGACCTCCAGCACCGGAGCGAACGAAGCCTCCCGCAAGAACCTTCGGCGTGTCCATCGTGATGCGCTTGTGCGGCCCATAGCTGAAGTATCTCTACGGCCCGCGGCGATGTCCAACACGCTCGAGACCGGAAGCACAGGTCAGTGGGGCGCCGCTGCAGCCAGTTGACGGTCCAGTTCGGATGCCTGCGGGTTCTTCGGCTCTAGGCGAAGCGCCGCGGCCACGGCCTGCTTTGCCTCTGTGAATCGCGACTCAGCGGCAAGTGTAGCCGCAAGATTGATCCACGCCGCCGTAAACGCGGGAGCTGAGGTCACGGCCGCGCGGAAGTGGATCTCCGCCGTCGCAGGGTCTCCATTGCGTGAAGCCAGAAAACCCAGTTGATTCTGGGCCAAAGCAAACGTTGGATCAATCTTGACCGCTGCATCGAGCGCGCTCTGTTCGCCTTGGAGGTCTCCCATTCGATCGAGCGCGGTGGCCAAGTGGTAGCGGAGTAAGGCGTTCTCCGGTGTTGCCGCGATCGCCTCGCGGTAGAGCGCCGCAGCCTGTGCGGCATCGCCTGCGGCTAACTTCTGGCGGCCCTGTTCCGCCTTGCTCTCTGCCTCGGCCTGTGCGGCGCTATCTCTCTTGAGACGCTCGTAGGTTGCAAGCTCCCGTTGCGCTCCCTCGGTGTCCTGGGCGGAGCGGAACACGGCGGCGAGTTGGAAGTGGGCCTCCGGGTGCGATGGATCGAGGGCGATGGCCTTCTCCAGCTGCGCTTTGGCTTCCGCAGGCCGGTTCAGTTGAGCAAGCGTGGCGCCCAGATTGTAGCGGGCGGTGTAGTCGTCGGGTTCGAGTGCGACGGCCTCTGCAAGGTGGTCGAGAGCGGCGGCGTACTCCTCGGCCTCACGCTCCAGAATGCCGTTCATGGAGAGAACATCGAAGCTGTGAGGCTTCGCCGCCAGCAACTTTCGGCCGAGCGGACGCGCCATCGCGGCATCGTTGGTCAGCACCAGGATGCTGAGATACTGAATTGCCGCATCTGTGTCTGCGGGATGTTGTTGCACCGACTGCCGCAGTAGCACCGCTGCATCTTGGTAGCGATGCTGGTGAACGTAGACCGTGGCCAGCGCACGGGTGAGCCGAGGAGATTCAAGGGTGTGGTTTCGCTGTCGGTTGAGGGTTGCCTCCGCCTCCGCAAGCATTCCCGACTCTCCATACGCGCTTGCGAGGTCGAGTGCGAGATCTTCGTCAGGCGGTGCGTTGCGAAGTAGCTCAATGGCGGCTCCATACTGGTGTTCCGCAATCAATATTTTACTGAGCCCGTCCAACGCCTCGATGGAGGAGGGAACGATTTTTAGGATGGCTTGCCACTCTTCTTTCGCTTCGCGCCGACGTCCCAGCTCCTCGAGAATGGTGGCGTGCAAGGACCGCGGCTGGACCACCCTAGGATCAAGATCGACGGACCGCGCCAGCGGTCGAAGAGCCTGCTCCTTTTCACCGGCGGCGTACAGGCTGACGGCCAGGAAGTAGTTCACCTTGGCGGATTTCGGGTTCAAGCGCAGCGAGGATCGGAAGGCGTCGCTGGCGCAGGCAAACTGCCGGTGCTCGCCAAACCAGGTTCCGAGGTCGGAGTATCCGCTGCTGTCCGCGCTGCTTCGCGCCCGGGCTTCGAGAGCGGCGGGGCCCTTGCACACCTCTGCCTGCGCACAGAGCGCGGTGAGCAGGAGCACCGCGAGTAAGGCGCGAGCAGTCCGCTTTGCGGCCCAGATCGTGCCCGGGTGTCCAATCATGCGCATTACATGCTAGTTTATCGAATCGCCACGTGTGTTTGCAGCGATAGCCCGTGCGCTGCGGTAAAGCGGGGCTGGGAAGTTCGCGTCGGCGAGATCCCAGCCCCGCAGTTGGCGACCTCGGGAATCTCGGCCCAAGGGAGAAAGGGGGGCTGTCTGTTGCATCCCCGCTAAAGAGCAGGGCTCCCGTCCATTTCTCAGGCGATCGACGCGCCTTCTCTCTCTCGCTCTCTGCCTTCAGACCGCTTGACTCGTTTGCAACCGCAGCGTTCGCCACCGCAGCCGAGGTGGCCATCAGCACCTCTCGCGATGAAAGGGCACGATCATGGAGTGCCCGGCTTGCTTTGTAACAGTGGCCAAGAGAACTGGACAAGCAGAAGGTATGGGACGAGGGGAAAAGTATCAGCCTCAGCGGGTGTTTAACTTGCTTCGTAAGATCGAGGTGGCCGTCGCGAACGGGAAGACGACGGCGCAGGCGTCCAGGATGCGGGGATCGTGGAGCAGACCTACTTCCGTTGGTGTAAGGAGTGGTGGGCTCAAGTAGACCAAGCGAAGCGGCTGGAGGAACTGGAGCAGGAGAACGCGAAACGGAAGCGGCTGGTAGCTGAGGGCTCGGTGATGCTTGCACTCGTCTGGATAAGCGTGGAGACGAGCGGGTTCTGGATGAGTTGTTCTGCCCGACTCGTTGGAAGATCTGCTGTGAAGCTTTTCACCGCCCCAGTTTGGATCACGCGGCGTATGAACCTGGAAATCACACTTCATCCAGATCGCACCTGGATGAGAACCTCTGGCAAAAGGCATAGTAGTCCCCTAAGTGGCAGGCCTGGCTTTACCAGATCTGGAATGTTGACTTAAACCATTATGCATCATGTGAGTTGGCGCAGGTATATATACCTGCGCCAACATCCTTCTGTTCCCGCCCTCTAAAGCTCCGTAAGGCTTGCATTCACAGGGTGCATCGTCCAAATGTGCGGTGAAAAAGATGGAGTCGCCGTAGGTATACATACCTACGGCGACCCTCTGTGTCATAATCACGATAGTTTGCAAAGAGATGAGCATGCGGAGGTATATATACACTCCGCATGTTCACCAGCTTCTGTACACCCATATGCCTAAAACAGGCCGTTTACAGATCGCTCGGACGGACATCCTCAAGACCTTTGAGGATGATCCACGTCGGGTTTTTTGGCCCGAGGACATCTACGAAATCCTTCAGGCAAATCGCGAATTCTGGCGTCTCAGCCGCACCATGACCGCCGGACGGTTCATTGAATTCTTACAGGCCAAGGGCGAACTACAGCCGATCGAGCTGATTCCCGTGAATCACGAAACCAGACGGGTAGGTCGATACGTATGGCGTCGCGCATCACCTTTTGAGATAGCGCTTTCTCTCAAAAGGCAGGCTTATCTGTGTCATGGAACTGCTGTCGCCATTCATGGGTTGAGCGATCAAATTCCAAGCCGCTTTTACCTTAACAAAGAGCAGAGTCCAAAACCACCCCCGAGCGGCGGCCTCATACAGGCAAGCATCAATCGTGCTTTCGCTGGAAAGCAGCGCGAGTCTCGGTTCATCTATCGTTTTGACGATTCTGAGGTAACCCTTCTGTCCGGGAAGAACACGCAGAACCTTGAGGCAATTGAAATGGAATACGCGGGGACTCAGCTGCGTGTAACGAGCCTCGAACGAACATTGATCGATATCGCGGTGCGTCCAGCTTACGCCGGTGGTCCACTCCAAGTCTTGGCTGCCTATCAAGGTGCGAAGAACAGAGTCTCGGCTGGAACCCTAATCGCGACGCTAAAGAAGCTTGATTACATCTATCCCTTTCATCAGGTGATCGGCTTCTATATGCAGCGCGCTGGGTATCCAGAGTCAAAGTACAAACGACTCAAGGAACTCGGGCTGAAGTTCGACTTTTATCTCGCATATGGGATGAAAAACCCTGATTACAGCTCAGATTGGCGCCTGTACTTCCCCAAGGGGCTGCAGTAGCACCACCTGCTCCACTACGTAATCGAAATAGAAGTCGAATTCCTTCAATTCACCGTGAGCGACAGAGATCCGAACACTGTCCCAATCCGGGCGGTGGAACTCACGCTGGTCTGCAATTGATTGCAAGAGCTCGAGCGGCACCTCCTTGGCTGCGAAGATGTTGCTAAGCAAGTCTTTGTTCTGAGGCGAAGAAAGCTTCGTCCCCGTCACAGTCACGATTAAGTGAATGTCGAAAAAATCCCGTGCCCGCGCACAAGGTATTCGGTTAAGCCCGTATTGTGGCATCTGTTGACACAGTGCCCGCAGCTTCTCTAAGGCAATCATCTCCGGCGCGTATACGTAGATATCGAACTTATCGATCTCTCGCGAAATTTTGCCAGCCGTGTACTCAAATTTGCTTAGCTCAATCGTGAATTTCCGCTGCTGTTCAGGACCAATCACAAGAGCTTCTCGACCACGCGCTAATTTGTCGCTCCCTATCTCCACATGACGAACGTCTTTCAAAAGCTTAAATTCTGCTGCATAACCACCCCACCATGGTTTCCCTTCACGGGGGATCGAAGGTCGAGATGTGAACGCATAATCGATTACGACAAGCCCTACAGTCGCAAAGCGACGATCTAGGGCTGCCTTCAGCCTCTGTTGTGCATCGGCAGGATCCTCAAAATCATTCTCAAGGGAGAAGTCGAGATCCAATGAGGTACGGCCCTCATACCCTAGCGCAAGTGCTAGAGCGTTACCGCCCTTGAGAACGACCCGCTCATAAAAGTAATCGTCCGAAAACACGGCCGTGATGGCCATTCGGCGGATCTCACTATAGTCGAGCGGCGAGCTTTTTGGCATTCATCTATTCTGCACGTAGGCGGAGTCTGAAAATACTTACCTTCCCGAGGTCAGACAAGCCCGGAGGACCACACGCGAGCTTCCAGAGTGGACCGGGAGAAGGCCCGGCCCCCTCTTTCAGCCAACATGATCCCAAACGGAGGATATAGTGCTCGCACTGAGAAGACCGATGAATGTTGCGGACAAACAACTCTCGTTAAGTCATTGAGCACGGACCGTCGGTAGCTCATCCCATCGCGTTGTCCATCTAGGCGAGCGATGTTCTGCCCTGAGCTTCCATGCGGCGTCCTTGGGACCGGCACCGAGGATGCGGACGGTATCGCGCCCGAGGGTTGCGTTGAGCTTGTCCATCCGCCTTCCAGGCCCGTTCCCTCTTCTCGCGGTCCAGCTCGCCCCACAAGGCCAGTTGCCGGATCGTTTCGGCATCAGTTCCGTAATCATCACTCCAGTCTTCGAGTAGCGGAAGCCATCACGCCAAAGCCGTTCGCCCAACCGCACGGCCAGGGCCACGACCTCTCCGGTGTCGTTGGTTGTCTCTGAGAACCGGGCCGAAGCGCCGTTCGAGTAGAACGGGTCATTGTTGAAGGTGTTCGTGTGCATGAAGACGAAGATGTTTTCGGCAGCCACCTTGTAGCGACGCATCTTCTCCGCTGCTCGCGTGGCGTAGCTCGCAATGGCCTCCCGCAACTCTCGCCAAGACGTGACCCGAGCCCCGAAGCTGCGAGTGACGGCGATTCCCTTCCTGGTCGGCTCCATCAGCTCCAACGGTAGGCAGGAGATCCCGCGCAGTTCATAGACCGTACGGCCTCCCGTGACCGTCATCAACGCCCGCGCATTATCCGGGTCGAGTGCAGCGAGATCGGCGGCCGTCTGGACACCGATCTTGGCGGGCTTCGAGCCTTGGTGATTGCGCGACGACTGCCGGGCGCACCCACTACGCCCGTTCCGCTCTGACCCGGTTGCCGCCCAATCGGGTGAACAACTCACCCCGGCAGGTCAGCACAAGGATTTGCATGCGGGTTGCGGCCTCAGCTAGGACGTCGAACATCTTTTCGAGGCGATCGCTGTCAGAGTAGGCGAGCGCATCATCGAGGATGACCATCGCCGGCCGCCCGCTGTCGAGCAGCATGTCAGCAAATGCGAGCCGGGTGAGCACGGCAATCTGTTCCTGTGTTCCGTCCGACAGCCCATCAAAGCGGTCAGTCTGCTCCCCTTCGCGTACCACTGCGGTGATCTGGAAGTTTTCGTCACAACGAATCGAGGCGTTTGGGAAGAGTCTTTGCAGGTAGGGGGTAATCCGTTGAATCACCGGGGCCATATATCGCTCTTTAGCTTCACGTTCAGCTCGTTCCAGGGTGTCGCGAAGGAGCTCAAGGACTTGGACCTCGCGTTGGAAGCGGCCGCACTCCTCGTCCAGGTCGTCAAGGTGCCGCCGTGCCTCTTCTAACTGTTCCTCTATCCCGACACCCTCGTCCCTCGCGATGCGGCTTTCAAGGACTGCGATATCTCGCAGAATCTTGCCACGTTCGTCGGAGATAAGCTTCTTGGCTTCCTGGTATCGGAGGATACGGGCGTCCATGGCGCTTACTGAGTCAACCGGCCGGTTCTGCTTCATCTCCGCGACGATCCCTCGTTGTACCAGCACATCCGTGGTAGCCGAGCTACGTCGACTGGCTAGAGCTTCATCCGATTGGCGGCTACAAGTATCTTGCAATTTGCGTGTTAGTTCTTGATGCTCGTTGCGAGCCCCTTCGAGAACACTTTGAGCGAGACTGTGCGATCGCACCGTTCTGATGTGCTCCTCTTCAAGCTGCTTCAGCGGTGCCTGTGCAATGCTTGCAGCCTCGGAGAGGCGCTCTTCTGTTGCCTCGGCATCCATTAGAGCCTGCGTGGCCACTTCCAACTCGGGTGCGCTGTCCAGAGCAACACGGGCGAGGTCCGCTTGGATTGTCGAGCGCAGAACGGATAAGTGATTTCTGAGAGGCTCGACCCCCGCGGCGATCTTTGGGTTGCTCTCTGCAGGTGTATACCGTACCACCTCGCGCTGCGCTTCCTTCAACTCCATTTCACACTGACGCCGACCCGCAAGCTGCTCGCGCGCGTCGTCAATGGAGGTTGCTGGTATGGCCGTCAAAGCACTGCGTAGGGTACGCTGCTCGTCTGCCTGTCGGGAGAGTTGTGCTTCCCGGTCCTTGATGCCGGGTTGGATCCGGAGCGTCCCGACGCCCTCGATTTCGATGACGAGATCCTCGATGACTTGGAGGGGCGACCCGGCAAACTCAATCCCGTTCAGGCGGACGTGGGGAACGGCCGCGGGGAGAAGGTCAAGCGTGACCTGCGTGGCTTGCGCCTCCAGGCCGGCGTGGGTCTTCTGCAGTTGTGCTTCCGCAGATTCGATCGCTTGTACGGCTTCCTCTGTGACTGTGAATGAGGTGAGCTGCGCCCGCAACTGGTTCACGCGACGCTGAGCCTGCTCAGCCTCGATGAGCCTCCTTTCGAGATTCCCCAAGGTCCGGGACCGGACAGAGAGGTCGTGCAACGTCCTCGCCCGGCGGACTGCCTGTCCTGCAGCATCGCAGGCCTCAGTTGCACCACGGGCTCGCTCGCGCTGCTCCTGCAACGCAGTCTCAGCGGCGGAGTGTTCGCGGGACGCATTCCCCTCTGCAATGGCAGCCAGGTTGACCCGCTTGGCGCTCTCAGCGATCTCGGCTTTCAGCTTGCTTCGTTGCTCAACGTCCCGCTCAGCGCCAAGTAACCGTTGTTCAGTTAGCTCCAGATTGGCGATTGCGTGTTTCTCTCGGTCGGCGTGCCGCTGAGCCGCTTCACGCTTCGCCTGTGCATCCGTTAGCATCTGATCGGTGCGAGACAATTCGCCCGAACCATCCGCCTGCGTGAGCTTCCGCTTTGCTGAGAGTAGGTCAGAGATATCTTTTGCTAGTGCTTGCTGCTTATCTTCGAGCGAAGCAACCCTACCCTTGGCAATCTCCAATTCGGCAAATGCATCTTTATACCTGCCAACGGGCTTACCATTCCCGTTTTGAATCTTGGCAGAGTCTGCCCGCACTGCAGCGAGAAGAGTCGTTCCCCGGGTTCCGCCAGCAAGCGCGCCTACTTCGTGGTCAAGACAGCTGTGGATGGTTTGTCTAGCGGAGACGGGCAGCTCTGGCTGATCGACTGAATAGCGCTGTGTGACCCAAAGCGCTCCCCACATCCCGATGTCTTCGGCTTTAGAACCTGTCTTCCCGGCACGAGTAAAGTGAAGTACCCGTTGCAGCTGATCCTCTGCTTCTTCCCCGTGGTAAAGAGAACCATCCGGCATCCTCAAACGTGCGTAAGGCTCTCGGTGGAGGAAGCGCTTCTCAATTCGATAGTTCTGGCCCTCGAGTTCGAAGTCGAGACAGACCGTGGGCGAGGTTTTATTGGTCCAGTGCTGCATCGAGACAACGCCTTGTGCTTTCGAGCCGTGTCGCTCGAAAAGCACGCCGCGAACCGCAGCAAGGATCGTCGACTTTCCGAACTCATTGCATTCGGCCAGCACATTGACACCATCTGCTAGGCCCGACAGCGAAACAGGCTCAGTGAACTTGCGAAAATGTTCAAGCCGCAGCGAGCGAATCTTCATTATGCGTAGGTACCCTCTCGCATGTGCAGTACGTACAGCTTCTGTAGAGCTTCGGCCGCGAGTTCACGATTAGGGTTCGCCAAATCTGCCGTCATAGCGGTCAGCCGATCGGCGGCTGTACGCACGAAACCGACGTGGTCGATCCCTTCAAGATCAGCCGCCGAAGGCTTCAAGTGCAGATCGTCGAGGTCCAGGCGCAAGTTGCGAAAAGCGCTACCTAGCCCAGTTCGAATTCGCCTTTCAAAGAGCTCGCGTCCGAGCAGGTCGAGAGTTCCTTCTACCTTGAGTCGCAACAGAACCGTACTGAGATCGGGGCATAAGTTCCGCAGTCTTGTCTCGAGCGCTTCCACATCGGCCGGTGAGGAAACAGAGGTCGCCTCCATACGCCAACTGAACCTTGCAACAGGAAGTGGCGTCACCTCGGGCGCAAATCCTTCTCCGAGGCGAGCCGTCACACCGAAATCTACGAGGAGAACGTGACCTCCTCCTTCCCCGCCCAGATCGAAACCGTCGGGCTCCGGTGTCCCCGAATACCAGGTTCTCTCGTCGACGCGGCTGAGACCGTGCCAATCTCCCAAGGCTAAGTAGTCTAGCCTTGCGCGTTTTGCACGATCGGCTGCGATCACGTTGTTCGTGGAACTAGCCGTCGAGCCAAAGGTGCGTACTGATCCATGCGCCAGACCAATGCGCAAAGCTCCTTCCGGAGTCACGGCTTGATCCATGCTGGCGGTCGGATCTTCCGTAGCATGCCGCTGGGTGAGCACCGCCGGGAGAACCCAAGCCGAATCGTCAGCGAGCGGCTTCGGTTCCGGGGTGGTGTGTACGGAGATGTTATCGGGCAATCTCTTGCGTATGAGCCGCTCCCATGGGCCGTTCGGCACGTGGGCATCGTGGTTCCCGGAAATCAGGTGCCACCTAATCTCCTGAAACTGCCGCATGCGCTCGATCGGCTTCAACAGAGTCTCGACACTCACGTGTCCCACATCGAACACGTCTCCGGCAACCAGGACTGCGCAAGCGGTATGTTCCCGTGCTAACCTCCCGATCCGGCTGATCACGTCGAGCCGCTCCGCCCGGAGAACCGAAAGGGTCTCGTCATCCACAAACCGAAATGCTTTGCCGATCTGCCAGTCAGAGGTATGGAGGAAGCGCATCGTCGATCAATCATCATTCTACCCAGTGAGGCGAAGAAAGTGCGAACGAATGGTAGGAATGAAAAGGTACGCCCCACCGAACTTGGGCTCCTGCAGGCCTGTCGTTTATGGAATTGTTTGGGTTCTTCCGTACATTTGGTGATTCTTTCCAGCGCGAGTGGGGACGGGTAAGAAGAAGGTAGCTGTGGAGGCTCTTGATGACCCAAGGGACGCTGCTACCGAACCTTTCAGAAGTGAAGCTGATCTGTCTTCGTCCGAAGGATGGGGCGATCCAGATGGAGTTACAAGCCTGCCGTGCTTTTTCAGCTTGTCCGCTGTGTGGAACCCCATCACGTCGAGTTCATAGCCGCTATTCACGACGGCTGGGTGATTTGCCCTGGGAGCGGCTCCCTGTTCGCATTCTGCTTTCCACCCGCAAGTTCTTTTGCGAAGACGGCGGATGCCGACGCCGCATCTTCACCGAGCCATTTCCGGGCGTCGCATCCCGGTATGCCAGGCGCACTCTCAGGGCAACTGAGGCCCTGAACTGGATTACTCTTGCTCTGGGCGGTCAGGCTGGCGCTCGTCTTGCACGGCGCCTGGGCTTGCTGGCGAGTGGATCGACGCTGCTGCGCCAGGTACGGCGGAGACCTCAGCGAACGCTCACCTCCGCTCCACGCGTTCTCGGCATCGACGACTGGGCATGGAAGAAGCGTCATCGTTACGGGACCATTCTTTGCGATCTGGAAGCGGGCAGGGTCATCGACTTACTTCCGGATCGGGAGTCAGAGACAGTGGCCGCATGGCTGAGAGAGCATCCGGGAACGCAGATCGTCAGCCGCGATCGAGCCAGCACCTATGCCGAGGCCGCGCGGAGGGCTGCTCCTGAGGCTATCCAGATTGCCGATCGCTGGCATCTTCTGAGCAACTTGAGTGAGGCATTGAGAACCGCTCTGGAACCCCATCGCCGCGTCATGACGCAAGCGGCTAAGGCTTGCCAGGCTCTTGATTCGAGAGAGCCGCTTACAACAGATCAGGGTGTGGCTACTCCGACTCCAACGGCTATACAGAAGAATCGCCAGCGCAGACAAGGCCTTTATGAACAGGTGAGAGCCCTGATTGATGGCGGTGTGAGCCAATCCCACGTGGCTCGCCAGCTCGGTATTAGTCTTCGCACCGTGCAGCGATGGATAGAGGCTGGTACGTTTCCGGAAAGGACACCTCGTCGCTACCCGCACTCGGTCGACGCCTATGCTGACTACCTGGACAAACGCCTGCTCCAGGGCTGCCGCAACGTGAGCCAGCTTTGGCGAGAACTGAGACAACAGGGTTACCGTGGGCAGATCAGCAGTGTCTGGAACTGGCTTCGAAAGCACCGAGGACATGGCCAACGGGATTCGGTCGAGAAGCTCACGATGCCACGAATGTATTCATCACCGCGGCATACTGCGTGGCAGATACTGAAGGAAACACCTTCCGCAAAGTCGTATCTCGACGAACTCTATCGCGCTTCTCCCGAGATCGCCCAGCTCGCGCATCTCGGGAAAGAATTCTTCCGTATCGTTCGCACTCGGGATCTCGCCACGTGGCCCGAATGGCTTGAGGCTGCTCAACACACCGCTCTAAGCCGCTTCGTCTCCGGTCTCGAACGCGACCGGAAAGCCATCGAAGCCGCCTTACATCTCCCATGGAGCAATGGCCCAGTTGAAGGACAGGTTCACCGACTCAAGCTGATAAACGGCAAATGTATGGCCGCGCCAGCTTCGATCTGCTAAGACTGCGCGTCCTCCAAAAAGTCTGAAACGAGCTCTATGCCACAATCGGCCACGCACGAACGTACCTCACCAAATGTACGGATGAACCCACATACCGCGACAAGCAACAGGAAGTACCTCCCCATCGATTTGCGCATGTCGTTTCTCGAATTATCTGGCGTAAGTTCTCTCGCATTATGTGGCGTATGCTTCAGGCGTGAGTGACCTCGTGACACTGCCTGCGGAAGCACGGGAACTAGCGCTTGGGCGCTTTCGTTTACTCG
>JAABUX010001406.1_pt1 | contig 36671 bp, 52 predicted proteins | sample 5561851 | NCBI WGS metagenome assembly JAABUX01 (sample SAMN10711883, study PRJNA513361) | rock metagenome | isolation source: Antarctica rocks | place: Antarctica: Victoria Land, Richard Nunatak red sandstone | collected 2016-01-03 | reverse complement strand
CGGGGCTCCCCTCAGTGAAGTGGTCGTTGTGTTAACGCCACCTTCAGGAGGGGGGCCCTTCTATTCTGCCGGAGGGGTCAGGTTAATCGTGCCGACGGGGGTCAAAAAGATCGTGCCGTTGCCAAATGCCTCCTCTTCCGCCTTTTATCTAGCGCCCGGAAACGCCGGCGGGTCGGTGCTCGTCGTTGCTTCCCACGCCCACCACAGCGGACCGAAGAGCTCGTCGTACAGCGCGTGCTTCTGCGCCGCTCGATCGCGGTAGGCGACATCATCGCGTCCGAACACCTCAAGGGGCACCGGCTGTTCTCCGACGTCACGTAACTCGAAGTCCGGCAATGGTCCGGCATCGAATCGCAGTGGCTTACGAAAGCTACGCTGCTCGTCATAAGAGCTTGCGCGCAATGGTCATTCGTACGTCAAATCCACAATGCGCAATGCCCGGTGTCCCAGCGGACCGGGGTCGCGCCTCTTCCACATTTGTATTGTCGGGCTTCGAATACAACTGCACCGATTCCAAAGAAGGCCGCGGTGACGCCACAGAAGACTCCCGCGTCTCCCATCAGGGGAACGCCATAGCGCTCGTTTCGTATCACGCGCACGGTTTATAACCTCATACAATCATCTATGCGGAACTCCGGCGTCGCTAGATAGCCAGTATACGTGTCCGGACGTGACACCGTCTTTCGCGGCGCAGCGTGTCACCAGCCTGGGCCCAACGATGTGGGTGTCGTCAAGTCGCGGCATATGATCCACGAAGACGTCGGTCGCCTCAGACCCACGCCGCCCGCATACGTCATCTGCGTATGCCTGCTGTGCGCCGGTTGCTAAAATACCAGTGCCCGAAGCCGCCTTCAGCACCTCCTCGACCGTAGCGACCAAGAACGTGACCGCGGCCAGCGTCACGAACCACAACAAGATGATTCGAAGCCTTGGATCGTCATTACATACGTGAGCAGCGATGAGCCTGACAATTAATGCGATTAATATTAGCCCAAGTGTAAGCATCAATCCCTCACCGTGGTCCAATCCGTTTCGAACTCACGCTGGACTTCCCGCATCGTGGCATCCGGGTTACGCGACGAACAGATACGATCGTGCGCGGCGTTTTCGCGTTCGTCTTTGACATACGAGTCGCTCACCGGCTGCGGCCATAGATTCCGGATATCGAATGGGTCGCCGCCTACCTCGATCGGCACGAGATGATCGACGCGATAGCCTGGCCCGCGCACACCGTACTCACGTCGCACGGCTCGCGACATCGCACGCGCTGCATCGTCGTAGGGGTGACGTGCGCGCCGCGCGTAGCCCGGCGCACACACTTGCGCGGCGGTTACCGAAACCACCGCGCCCGGAGTCATTCGGGCGTCAGGGAGCTCGTAGGCGATCGCTGGGGAAGCGACTAGAAGCACGGTTATCATAAGAACGGCGGCTCTCTGAATCATAGCTGGATCTTCATGCCGACGTCGCGGTGTTCCGGCGCCTCCGTCAGTTCAAAAAGGTTGACTTGTCGCTCCGGTTCGCCGCCGATCATATACTCGTCGATAGGGCGCCCGCTCTTACGGGAATGCTCCTCGAGCATTGAGCGCGCCGCCGCGACGGTCTGCTCTATTGCGCGCGCCTCTCCCACGCCGTGATTCCGGCCGCCGCAAATACAATCGCATTGGGCGCTCGTCGCATCGTAGCATTTGGCGTCGCACCTGCCAGAGTCGCCGCCGCTGGAATGATACGACAGTAGCGTCGCCATCATTTACAGTCGTGAGCTGCGCGAAGATGGAGCGCGGTTCGGTCGCGAGCTAGCTTCTGGCCAGCCTCAGAACGTTCAACGAGCAGCTCGAAGTGTGAGCACAGAGCGCATGTGATCGCCACAATCGGCCCACGGTACTCGATCAAGTAGAACCGCTCAGCTTCAGCAATCACAGCCGTATCCACGACACGGCTTGGCACCGCGCGCTCATAACAGTTGCTCCTCGATCGCGAGTTGCGTATCCGTTTCCGCTTGAATGGCGTTGATAAACGCCGCAGCGTTGGCGGGACCCTTCCACTCGAGCTCGCGCGCCTCCGTAATCCGCGATCCCATCGAGTGACCCATCAGGCGTCACGCAACGCAAAACCGACCGCGGTTGCGGCCATTAACGCCGGGACGACAAGACTCCCGAGCGCGTCGATCACGGGGTGGTGGTCGTAGAAGACGGGCGATTGCGGGAACGCCGCTTCTTCGTGGAGGAGATTGCCGTGAAAGATGGACCCGAACGTTAGCGCGACGATTATCCACAGAAACAGATAGGGCAGGCGCATTAGCGATCTTCTCCTTCATACGTTGGCCTTATCGCGGCTTTCGCGTCGGTTGTCATCATCGTTGCTTCATTTTACATTGGTTCGCTAAGTAATGCAAGGATCCGACGAAGGAACGCCCATTATTCTTTAGCGAAACATGCCCGACAATGAAGCCAAAGCTGGGGCGCCCACCCACGAGGGAAGGCTTGCGCAAGCGGCCGGTGTCGATCTCCCTCGACGAAGAAGACCTTCGGCAGCTCCGGTGGCTTGCGGCGGCAAAGAACACGTCGCAAGCAGAACTTGTCACGGCGTGGATCCGTCGCACATACGCGGCCGCGTGTAAGAAACGCGACGGCAGTTGACCTCTGCTACGCGCGCGTATCGGCGTTCGCGCAGACGTTTGACCGTGGGCCCGGCAAACCGAAGCTCGTCAGGTGTGCGCAGCCGGCGGCCTTGAGCCGCGCGCTCGATTTCGTCTGAACCGGCGCTCCGCACTTCTGCACCCCGCCGATAGCCGGACGGGTCGCGTGCGGCGTCGCTCCGCGTCCTGCTCGCTACCGTGGTCCGATGAATGCTTTCGCCGTGGCGGTATCCCAGCTCCAGCCGCCGTTGCGTCGACGGGGAAGCATCGGGCGCGGGGGCTGTGCCGCATGGCAAGCGACGAACTGAGTACCCCGGCGCAAGGGTTTTCTAGTCTGCGCGAGTAGCCTAGATGTGTGCTGCCGTGGTAGACTAAAGGCACACCCTGATTCTCAGGGTGATTAATGTAGGGTTCGCCGTCTCTTGGCGCGCCGTTTATTCCGCTTTGACCTATAGGAGAGAGTCAAATGGTATCTGCACAGCTCGGGCGCCGGGATCGCATGCGGACGGTATACGCAGCGATTGCGATGGCGTCGCTCGCGACGATCGCGTCGCCGGCATTTTCTCACGCAGCCGGCCCGTTCGCCGGCCTTATCACGATCATTACGTCGTTTAAAGAGGCGCTGCTTGCCGTTGCAGTCGCGCTCGTGGTCATCGGTCTTATTGGTGCGGGCTTCGCGTACCTCAACCGCACGCAAGAAGGCATCGGCGGCGTTTTCTACGGGTTCGTGGTTATTGTCATCGTTGGCGCCCTGATCTTCGGCGCAGACGCGATCGTCGCGGCGATTCCCAACGCTGCGGGCGCTCTCGTCTAGCAGGGTGCTTCAGCAACTCCCCGCCCCGCGGGAGCGGGTCATCAACCGCGGTCTCTTCGTCCGGAACTCGATTGCGGGGATCGAGCCGGACGCGTTCGTATTGCTCGGCGTGATGATCGGGTTGACGATCATCCCGTCGCATTTTCGGTTGACGTCGGATCTCGAGGGACTCGCCGAGGGGTTCATCGGCTACGGCCTGCTACGGCTGTTGTACCAGTACGAGCCGCGGCCGTTTTTCAAATACCGAAATTTTAATTCGTGGCGTGGCGTGTTTCGCGCCAAGCCTCCGATGATTGCCGGCAAGCCGCGCACCCTAAAGCGGAAGAAGGCGAAGACCTAACATGCCGTTGCTTCATCGCGTCGGCGGCCCTGGAACGGAGTAGCGCAGGTACATGTGGTTTTGGATCGTGTTGCTGGCGCCGGTTATCTTATGCGTCGGTATCATCATGACGATGGATCGCCCGTACTCGCTCAAATGGCTTCGGAAGCGTGGCGCGCACGGCCTCATGACGGCCCTGCCGTACGATTACATTGCGGCGGACGGGATCATCGCCTGTGAAGATAATCGTCTTGTCGTCACCTGGGAGATCGAGGGCCCGGATCTTCTCAACATGACGTATTCCGACGCGGCCGCGAAGATCGCGACGTGGAACGAGGCCGTGCGCCGACGCGATGCTTCGTGGTCGGTAAACTTCGACGATTTTCGGAGTGAGACAATGGGCTATCCGTCCGGGCACGCGTCGGCCGATCCCACGACGGCGGCGATGGCTTGGGCGCGCGCGGAGCGTTACTCGAAGCCGGGCCGACAGTTCCGGCACGAGCATTACATGACGGCGACGTATCGTCCGCCGAGCGCTATGGTTTCCGGCATCGAAAAGCTTGTGCTCGACAAGCGCGCGCTTGCGGCATCGACCGCCGACGAAGAGTATCTGCGCGCGATGGATGTCTTTGAGTCGCAGATCCTTGAGTTCGAAGACCAGCTACGCCCGATCATGCGCATGCGTCGGTTACGCGCGCGTATTGAGACGATCAATAGCGAGGCGGTCACGTTCGACGAGCAGCTCGAGTTCCTGAATCGGTGCATCACCGATGACGATCATCCGATCGTGCGCCCGGATAATCACGACGCGCGCCGCATTCTGACGTGTCAAGATCTTGTTGGCGGTTGGTGGCCGCGCATCGGTGATAAATTCGTGGCCGTCGTGTCGATCGAGGACACGCCGACGACGAGTAAGCCTGGTCAGCTCGATTTATTGCACGACCTGCAGGTCCCGTACCGGCGGACGACGCGCATCGTCTTCTTAAGCGACGAGGAAGCGAAGCGTCGGGCAAAGGGCAGCTTTTACCGGAACCAAGAGGCGTCGAAGTCGATGCTTTCACGCGTGATGGAAAAAACCGGCGCGAAGGGCGACGGGCAGACGCTCGTTGATCCGGCGTCGCTCGAGGCGGCTCAAAGTTCGCAGGATGCGTACGGCGACGTGACGCGTGGCTTTGTGAAGTCGGTTCTGTGGTCGACGAAGGTTATTTTCATGCACGAGGACCGCCGAGCGCTTAACGTACTCGCGAAGCAGGTGAAGTCGACGATTCAGAAGGCCGGCTTTACGGCGCGCATCGAGCATCTCAACGCTGCGGAAGCGTTCGTTGCCGCGCTGCCCGGCGACGTTGACCACGACGTGTCGCCGCTCATGATGGACTCGATAAATGCGGGCGACTTATCGCCGCTCGGATCCGTCAAGAGCGGTTCGGCGACGAACCCGAATCCGTTGTACCAACAGCTTTACGGGCCGAAGACGCCGCCGCTCATGCGGATGCTCACGTACGGTCGCGTGCCGTACGATTTCTCGGCGACGGTGTCGGACGTGCAGCACCTATTCATCAGCGGCGCGACGGGCGGCGGTAAATCGACACTGCTCAACGGCATGGTCTCGGCGCAATTTCAGCAGTATCCGGGTTCCGAGGTGTTCTTATTCGATCAGGGCCGATCGGCGGAGCGATATTGCCTCGCGTCGGGTGGGCACTTCTACGACCTCGATCCCGGTCGAGCGACGAGCGGCTTCTGCCCGCTCGCGCAAATCGACGACGATAACGAGCTGAGTTGGGCCGTCGACTGGATCGTTAAAGACTTGCTCGAGCCGCAAGGGCTGCAGATGGGGCCGCGGCGCGTTGGCCGGGTTCGCGAGGCGTTGATCACGATGGTCAATCAAAACGATCGGTCGATTTCCGTCCTACAACATAATTTGCGCGTGCTCGATTCCGAGATCGCCGACGCGCTGGAGTACTTTACCGTGACGGGGCCGCTTGCCGTCTTGCTGGATTCGCGGGAAGACAGCATGGCCGATGCGCGGTTCCAGGTTTTCGAAATGGAGACGCTGATGCGGATGCGCGATGAGCGTGCGATCATTCCGCTGCTCCACTACATCTTTCATCGCATTGAGCAACGGATGAACGGGGCGAATCCGACGATCGTTGGACTCGACGAGTCGCCTGACTACTTGCGCTTTCCGACGTTTTCGAAGTCGATCGTGGGCTGGCTCAACAAGATCCGCAAAAAGAACGGCGGCGTCTGGCTCACGACGCTTCGTCTAGCCGATTTCATGAATCTTGCCATCGCGGATACGATCGTCGACAGCTGCAAAACGAAAATCTTTTTGCCGAATCCCGACGCCGTGAAGGGGATGCTCGAGCTCTACCTGCGCGTTGGATGTTCGCCCGAGGATTGCTCAACTATCGCGACGTCAACCGAGAAGCGGCACGTGTACGTGAGGCAAGGCGAGTCGGCCGCGCTTCTCAACACCGACTTCGACCCGGTCGAGCTCGACTTCATCGGCGCATCGTCGCCCGAGGAAGTCCAAGAGACGCGGCGCATGTATCGGCGTCACGGCCGCGCGCTCGGCCGCGAAATTCTGCGCTCGCATGGACGCGTTGCGGCGGTTGCGGTCTGGGATGAGTTCGCGGAACGCTCGGGCTGGCTTGACGCTGACGCCGCCGCGTCTACGAACATTGCGGGGGAGCCGGTTCATGCGTAACGCGAATGGCAAAGCGAACGGCCGCGCACTCGTGCCGGTCATCGATGAGACGGTAGCCGACGAAGGAGCAGCCGGCTCCGGCGCGGCTCGCAATCGCGAGCGAACGACAACACGGGGTCCGGGCAAGGAGCGCGGCAAGCAATTCAAAGCGGAGTACGCGACCGGAGCGCGCCTTCACACGTCTCGCGTATCGCTCGAGCGCGCGGACAAGGCGCACTGGAAGCTCGCGTTCTTTATTCTCCTCTCGTTCTTTCCGGTCATGATCGGCGTCATGGTGTGGCTCGCGATGAGCGTACCGAAGACGCAAGTGTTTGCGGTACAGCGCGATAGCGCAGGCAACACCGTGCCGCTGGGTCCCGTCACGCCGCTTGAGCCGCCAAATATTGCGCAGCGAAAAGTTGCGCTAACCCGCTGGCTGCAAGAGCTCTATATTACGACGGATGAAGTGTCGCAGAAGCATTTCATTGACCGCGTCTACGGCATGGTTGGCTCGGGAACGCCGGCCGAGGGCACGGTTGATGGTATCTATCGCAATCCGGCGTTCGACCCGAAAGAGATGCGAAAGAACCATCAGCATCTGACGATTACGGTTCCCGGTGTCGACTCGTCGAGTGACACGGACTTCAAAACCGATTACGTCGTTCGGAGATACAATCAAGACAATTCGGTCGACGCGACCTATAAACGGCACGCGACGTTTAAGGTCGTCTTCGACGATAGTGTCGATTCGGGCTCGCTCTGGGTGAACCCGTATCGCATTTTCATCACCGAGTTCAATGATGAGCCGGGGGGCTGAGCGTGCATACTGACGACGACGACGAGCAAGTGCCGCAGTTCGGCTCGGCTCGCCGATTCGCGGTAGCGGGCCTCAATTCGCGCGCGATCGCCGCGATCGCAATCGTCGCGGTACTGTTCTTATTTATCGTCGTTACCGGCATCGTGATCACGCTGACGAACGGGCATCGGGCGGCTCAGATCGCGCAAGATAAGGCGACGCCGCCGGCGCCTGTGTTGCAGCCGCCGGACGCGATTTCCGCAACGGATCCCCCATTGTCGGCGCCAGTGCTCGATTCGACGCCGCGCCCGGCAGCAACGCCGGTGCCGTATGTAACGCCGCAACCGGTGCCGGCGCAGCCGCAGATCGCAATGGCAGACTCGAACCCGGCGATTGCAGCTGAACTCGCGCGCGCAAATGCGTGCAGCCAGCAGCTCAGCCCTGGGTACGTCGGCGAAATCTCGCCGATGTGCGATCCGAGCGGCGCCTATGCGGCGCGTCGGAGTCGGTCGCAGCAGATCGCGCAGGCGCCGATAAGCGGTCGGCAGACGTCATCCGGTTTACCGTCCGCTGCCTCTTATGGCGGCGACGATCATCAGAAGGCGCTGCAAGCGGACTCGCTGCAGACCGTAAATTTCGACGCGAAGGCAGCGCAAGCCGCGGCAGGCGGTGGTAGCTCCGCAGGCTCGGGCGTCGCGGACGACGCCTCGGTTGACGAATACACGGTGCGGACCGGCTGGGGGATCCCGATGGCGATGCGCCAGCAAGTGGATCTCGAGTTTCCGGGGCCGGTCACGGCTACGGTGCGCGAGGACGTCTACGATACCGTCAGCGGCAAGTATTTGCTGATTCCTAAAGGCTCTTGGGTCATCGGCCGCACCGGCGGCGAGTCGACGGCGAAGGATCGAGCGGACGTGTTCTGGACGCTGTTGCGGTTTCCGAGCGGCCGCGAGATCAAGCTCGCCGAGGATCCAACGGGCGGCATGATCGCGCAGGATCGCGTGGGTGCCAACGGCATCGACGCGGTCGTCGATCAGCATCGCGGCAACATCATTCGCACGTCATTCGTTGCGACCGCGATTGCTGCGGCGGCGGCGGCGCTAACGAACCGCAACAACACCGTCTTCATCGAGGGCGGCCCACCGCCCGGTACCGTCATCGCTCAGGGCGTCGAGCGTACAGCGGCGCAGCTCAATAACTTGGACGGGAATAAGCCGCCGTCGATTCGGGTCGGCGCCGGCAAGCCATTTCAGATTTTCATCGATCACGACATCGCACTACCACCGTACGACGGAAAAGTCGTCGCCGGTACTGGAGGAGGTTCCTAATGCGCAGCGTTATCCAGCGGGCCGTCTCTGTTTTCGCAGTTACGGCAGTGGCCATCTGTCTTATGTGTAGTCGGCCCGCGCCGGCCTCGGCAAGTATACTTTCGCTCGGGCAACTGATTCAGCAGATCGGGCAGATCACGCGGATGCTGAACTCCCCGTACGGCAATCTGAGCGCGATGAGCGGCGGATTAACCGGCGTCTTTCAGCAGCAATATCCCGGAATGAGCGCACCCGGCACTCCGACCGCTTATCGCGCGATCATCGGGCAGCTCATCAGGAACCAGTTGGGCAGCGCGCTTGGATGTATGCAGTCCGGCGGCAATCAAATGATCAACGCGTTATTCGGGTACGGCGATTCGTCGGCTCTCGAGTCGACATCTGCGGCGGCGGCCATTTCCGGCGGCTTTTTCGCCGACCCCGTCCCGAGTCTGTACGCACAAAACGAAATCTCGCTCTCGCAGTACGACGCGGAAATCCACGATCAGGCGTCACAATCGGCAAATCAACAGTGTGCTGCAGAATTTAACGCCGGGGAAGCACAAATACAGGCGATGGGCGTGGCGCAGCTAGATGACAACGCGAACGCTGCTGACGCCGCGTACGCGGCAATCCTGGCTCGAGGCTACTGATTTTGCCTGAGCAAGGGCGGGCTCTCGTATTTGCGATAGCGGTGCGCGGCTCGTATCTCAATGAGTAGGGCTCGCCGCGCGCTGAGCCTCCTCGGAATGCGGGCGACGCTTTTCTTGCCGGTGTGGGTCGTAGTGATCCTGATTTTCGCTCATGGCGCGCAGGCGGTCAACTCGGGTGGAATCTGCCAGAACGTCGGATTTGCGAAAGACGCAGCGCCACTGCAAATCACGTTCAACACCTTCTCTCGCGGTCTTTTGGGGTGGCCCGCTAACGCCGTGGGAATTTGCGGTCTACTATTTGCTACGTTAATCGGGTTTCAAATCATATATACCGCTGTAATGCTGTTCCTTCGGAACGAAGGCTCGATCGCGGCGATGATCAACGGGCTGCTTGCGGAGTTGCTGCGGCTTTATATACCTTTGGCGATATTCACGCAGTTACCAAAAATCTTATTCGCGTTTTTCAATGCGATGCTAAACGTTGGTCCGGCGATTACGGGTAATGCAGCACCCGCGCAGCTCGGAAATCTATTCGGCGGCTTCGAGCCGTCGTTTTTCGCGTATCAGGGAGACTGTCTAACCGATAGCCTCATCCAAGACGTGCAGTATGTGTTCACAGCGCAAGGGCCAGTCTGGACGAATCCCGGCGGGGCAATACAGACGGCGATTATCCTGCTGCCGGTCATATTGGGGGCGTTTATTATCGGGCTTTCGTATGTCGCAATCACATATGCGTTTTACTTCCTGGCGTTGGAAGTGTATATCGTGGGTGGCTTCTTCCCGCTCGTTTTTGTGTTATTCGGGACGCGTGCGACGCAAGGCATCCCCAGTGCCGCGATTACGAATATGGTTGGCCTGGGCCTAAAAGTCGCTGCGTTAGCCTCGCTAGCCGCGTTCGGCGACACGCTTGCGGCCTTGTGGTCGAGCCAGCTACGTATAGCGGCGCTAACTGGGAAGCCGATCCCGTTGCTCTATGGCGCTGTGGACGTCTTTTTGGGATCCGTTACGTTTGCACTTCTGGTGGTGTTCCTCCCCGGAATTATTAAAAACGCGTTCGGCGGCGGACCGGCGATGACAATTGGGGGCGTGTTCAGCTTCGCGCGCTCGAGCGCTACGGTTGTGGCTCCCGCGTTTCGGGGCGGCGCTACTGCCGGCGGCGGCGGCGGGGGGGGCGGGGGCGGCGGGCCGGTGCCGGTCGTGATCGTCGGCAATACGGCCGGCGCAGGCGGTGTCGGAGGCGGCGGTCCGCGTCCTGGCGCGCCGCCACCAAATACGGTTAGCGGTAAACCTTAAGGTGCGGAAAGGAGTTGCGACGATGAGGGTCATTGTTAAAGCAGCGTTGGCGGTAGCGATCGGCGCGGCGACGCTCTCGGGTGCGTACGCGCAGAGCAGCCGCGCGTCACATCCGGTATTTCGCGGCGGTGCCTATGGGTACGACGGCGCGTTTCCACCGGGCGGTATGCGACGCGGCGACGGAACGATGATGTATTTCGCCGGATCGACCACGCTGGTCATCGGCTGCCGGCCAGGACGCTTTTGCCAAGTCGAACTTCCGAAGGGCGAGACGATCGTGGCGAAGGCGCTCTATGATTCCGTGCGCTGGGAAGCTCCCGATACTGCGTATGGTACGGCGCTAAGTCATCGGATCGTCGTCGTCAAGGAGAGGTCGGATGATCCGACGTTATCGACGCAGCTGATCATTCTTACGAACGGGCCCACGGGTCGCTATACGTTAACGATTAAGGCGATGCGCGATGCGCCGCGTAACGGGACGCAGATCGCCTTTATCACGCGTGCGCCGGCCGCGGCGCCGCAAGGACCGACGACGTCGTCAGACGCGGTCGCGACCCAGGGCGTGGCTGCGGCCGACGAGCCGTGCGTGAAGCACGAGCCGGCCGTATACGCTGGGTGGGACTCGCACATCGAGTATGCCCCGACGGCGGTTTACGAGGATTCGGTGCACACATGCATCGTGATGCCGAACAACGTCCGACAGCTTCCGATCGTACTCGCGTACGGCGTCGAGGGGCCGGAGATCGTGAACTACCGCTACAGCGACGGACTGTTCATCGTCGACGGCGTGCGCGATCACATCGTCTTGCAGCTAGGTACGACGGGCAAAAACTCGCACATCGATATCTACCGGCAGGCCGAGAAAACGGCGAAAAGCTAGCGGCGTTCTGGCGTCGCTCCATCGGCAAGGTTCGGGCTCAGCTCGAGTCTTGCGGATTATTGTGCGTTCGTTTATACTAGTACGATAGACTAAAAAAGACACCGGGCCAGGCTAGACAGCGCTTTCGCGTTGATCCTAGCGTATTAGGGAGGGGGTACGACGAGCGCGATGGGAAAACGGAATTCCGAAACGGCAGCGCGTCACTGCAGCGAATGCGGCGCCGAGTTGCACGCCCGCTCGGAAAAGGCGTTGCACGCGGTCATGGCGCGTCACTTGAGCGTGACGCATCGCGTGTTGGCGCTGCCGAAGCGTGGCGATCGTTATCGCGCGTTTCGGTCGGCTCATCGCTCGGGACAGTCGCGCTGCGGCGCGCTCCTGCAGCCGCGTGGGTCCGGGTCGCCAGAGTCGCGTGTCCTTGACGTTCGCAGTGCGCTCGCGACGATCGCGAGCACTGGCCGGAACGGCGACTGACGTCGGTGCTCGAGGCGGTCGCGGAGACGACGTGCATAACCTGCGGCGAGTCGTCGGGCGACGATGAGGCGTGGGTCTATGCGCACGTGCGCAGCAACGCCGGACACGTTGGATACATTGCGCCCGCAGCGCCGTCGTCACAGGATGGCCCGATCGACCTGATCGCGGCTGCGCTCGGCCGGCCCGGCGGCGCGGGCCGTAGCCGCGTTCGAGAGGACTTCGCATAGATGCGCCTGTTCATTGCCGAGAAGCCGAGCGTGGCTCGGGCTATCGCTGCGCATTTGTCCGGCCGTCAAAATAAGACGGCTACGTCGATCGAGTGCGGGGACGACATCGTCACGTGGTGCCGGGGGCATCTGCTCGAGGATTTGCAGCCACCGGATTACGATCCGGCGTGGAAGGCGTGGGATCGTGCTCATCTACCGATGGTCCCGTCGACATTCAAATTGCGCGTTTCGAGTGACGGCAAGGCGCAATTCGAAGCAGTAAAGGCGCTCGTCGCGAAAGCGTCGTCGATCGTGCACGCCGGCGACGTCGATCGCGAAGGCCAGCTCATCGTCGACGAAGTGCTGGAGTTCGTTGGTAATCGTAAACCGGTGCAACGGCTCGATACGAGCTCTATCGACGACGTGAACTTGCGCCGTGCCCTGAGTTCGCTATCGGATAACGCAAAGAACGCAAACGTCTCCAAGGCGGGTCACATGCGGCGCAATGGTGACTGGCTGTACGGGATGAACTTCACGCGTGGCTACACGCTTGCGGCGCAGCAGGCGGGCTACCAGGGCGGCGCCCTCAAAGTCGGTCGGGTCAAAACGCCGACAATGCGGCTCGTGGTCGAACGCGATCTGTCGATCGAGAATTTCACGCCGACGGCGTATTTTGAAGTCGTCGTTAAAAACGAATCCGTCGGCGGGACGTTCGAAGCGCGCTGGAAGCCGAACCCCGATGCGACGGTTCTCGATCCCGAAAAGCGCGTGGTCGATAAGGCGATCGCGAGCGCCTGTGTCGCGAAGGTGCGCGGGCAGGGTGGCGTCGTGACGCAATACGCCGATGAGGAGAAGCAGCAGCGGCCGCCGTTGCTCTTCAGTCTATCCGCGCTTCAGTCAGAAGCGTCGAGGCGCTTTGGTTTATCGGCGAGCCGGACGCTGGAGGCGGCGCAAGCGCTATACGAGGCCAAGGTCACGACGTACCCGCGTACCGATTGCCGGTACGTTCCCGAAGCGCAGCTCGCGGACGCCGCGGCGATCCTCAACAACGTGGCGGCGATCTATCAGCCGCTTGCCGGGTTCGTCGCGCACGCGAAGCCCTCTCAAAAAACGGAAGTCTGGAACGACAAGAAGGTTACGGCGCACCACGCGATCGTGCCGACGCAGCAGCGCGTCGACTTAGCGAATCTAGGCGAGATCGAGCGTAAGGTCTATGACGTGATCGCGCGCGCCTACGTCGCGCAGTTCCTTCCGGTACATCGCTACCGCCAAGTCTCGATCGAAGTGGAGTATGCACACGAGCGCTTCACCGCAAGCGGTCGTACTCCGATCGCCCCTGGCTGGAAAGCCTTGTACGGCCAAGCCTCGGCGGACAAAGACGACGATGACAAGGAAGAGGGCGCGTACACGCAATTTCCGATTCTGAGGATCGGCGAAAGCGTACGGTGTTTGGACGCCCGCGTCGAGTCGAAGGAGACGAAGCCGCCGAAGCGTTTTACCGAAGGCACGCTCATTGCGGCGATGGCGAACATTCACGAGTACGTCGCCAATCCGGAGATCCGGAAGCGCTTGCGGGATAATGCCGGGATCGGCACGGAGGCAACGCGTGCGCCGCTCATCGAGTCGTTGAAAAAGGACGAATTCTTCGTAACGCAGGGGAAAAATATCGTCAGTACCAGCAAAGCGCGCGGGCTCGTTCGTGCGCTCGATCCGCAGATCACGGATTACGGCGTGACGGCGCTGTTTGAGCAGCGCCTGTCATTGATTGCCGAGGGGAAAGCGCAGCCGGACGAGTTTTTGGCGACGCTCGACCGCTTTATTCGGTCGGGTCTCGCGACGGCGTTCTCTCGCCCGGTCGTCGTGCCGTCAGCGCCGGGCGGCGGTGCGGGTCGGCGCGTCGAGCGGCAATCAGCGCTGACGAAGGCGAGCTCACGTCGTAAGGGCGCGCGGCGCGGTGCGGCGTGAACGCGGTCAAGGCGAGCTTGCGCACTCATGAGGAGCGCGCGTCGTTGCGAAGCGTCCCGTCGGCGGAACCGTCGTCGGCGTCGTCGGAGTGGGCGCGCTGGGCGAGCGCGTTCGTCTCGCCGCGCATGAGGCGCGACAACCGACCGAAAAGCAAAGGCCGTCCGTCCGTGGATTTCGTCGCGGCGCATGTTTCAGCGTCGATGGATATTTCGGTGCCGGAGCTGCGCAGCCATCGTCGCGGGGGCGTAACGCTCGAGGCGCGGCTTGTGACCTATTATCTTTGCCGAACGCTAACGACCGCATCGTCGCTCGAGATCGGTCGGATTCTCGGCCGCGACCATAGCTCGGTCCTCAATGGTGTGCGCAGTGCGGAACGCGCGATCAACACCGATGCAACATTTGCCGCGAAGGTCGATGCGTTGCGACAGATGATCGAGGAGTCTTATGACATCTTCGTCACGGCAAGCGCGCATACGCTCCAAAAGCACTGCCCGCTATGCAGGCAGCAGCTCGACGAAAGGGTCTAGCAACCATGAACCAAGTGAATATTCTCGGGCGGCTTACGAAAGATCCGTCGGAGAAGCGGACCGTGCAGAACGGCGGCGAGGTAAGCAGTTTCTCGATCGCGTGGAATCGAACGGTGAACGGTGAGCGCGAGAGTCACTACTTCGACTGCGTCGCGTGGAACCGCGGCAACTACAAGCTTGCCGATTACGCAACGGAGCTGAAGAAGGGCGGCCGCGTTCTCATCGGGGGCGAGTTGCGGATGCGTGAGTACGTACCGCAAGGGGAAACGAAGAAGCAGCGCGTGTACGACATCGTCGTGCAGTCGATCGATAATCTCGATCGCGATGCGGCTCCTCGTCCTAGTGAAGCGACGAGTATCGGGGCGATGCACGAAGCATCGCACGAAGTAGCGGCGGACGTCGCTGACGATGCTGACGATGAAGCGGACCCGGCGCCGGCGCCACGCTCGCGCAGTCGTGCTCGAGCGGGTTCGCGAGCTTAGCCGGATGATTGGTGGTGTCCATGTCCAGGAACGCGGCGTCAGGTGCGATGACCGTCGCGGTTGCGATCGTCATGCGCACGTCGAGCGCTGCCTCTCCCCTGGTCAAATCGACACGGAAGGCTTGATAGCGCTGATCGAAGCGATGTTCGGCGTCCGACGGCATGCGCGGCGCCCAAGATCGGTCGGCGATGTAGCCGGCTCTGCGCTGACGTTCGGTTCGTAATGCACTGGTTCTGGCAACGCACCGCTAAACGTGCAACCGATATTCGCGACGTGCAAGCGGACGAACGTATATTTGCAGCTCCGAGTGATGTCGTAACCGTTCCGTGCGATTGCGGCGACGGCAATGCGCTTGCATTCGTAATGATCGGTGGGGAGCGGACTCTTATGTACAGACCATGCGAAATGTGCGCAGGAACCCGACTCCTAGTCATACCTCGCGTTCACGAGCTTGACTCGGATTTCTAGCGGCGCAACTAATTGGTTATTGTGACTCGTGCGATTGCGACCATTATCAACACGTCCCATCCCCACTCAACGTAAATAGCTCACGGAGAATAACTCATGAAACTTCAATCTCTGTCCATCGAGGAACGCGCGATGCTGCTCTCGATGGTCGCGCCTCCTTCGGCTAGCGATCTTCCCGGCGAACTCGTCGCCGATTCGTTAGAACGACGCGACGGGGTCTCATATCGCAAGCTGCTCGCAGCGGAGATGATCACGATCGGCATCCCACCGCAGCCGCCGCCGTGGGTTTGGGGACATTACGCCGAACAGCATCTCAACTATTACGTCCGTCTCGATCAATACGATCCTGCCGTCATCGCGGCAGATACCCGGCCGTCGAAAAAGTTTGCGACCCCTCTGTCATTTCGCAACATCGTGACGATCACGCAGCGCGGTTGGGACGCCTTAGCGCTAACGCCTGAAACGTTGCCACGGCCCGGCTGGGCCTGAGGGTAGCACAGGCATGAGCGCATTCAATCGCCTCTGCGCGATCGTCGGCGTCGTGTCGACGATGCTCATGTACGTGCTGTTGTTGGGCGTCCTCAGCGTCGTAGTTATGGCAGGTATTCTCACACAGTTCACTATCGCTGTGCATGGTACCAACACGGAAGCGTGGACGCTCGAGCGACCGCAACTGCTCTCGCTGTTAGCCACGTTAGTCGCGGTTGGGTTGACAATTCACGTCGTGCTCCAGGCGGCGAAACGGATCGCGCTAAGAATGTACTCCGCTTCATATCGTCGCTTAAGCGCTATGTTAGAACAAGCGCCGGAAACGACGCTTCGGAAGCTCGCCTGGTGGGACTCGGGTCGGGGCTCGCTGGCTGCGATGGCACTTCTCGTTGTTGCGATGGTTTCAGCGAGTGGCTTGAGCGCATCGCTTGCAGGTGCTCCAATCGGTATCTTGCCGTTCTGGGTCACATTAGGCTTGCGCGCATCGCTTGCAGTTGGTCCAATCGCTATCTTGGCGTTCTGGGTCACGTTAGTCGCTGCGGGAATTGCAAGAGCAATTCTCGACGATGCTGCGGGTGGTTTCACAACATCGTGACATCGCGCAGCACGGTTGGGAGGCCATTCATAATCTCTTCGAGGCCAAGTGATGATGTTATTCTGGCAGAACGTTGTTGGTTGTGTGATCCTACTGGTTCTCGCGTTGCTCCCAGCTGCGTGGGGTGTGTGGTATCTATCTCGCCTAGGCCGCCTCCAAGACGACGTTGTGCTAGCCTTAACGGATCTCGGTTCACCGTCAACCGCGCAAGAAGTATGCGACATGGCGCGTAGCACCGGTTGTCCGATGCGCTTGCCCACGGCCGTGCGACTCTTGTCGGGACAGCTTCAGAGTCGTGGGTTCGTGATGGTCACATGGGGCTCAACGGAGTCGTGGGCGAATGTTTCTGCACTTCTCAATACTATGCCGACGGCAGAGACGTACGATGTCGTCGCAACGCGTGTCCACGCGCTGCGACAGACGCAGTACCGCCTCACGGAACGCGGTGTTGAGCGAGCGACCGTTGCTGAACCACGGCGTCGTCGCTCGGCACCTGTCCTTGATACTGAGATAGCCGGCGGGACGCGCGGCTCGAAACGTTGAGCAATCAATTACTTGTGTTATCGATGTTAATGTTCATCGCGCTCGGGGCGGCAGAATTCGTGTTAATTCCGCGTGCGTTACAATCGCACCGGTACGTCGAGTTCACGTATGAGGTGTTAGTGGCAGTGCAATGTGGCTATGTCTCCTGGGCCTTTTGGAAAATACCGAGGCTCGGCGAGGCCAGCGATAGAGACTCGAAGAGCGAGTCTTCGGGTCCGACGTCTGAATCTAAAAGGGGGCCGATCCTATGAGTTGCGACGTCAAACAACTTCTAGTCGGTATGGCAGCGCCGCCGTCGAAACATGATCTGCCGGGGGAACGTCGGGTCGAGGCGCTAGCGCGGCGTGATCCGGAAGCATACGACATCGCGCTCGCGAGCGGACTCCTAACCGTCGGCGTGCGACCGGTAATCGTGGCTTCAATTTGGCGGCACTACGGCGATCATTATCCGAACTATAATTGCGGTCCAAATAAAGAGGTTTACAACTTTGCGGCCGGTAGTGAGCAGCCCGCCTTCCGAGATATAGCCTCGATTTCGGAGAAGGGCTGGAAGATGCTCGACCTTAGGCTGAGCGATCTGCCGACTCGGAACTGGGCGAATTACAAACTATGAAGTTGCTCGTCGTCGAGTCGCCGACGAAGGCGCGTAAAATCGAGAAGCTGTTGGGACCTTGGTTGGCAGCTACTTGCGAGCGTCGGGCTCGTCGCGATCTTGTTGCGTCGGCGCGAGTTACGCTGCGCGGACCGGTTCAATGAACCTTATGTCTATCGGAGGACGAACCGGTAATCTTTTCGGGAAGCTGTGTTTTTCGTCTAGTCAGCGCCGAGAGCGAGTTATAGTCTCGACTGTCGTCATTCGCAAGGTGTTGGTTCCAGACTTGGGAGTGTATGAGCCAGAAAGAGATCTCAAAAGCGAACGTTACAAGGCGTTTCGCTTGCGGGCTGCACGCGTCGAATGGATGGACAATGTGTATTGAGTCCCGAGCGGGATGGTGACGACCATTGCGACTTGCCTGTCTTTGAATCTGATCCCGAAAGCGGTGAAGTATCGTGCTGACCGCTGAGGTGAATTGGTGGATTGCACGGTCGGCGCCGGTGTTAGTTGATGCGGCGCTACTGTTCGTAAGCGATTATGAAGAGGGGCGTCGCCTTTGGGACGCGTTATCTTCGGAAACCCAGAGTCGCCTTGCTGCGGCGATGGTTAACGATGTGCAAGAAGCGATGCGCGCGGTAGCCGCTGAGGACCCGGATGGTGCTGTCCACGTAACCGTGCCTTTTGACGCGGTCGTGCAGACGCTCGCTCGGGAGACAGACCCGGCAGGTGTGGCGTTATGGGAGTTCATTACGACAACGGGCGCGAATCGCTCGCACGCACTTGGGGACAAGCACATACAGAATGCGATGCTCGCGGCGTGGGACCAATCGGACCGCCTAGCGGAGGCGGAAGCACGCGTTGGGATCCGGTACGCTGCCGGCTACCTCGCAAAGCGGCGCAGCGTGTTGGTGATACTTCAGGAACTCGCCGAGCACGACGCCTTTGCAACGCCGATGATGAACGGACGCATTTCGCCGGACGACTACGAGGATCTCATCGACTCCTTGTGTTGGGCCCTTCAAAGAGCCGATGAGGAGGAGAACTAAACTGTGGCGTCGCCGAGAAGAGTATCGCGCCGGTGTCCGGCATTGAAGAGCGTTAAAGCAAGCCTCACTCGAGCTTCACATCGTGTAGAGGTGCCCTTGCCGCTTGCCGCCGTGAATCGAATTATTGGGATCCTGATGCCGGTAAATGGAAGCGTATTATGTCAGCGGGTCAGGTAACGGTGACACCGACGTGTTACTATAAAACCGACACTTCGTGTTGGGAGACCCCTCGATGACCGTTCTTGAACTTCGCGATCGGTGCCACACCTAAACGCGACCCTGCATACAAACCGGACTTCGGAGAACGTGCATTTCATGATTCAAGTCGAGTTTCGTAGACCGTGACTCGCCGGCAGTATCAGAACGCCGTAATCGCTGCGGCGGTAATGACGAACGCAGAGCTACCGGAAGCTGTTACTGCGGCTTACAAAAAGGCTTCACGCGACCTCGGTGGCGACGGCAGCGTTCGCGATATAATACAGCGCATTTTTCAGAACATGGTAACGGGTGCCGCGAATCAAGATGCCGTGAATCAAGAAAGAGGAGTTTGAGGATGCTAATCGCTTCCGACGTAGCCGAAGTCAATCGCTTCAAACGACTGCTAGCGATCTGGAAAAGAATCGACCACGAGACGAAGCCTAAGAACCAGCGGCGCTATTCGCGGCGGCGCGCGGCGTGCCGTCTTGTGTATGGCGCTGAAGTCGAAACGTGGCCCGCGTTCGCATCGAAGCCAACACCCGGCGAGGCCCCACGATGACGAGCGAGGTTGAGGCCATGATCGCCCGCGTTCGTTCCGGGCAATTTACCCAGTACGCCGTGGGTGGCCTAGTACGTGATCTTGCCGACGCCCTCAAAGCAGTCGAGGACGAACTTGCTCCGGCAAAGGCGATAATCGCGCGGGTGAAAGAAGAAAAAGTCGAAGTGCTGCCTGGGCCTGGGAAGTGACATGGCGATTCGGATCGGATAAGGATACGGAAATGCGCAAACGATTGCGGCTGATGCTTACGGCCGGACCACGAAAAGCGCCATTAGCTCGACGCGCGAGGCGACACCAAAGGCCGCGTAGATGGCGCGCGTGTGGTTGTGAATGGTCACGGTGGCTAGCCCAAGGTCTTGCGCGACGCCCGCGGCATCTCTTCCGCGCAACAGCTCATTCAGTACGCGGCGTTGCGCGGGCGTTAGGGCTGCGAGCGCGGAGCGGAGATCGGCACGGTTAGACACGCAAAAAATCTTCGGCCGAGTCATTGACAAGACCTTGTCAGGCGTGGTATCTTATTTGCACGGGACGCGCCGACACAGAGCGCGACCACCGCGGCGAAACGGGCTGCGGTTCAGAAGGGTATTTAGAATGAAAGATCGCGTATCAGCAGCAGCTCTTTATAGCGCTCCACGACCGTTGCCGACCGCATCTGAAGCGGCGGTTCCTCATGGGATAACAGAAACGCGTAGAGGAGGCTAAGGAATGATCGACACGTATACGACCTACGGTCCGACTTGCGGTGATTGCGGACATGCCCATGAGACAAAGACAGAAGCGCGGCAGTGCTGCGACCGGCATCATCGGCAGTGTCGCGCTCGAGGCGGATATTCCGACCGCGACGTTTATCAAGAGAGCGAGGTTGATCGCAACGCGGTGGGCGACGTCTACGCGGTGCTTTTTTAATGGTAGCCGGTTCTTATAACGTGGTCTACTACACGCGTTCGGGTCGACGGAGCGACTACGATTGTGACGTGTCAGAGCATTACGTGGCGCGTTTAATGCGCTCCGGTGCAGGTGGTGACTCATATGCGATTGCGACGCTCGTATCCAGTGGCGCCCAATCACAAATTATGGTCGGTCCGAAAGGCGTGGTCGACTCGTTCCCATGGGACGATGAGATGTTCGATGCCTTGGGTGGCTAATGGCGTCGCGGAACCGCGAATCCAAAGTCATCAACGCCGTGCCGTGCGCGGTATGCGATGCCGTCATTGGGGAGCCATGTGGGCCGGACCGCGCATCGTCGCTCGCGCTCTTTGGCGCGCATCCTGAACGACGCGCTGCCTGGCAGACTTTGCGCGGGCCGATCCCGCAGCATCCGACGCGCCTGTGCGATTGCGGGCACGGCCGAGGGCAGCACAGCATCGAAGGTTGCAGAAAATGCCCTTGCGCTCTCGATCGCGATGCAGCTCGGTGAATGATCTGCCATACGTGACGACGGCCGATCTCGTAGCGCACCTTCGCGACGAAGAACCGTCGCACCATACTTGCGCGCAAGCGGCCGACGCGCTCGAAGCCGCCGGGGCGACGATCGTGCGCGTTCGGGCGTTGCTTACCGAATGGAGCGACGAGACGCACCCGTGGTGCCACCCGGCCGTCGCGAAAATGCTCCTGGTCCTAGCGGATGAAAGGCGGCCATGACCGAGCCGCTGTCCAACTGCGCCTTCGACCCGGAAGCGTACCTGCAGAATACGCGCACGGGCGAGTTGAAGCTGCTCTCGCGCTACCGTGAGTGGCGGCCGACCGGATGAGATTGAACATTTCGTCTGCGCTCGCTGCGGCGAAGACCTATACGGGATGCTGTTTTCGCCGGAGGCGTTAGAAAACAGAACAGGCGTTTCTTGATACTACTTCGTCGCGTACCGATGTTTACATGGCAGAATGACCTCGAAAAGGCGGGCATCCGGATATTTCCGTTGGTTGTCCCTGGCTTGACGGGGGACATGTCCCGTGCTATGCTATGGACTCGGGGGCGACTTGCGCCCGGCTTTTGAAAGGACCGAAGCAAAATGACGAACCTCGATTACACGACGGCCCTCGGACTCGCCATCGCCAAGGCAAACGCGCAAATGGAGGCGCGCGGGGCGGAAGGCTGGTCGCTCGAAGATGACCGCACCTACCGCGACGAGCTAGCACGCCTCACGGGCGAACCGTTGATCGTCAAGCCCTGGGACGAAGAAGCGTGTGGGACGGGGCACACTTACTTTGACAATGTTTGCGTGCGTGCGGGGCAAAGCCGTCCTGGCTTCGCGCCGAGCTTGCTAAGATGACCACTCTCATCCGCATCGAGCAGCGCAAAGTCTCGGCATAGATGCCTCGCCCGATCACGGCGGTGCGTGTGCCGGTTGATCTCGCTCGCGAAATCGACCGGCTGCTCCATTGCAGCGAGATGCTCCCGCTCGTTGGCCGAGACGCGGCGCGGGCGCGGAAGGCTCTGAACGATCTCAGCCCGCTGATCTTCAGCGAGCCGCTGGACACCGGAGCGCCGTGCGTCGTGTGCAAAAAGCCGATCCCTATGGAGCGCGCCTTCAATGCGGTGATGCGCGGGCAGCGCGCTCTCTATGACACTGACACCTGCCGCGAAACGGCGCGTAAGCGACGCTATCGCGAGTCGTAGTCGACTGCGCCAACAGAAATATACGGATACCCGAAAAGGCTAATAGAAGCGTAACCGCCGTAGCGAACAGCGTCGGTATCAAGTAAGGGAGAAGACAAAGCGCATGAATACCGTTACCGTAATCCTTCAAGACCGCTCGCACTGTCTCGTAGCAGCCAACGCTGCGGACATTCGTGCCGCGCACTTAGCGGGAAAGCGGTGCGTCAGCGTTACGACAGCGTGCTGCGACGAAAGCAAGACCTTCGACCTCGATCTTGATGCGGTCGTCAGGGTGATAGACCACGGTGCCATGCCTAACGACGACGAGACGTTAGTCGAGAGGAGCAACGTTGTGGCGTTCATACCAAAGCAAAAACCAATCTCAACGATCCGCTAGAGAACCACGGGTTCCGTCGAGCAACCCGGCCCCTTAGCAATCGCTTGATATCGATGTCCGTCGGCCGACGTCCGACGTCCAACTCGCGGGCGGCCCAAATCGACGGCGTTGCGGCCGGTCCCCGCCACCTTTGCCCGGCTCAGCTTCCAGAGAGGGTTCTCCGTGAAATCAGCTCGACCGATCGCATTGCTCGTCGTCGCCCTAAGCGCATTGGCAGCGCCCGTCGTCGCATCACCGTCGTCGCCGCCGATGGCCACCATCTGTCACGCCCGGATCCCAGGTATTCCGACCGAGCTTCCCGCGTCGACGTTGCCATTTACAGGCGCTGGCGTGGACTGGTCCCAGATCGCGCAGGCGATCGCGAAAAGCGACTCGCAGGTAAGGACCCTTCGCACTTAGCGCTGACCGGCAGTCTGATTGTTCGCCTTAACGAGTGGTTTGCGTTCGACGACGCCTTCTCGAAAGCGCTCGGCGAGCGGTACATCTTTGAGCATGATGGCTGGGGTGAAATACTTCGCGACGTAAGAGCCGCTTCGTGAATAACGATCGTCGCTAATCACGCCCATCTTCGCGATCTATTTGCAATAAATGCCGATGTTAGACTGCGCCAAGATGGTGGCACATCCGAGCGCTTTAATGGGGTTACGGGGGGTGGCTGTTGGTACAGCGGGCGGACTGAGCATCTGTCCGACCGGGTTCGAATCCCGGCATCTCCAGCCCCGAGTCAGCGGGGACCAGGCTCTCGGTGTGGTATGATAGCGTTGCTCAGTCCGCTCGTACCAACACCGAGGGTCGCCTTAACCGGCGGCCCTCTTCCGTTCTCGGCGCTCTTTCGGACGCTATACGCAGCGCTCGCTTCGAGCGCGCGAATCAGGGCCGCGAGTCTTGCGTCGGCGAGCTGCGTTTTTCTTCAAGCTCGCACGCCTCATAGGTGTCCGCAGCCATGAGCGGCGCGCAAAGCCTCAAGCGTGTGGGCGGTCAGCTTGTGGAACATGGTAACGGTCAACGGCGGCCGCCGGCGGCCGCGCAGCGCAGCCCGTGAGTAGTGAGGCTCGGAAGACTGCCGCCAAGCCGGGTATCTGACGGCTGGCGGCGGTCGCTGGACACTGAGATCGCTTCTCGGGCATACTAGCCTTAGGACTCGCAGGCACGACCGCACGCGAGCTATGACGGAGTGTGGCTGTGCAGCCCCTAGGAGCGACAAGCGTGCAATCGTTGCAGCAAAAAGCCTGGTATGACAAATCGTGCGGGTGTGGAGACGGCGTGGAAGTCGTAATGCGATCGACCGGCAACGGTCAGCAGCTCGTCGCGCGAAAGCATCCGGTTTGCGATGGAACGGGTCGAATACTACGTCCGGTGGAGTCGTTCGATCAAGGACACGGCTAAGGGCACGGTGATCGCGTTCCCGGAGGAGCCGGTTTCAGCGAACACCGTTGTGCTGCACGACCGAGTACGTGGCCCCATTACGTTTGACGGCATTTGCCTTGGGCGTGCCTCGTCGCACGAACCGACCGGAAAACGCTCTCGCCACTGGACCGATCTCGAAGTGTACCGTCGCGGGGACGGTCACTATGTGGCGTATGAAGTTGGCCGGTCGTCAATCGCAGGCGAGATCGATCTAAGCACCGTGACGGTATGTGCGACGGCGCGCGACGTGCTTGCGGCGTTCACCGCGAACACGAAGGGTAAGCTGACCGCACTTGCCACGGACGTGCTGGACGAAGCGGCCGGTAAGGATCCGGCATTCGAACGCCAGCTCGGCGACGTGCATGAAGTCGAAGATCTTGCCGGCGCGATCGGGCCCGGACGCGAGTTTACGCTCGATCGCGATGGCGCGCGCGCGCTGCGCTTCAACGGTGAGCTGCTCGCCGAAGCGTCGTCACGTCATGGAGAAGCGCCGCGTTGGACGGAGATCGCGATCTATGTGACGTGCGACGGCCGCTACGTGCTCTCAAAACAGCAACTCTCCATCTTTGAGGACGAGCCGGTTCGCGCGCTCGTCGTGGTGGCAAACACGGGCGGTGCTTTCGCGCTTTCGCTTGCGCGACCGTCGGACGGAAAGATCGAACGCGCCGGCCTGACGGCGCTACGGCAAGCGGCCGCGCGCGACGCTCGCTTCGCGGCGACGGTAAGCGAATTTCTCACGGAGCCGACGGGCGTGACCACGCCCAAGCCGGTGCCCGTTCCTCGGTTGCATCCGACCCGGCGCGACAGCCGGCGGATCTATCTCGAGCAGCTCGCGCGTGGCGCGCGAATTGTGACGTCGACGCGGCCGTCGCTTACGGGCGACGGGAGCGATCGCGTTGTCGTGCTGCGTTGGGCTGGCGTCCTTCCGACCGATGCGTTGCCGCCGCCGCCGCGTCGCGTGTTTCTCGCGTTGCGCCGCGAGCGTTCGATCGAAGTCATTGCGACGGGTTCGGCTTTGTCCGGTCGCGATGATGCGAAGATCGAAGAATGGCAGATCAGCACAATCGGACGCCAGGCCCTTGGCGGAAGCGCAAGTTAGAAAGCCGAGCCGTGTCGAGCGGTCCGCTCGCGTGCCGCTAACGGCTGTTCCTCCGGCGCTGGTTACTGCGTCACGGCTCATGCTTTCGCTCGGCGACGACTTTACGCTCGACGCGAATCTTGCAACGCGTCGCGGCGTGCTTCTCGGACAGCCGGACGCGGGCAAGAGTAACGGCCTTGCCGTCATCGCCGAGGAGCTGCTCAAACTCAACGTTCCGGTGGTCATTCTCGACTGGAAAGGTGATCTCTGGGGGCTTCGGTCGAGCGCCGATGGTGAAAGCGAAGGGTTCCCGATCGCGGTGTTCGGCGGCGATCATGGTGACGTCACGATCGACGAGCATGACGGTCGGGCGATCGGACAGGTTGTAGCTGACGAGCGGATGCCGGCGATCATCGATCTGTCGGCGTTTCTCACAGATAACGCTCGGCGTCGCTTTGCGACCGGATTTTTGCGCAGCTTTTTTGCGGCAAAACGTGCGAACGTCGCCCCGCATCCGCTGTTAATCGATGAATATCAGCAATTCGCTCCGGAAACTCCGTATAAAGGCGAACGCGATCTGTTGGCAGCTACAGAGCAGGTCGTCGGCCTTGGACGTAAGCGCGGCATCGGCGTTATCGGTACGTCGCTTCGCGCCGCAAGTCTGAACAAGAACATCGTCGAGCTGTCCGACATCCTTTGCTTCATGCAGGTGGCCGGTAAGAACGATCTCGTCGCGATCGACGAAACGATTCGACGAGTCGCCAGCAGCGACGAGCGTTCGAAGCTTCTTACGGAGATGCCGCAGCTACACCGGGGCGAAGTCGTCGTTTACTCGCCGTCGTGGCTGCGCATGCTTGAGAAACACCGCTTTCGTTTACGATCGACATTCGATTCATCGAGGACGCCCGAAGTCGGGGTTGACGTGAACGCGCACGAGCCCAACGTATTTGCGATGCCGGATCTTGCCGCGTTGCAAGCGCGTGTCGAAGCGACGCGCGAAAAGCGGGAGCTCGAGGACCCCGATGCACTGCGACGTCGGATCATGGAGCTCGAGAAACAGCTTGGCCAACGGTCCAAGGCGTCGGTACCGATCGAGAAAGTGGTCGAAGTCGCGATCGAGGTTGAGAAGCGCGTCGAGGTGCCGGTGCTCGCGCCGGGCGAGCTCTCGGAACTAGCGTCCGGTATGGCCGCGATCGCGACCGCCTTCGATCGCATCGGCGCATCGCTCGAGCGCGCGCCCAAAAACCGCCCGCAAACGGCCCTGGAGGCGCCTGCGCAGTCGTCGGTGCCCAAAGGGTGAAGGAGCGCCGGCGACGGCGCCACAGAGCCCGTTAACGGCTCGTTCTCGACGCGGCGCCGCGGGCGGGGCGTCCAACCGTACAGAGAGCTCGAAGGCGACGTCGCGTACGGCCGCTCGCGCGGCCGTCGCCGGCGGCAAGTCGACGCTCAAGGCCGGCGCGATTCGGATCCTCGATGAGCTCGCGCGCTGCGGTGGCCAGCTCTTCAAACACGAGCTGTCGACGGTCGCGAACGTGAATCTTCGCAACGGCACGCTCGGCGCGTACCTGCGTGAACTTCGCGATGCAGGCTACGTTACGGACACGTCCCGCGAGGTTACGATCCTCGGGCCCGGGCTGCAGCGCATCGGGCTCTCGAGCCCGCGCACCGCGCCGCCGTCAACAGACGACCTTGTCGCGCTGTACGCTCCGAAGCTCAAAGCCGGCGAACGCCGGTTGCTCGACGTCCTCGTTCGGGCCTATCCGGAGTCCGTTGAGAAGCAGCAACTCTCTGAGCAAGCAGACGTGAATATCCGAAACGGAACGCTCGGCGCGTATCTGCGAGCGCTCAAGCGTTTCGGGCTCGTCGAAACGCAGCAGCGTGAAGCGTCCGCGAGCGCAACCTTGTTTCTGCAAAAAACGAAGTGATTGGGCGCGTAATGGCGCGGTTCGGTAGAAAGCTCGGATCAACCCAGATACCGGTACGGCGTCCACATGTCCATCGCGACATACCGCATCGACTTCTTGTCGTAGAACGCACCATGAAGCAGGCTAGACTTAGCCCCTATATTGCTCCTCCGCGTCCTCGGCTGTGGCGAGCCATCCGCAAAGACCGTCGAGAATCCAGACAAAGTTGTCGAACGACTTACACGCTATTCCGGAAAGGAGAGGCTTGCGATCGCCTTGTTTCGCGAAGCGAAAGGGATAGCGAAAACCATCTGATGCTCGATCGAGCGTGTGGAGCTCGTGTAGCTGTCGCTCGAAATCAACCATCCGACTATCTTCGATATATTCAGCGATTAGGGGCTTCGCGCGGCCCCATAGTTCACTCAAACCGTGGCCCTCGAGAGCCTTCTTCTGTTGGTCGAGAGCGAGTGTCGCAAACGACTTATGGCTAGCAATTATCGACTTCAATCGGAGTTCGATGGCATGTCGATAGAAAAAGCCGACCGCATACATGACATTCTCAGGCTTATCGTGCGATGTGAGCCAATTTCGAACAAGCTCACGCGCCTGTTCCTGAAAAAACATAGAGAAGTATCCCAGGCGTTCGAAATCGTCGGCAACCCATTTTTCTAACGGGAAGACGTAGGCTTCTGCACCGACGGTGTCTGAGAGTAACGATTCCCCGGCCGTGGGCCACGGCATGTTGTCTCGATTGTCCCAAAGGCTGACCTTCGGCTCGGAAAAGATTGGGCACGTTCGGAGCTTACGTTCAGGCCGCTGCGTCATAACGGAGTGGTGATCGGCCGCGCGCTTTGGTGGTCTGGCGACGCGGTGGTAGCGAGTGTTGGCGAATCGGGCGGAGCTGCCGCCGGCGGGTCTGAGTACCATTCGGGTCAGTCCTCGAAGCGAACCGCTCGCACCTCGAAAGGACCCGAACGAGCTTAGAAGCGAGCCGCCCGCCTTAATTGGGCGCTCAATTTAGGTCGGGTGCCTCCTTTGGGCTCATTTGAAGGCGCGAGTGTGGGCGGCATTTAGTCTGCTCCACTTGACTTTAATGGGCCGATTCCTAAACTAGAAAGATGCGAGGATTCAGCTTTAAGCACTCCGAGCTTTGCCCGTCGGTCGTTCACCCCGCCGGCGATTGTCTAGGTATGGCTCGTGGGCAGGCCGAGTAGGGTGAAAGCGCAAGGGTCGGTAGGGTCGGTCGTCGGCATGCTGCTCGACGATTTGTATCGGCTACTCGATCGCAACGGCTTCATGGGAACGAACACGCGTTTTCTATTTGCGCCACGCGGGTCGCCGGCGCTTCTTGACGATGATCGGCGCCGCGATCTGCGGGCGCGCATTACGAAGATGCGGAAGAATGCCATGATCTATACCGTCGCGACGGCGGTCCTGATCTTCATGCAGGGTTCGGCTGCAATGGCATCCGCGGCCGCGACCGGACAGTTTCGCTCGACGGTCTTCCTCACGATCTTCGGAGCGGTCATCATCGGGCTGGGCCTGCGCACGTTGTGGGGCACGGCGCGGCATCTTGAGTGGCTTGGGGCGACGGATCCCGACGCCGCTGCAGCTGCGCCGCCTGCGGCTTTCCCCGTCAGCGAGTCAGAGTCATGATAAGAGCGCGGCGCGCGCGCATGCGTCTACCGCTGGTCGTTCGCGCCGTGCTCGCGATCGCATTGTCGATCGTGTGGCTCGCCTGCGTCGTTAAAGGCGCGTTCGCGCTTGATGTAGCGCTTAAGGGCGTCTGGACGACGCCCAACGCCCTCATGTTCGCGTTACTCGCGCTTCTGTTGTCGCTCGGATTCTTGATCGATGTGATGGCGCGAGTCGGAGTCGCGCTTATAAGGCGCGTTCCGCCGTACAGAGGAGTGCTCGGCCGCGAGCGGCCCTAGATTGTCAAGCGCAGCGGGCACATCATCGAGGAAGTGAGACGCTTCGCGCGCTCAAGCGTCGAGACAATGGCACGTAAAGACATGGCTTGCTATTGGATTGGCGTTGTTTCGCGCGATCACGTTCAAGCGGGCGTGCGCGGTGGGTTCGCCCAACTCGGACATGGCAAAGCTGCTCCCGTACGCCGGCTTGCAAGGGGTGACTGGCTTGTTTACTATTCGCCCCGGACTGCATATCCAGATGGTCCAGCGCTTCAGGCCTTCACGGCCATCGGTGAGGTCATTGATGACGCGCCCGAACAAGTTGCACAAACGCCAGGTTTTCATCCGTATCGCCGTCGCGTTCGGTTCTTGGAAGCCAATGAAGCGCCCATTGCGCCGCTTCTTGACAGTCTTTCATTTACGCGAGACAAGACGAATTGGGGATTTCATTCCGACGTAGCTATTTCCAGATTCCGCAGGACGACTTCATACTTATCGAGCGTGCTATGCAAGCCACCGAATAGCATCTCGGAAGGCGGTCGCTTTCCGGAACGCCATCTCACTCGGATGTGCATGTTTGCAAGCCACTCGGTCAGCGTCCGAGGAACACCGCGGGGCCGTCCACTTTGCCGTAACATCGGGATGGCCGTGCGACAAGGGTCCGCTCTGCCAGCTAGGCGTGGGTCGATAATCGAGGCATGACGTCGAGTGCGGCACCCGTAGATATTATTACGAGCTTGTACGCCGCCATCGAGCGACGTGACTTCGGGAATGTTGAAGCAATGCTCGTGGACGATTTCGTTGCGGACGCGCCCGCTGGCCAAGCGGTCGTTGGCGGACGATACGAAGGCCGCGCTGCGGCGATCTCAGGACTGTGGGGACGGCTTGTTCAGGCGTGGGAAGATCTCAAGCCACACGTTCGCGAGTACGTCGCTCAGGGTGGCACGGTCGTCACCCTTGGTCATTACACCGGGCGGAATCGAGACACCGGGCGTCCTCTTCAAGCTGATTTCGCGCACGTGTGGCGCGTTGACGGAGGTCGCGTTGTAGCGCTCAAGATCGTAACGGACACTTATCGCTGGAACATCGCTTGGGGACGTATTCCTGAAAGTGAGTGAGGGCCCGCCAGGCGTAAACAAATCGTCCTGGGTCGGTCCCCGCAGGGGTCCCTTTCGATACGAGCAGGGCGACGGTCAGCGTATACCGGCGATGGCGAACCCGCCATCGACCAGGATGGACTGCCCGGTCACGAAGCGCGCCTCGTCGGTACACAGCCACACGACTACATCGCCGATGTCCTCGGGTAGGCCTAGCCGCTTCAGCGGCGTGTGGGCAGCGAAGGGCTTGGCGGCCTCGTCGTCCGACCAGCGCCGGAACATAGGCGTGTCGATGATGCCGGGGCGGACGTTGTTGATCCGGATGCCCCGCGGCCCGACTTCGAGCGCGATCGCCCGGATCATGGCGTCCAGCCCGCCCTTGGAGGCGGCATAGACGGCGGTCGTGGGTAACGCGCCGGCGGCGAGCCAGGACGGAGGTGTTGACGATGGCGCCGCCGCCGTCCGCGCGCAGTATCGCTTCCAGCTCGTACTTGATGCAGAGCCACGCGCCTTTCAGGTTGATGCCGACCACCGGTCGAACTCCGCCTCGTCTGTCTCGTGCACTGGCGCCCAATCGGCATCTACGCCAGCGTTGTTGAAGGCGCAGTCAAGGCGACCGAAACGCTTCATCGTGCCCTCCAAGATGGCTTGGACGTCGGGGGCGCGGGACACGTCGGCCGGGATGGCGAGCGCGTTCCCGCCCGCTGCCTCGATCGCGTTGGCGACGGCGGCAATCTCGCCCTCTCGACGCCCAACAAGCACCACCCGTGCTCCCTCGGCTGCAAAACGCAGAGCCGCCGCTTTGCCGATTCCTGTGCCTCCTCCGGTCACGAGGGCAACCTTGTCTTTGAGGCGTAGCCGCTGGCCTTCGAGCCGCGTTCGCTCGTTGACGTCGATCATGATTCTTCGGTCCCTTTTTGTGCTACTTTCCGTTCTCGAAGAAATCATAGTGCCGGCCGGCCCGCGTAACCAGGACCTTCCGAATACTGTCACTGTCGGTGCATGGCTTCGACTGAGGAAAAGCTGAACCGGGACGACGCCGTAAGACGTCAGGAATTGGCGAAGTTTTTACGCAGCCGGCGAGCCCGCCTGACCCCCGGAGACCTGGGTCTGCCGTCTATCGGGCGCAGGGCGTTGAAGGTCTGCGTCGCGAGGAGGTCGCGATTGTCGCCGGCATCGGTTTGACGTGGTACACGCGACTCGAGACGGCAGCCGACATCAATGTGTCAGCGGATGCGATTACATGCATCGCCAAGGCGCTCCGTCTCACTGAAACGGAGCGCAAGGCGTTGCTAGAGTTGGCGTTTCCCTCCGTGAAGCGCACGAAGCCTGTCGTATTGGAGCGGGCCCTTCGGCAATGCGTCGACGGCATGCGATCCCCGGCTTTCGTGCTTTCATCGACGTGGGATGTTCTGTATTGGAACGTAGCGTTCGCGAACGCATGGCTCATCGAGCCGCCTGGCTCCGACCCGTTCAACGCGCTTGTCTATCAGTTCACCGCGGCGTTCGAACGCGGGATGCAGGGCGATAATTGGGAAGCGCGGTCGCGCACGATGGCGGCCCAGTTCCGCGCCGACTACCTTGCGCGCGCAGGCGAGCCGCCATTCGAGAAGCTCTTGGCGCGCCTGCGTAAGATTCCGTCGTTTCGAACCTTTTACGAGGAAGGACAGGTGTCTGCATCGTTCGAGGATGAAGCGAACGTCATTTTTCACCCGACCTTTGGCACAATTCCTTACGAGGTATGCAACCTCATCGTTCCGGGCGATGAGTTAAGCGTCACTGTGCAAGTCGTGTCGAACGATATCGCGCAAAAACTCGCCGTTCTCTGTCGCGAATCTTGATAGCGAGCGCGCGAACTGTTAGTCCGGCCTGAGCCGAGTTTTCAAGGAAGAACTCAGCACCGGCCTGGTTCGCGGTCGATCAAAGCGCTTGATCCGAAAACCGGTCGGTTCCGGGATAGAACGCGGCGTTCGCCGCCTCCGTTCGTTCTAGGAAGGCGTCGATTTGTGGGATGATTTTGGGCCCGTGCTCTTCGAGTACAAAATGTCCGCCGTCAAAGAAATGCAGCTCGGCGGTTGGAAGGTCGCGAAGATACGCTTGCGCTCCGGCGACGGTGAAAAAAGGATCGTTTCGTCCCCAAACGATAAGTGTCGGCGGCTTGTGCTCCCGGACGAGCCCCGCTAGTACCGCTGCCACCGCCCATACTCGGGCGGATTGCTGCGGTAAGCTGAATGCGATCGTTTCCGGGTCGATTCAAATAGTACTGGTCAAGCGACCACGTGTCAGGGCTGATGCGACTTGGGTCCGTTGCGCCCTTGAGATACTGGTGTCGGGTGACGTCATGTTGGAAAAGCGCGAGCACGGCTGCTTCGCGCTCGTCGTCTCGGCGTTCCCACAGGGGCGCAGCGCTCACCGTCGTCGTTCGCTTCGCTCATTCGGGCAAGACCGTTCGAAAGGCGACCATTTCACCGGCGCCGCCTTGAAAAGCAAGAGAAGTCCACAGGAACCCCATCGCTTCTGTGAATCGTGCTGCGTAGAGCGGCCCCGCATCAATTGCGGTGAAGCCGATCGACTCGGCCAGTTCCCGCGCGATGCGTTTCGTTTCCGCGTCATCGGAGGTAACAAACACGGTCGGCTTTTCCCGGTACCGCTTGATCGCGCGGATCGTGGACGCGGCAACGGTCGTAAACGCACCAGCGACCGAAGATCGCATAAGCTTGCGCGCGACGAACTCGGCGACCGAGTCCGATGTACCAAGGGCCGGCTGTGCGTCGTCTCCCGTCCATGGCACCACGACAGAAAGTATTCGCCTCGGTGGCGTCGCTTGCAGCTTGCAGTACATCCAACGCCGCATCAATCGATGCCCACGGTACGGTTAGCACGCAAATATCCGTCTCGGCGCACTCGAGCACGGACGCTTCGTGAAGGCTGCCCTGTGCTTCGCGCATGGTTGCAGCCACAGATGCACTGCCGCTTTGCGAACCGGCGACCACGACGTCGTGGTGCGGTGCCAGCGCGACCGCGAGAGCACCGCCCATGTCACCGGCGCCTATGACGCCGATTCTCACCGCTCCGCTGCACGCTCTGGCAGCGGCTTCAAATGCCACACTTTCCAGTAGAACAGGTCCGCCGCGTGTTGGTCGTAGCAGAAGTTCTGGACCTCTTCGATGAGCCCGTCGCGTACCGTGTAGTACAGCACCCAATTCGTATCGACCGATGACCCATCGAACTCGCCCCATCCGCGATGTACGTCTATCGCATGTTCGTCGTCGCCGGTCAGGTAAAGAATTTCAGCTTTAAAAATTGCCCGACGCAGCAAATCGAAATACGCGACGACTTGGTCGCGACCGACGTGGATGCCGGCGAGCGGATGGTGTCCCGGAATCATCCAGCGACACGAGGGTGAGATAACGGCTCGCATGCCGTCGACATCTTCGCGGCCGTATGCCTCGTAGAACTTGTTAACAATATCGATTGCGTGGCTCGCCATCTGAACGATACGCTCCTTGATATGATGCGGAAGCTAGGACGTTGCCGGTTCGAGACCATGCAGTTGTGCTGGCGCGTCGGCGAATGCCTCGATGAGGATTTGAGGATTAAAGTACTCACGATAGAGCTCGATTTTGCCGACTGCATCAAACCGGAAAACGCAACAGTAGCGATTGTCGTACTTGCGCTCTGAATTGGCGAGATGAATGTCGCCACGAAACTCCGCCATGATTTCGTTCGGATCGCTGCTTGACTGAAATCTGCGATCCCAAAACCGCATCGACGCGTACGTCGTCTTCATGCTCGCATAATGGTCACGCAAGGCATCTTTGCCGACGAAACGGCTTGGAAAATTGCTCGGAGCATACGGATTTTCTTGGACGGCATCGTTGGCGAATAAGTCTGCCCAGGCGTCGAACTTCATGGCCTCGAGGCCGTCTTCGACATAGGGCCCCGCGAACTCCAAACCAAGATATTCCTCATACCACGCGCGAGTGCCAGCAACGTCGTTGGAGGGATAGGCGGTGAAAGCGATATCTTTGATTATCACGTTCAGCTTTTTGTAATTGCACAGCCGCTAAACCTACCAAACCTAAAGGACTTTGGACGCCTCCGCTCCGCCCTGGAGTCCGAGCACTAGCGTTCCCGTAGAGGGTCCCTTTCAAGGTACTCTCGATATTCGTTAGTTCGTTAGATTGAACGGCGGCGACCAAGGGACTAAATTGCAGTCCTTACTATCGCGCCTCGTCCCTGAATCGCTCCCCGACCTTCGCTATGACAGCACTCTCGGTCACGCCCATCTTAGTGGCGACAGCACTTACCAAGCGGTCGAGCTCGTCTATGAGCTCGACGTTCGCGTCGAGCCCTGGGATCAGCCGTGTGCGTAGGAGGTTTTGCGCTCGATCCACATTCGAAGGTGTCCGCATCGTATCGACTCCCTGGAAACAGATAGGGAAAGCTGGTTTTTAGGTTTCTCGTGTTTGGCGTGGCCGCCCCTTCACCGTCTTGAGTTTCGCACGGCTATTGATGCGCCAGCTACTGAGGGGGCCTTCCCGAAATGGGTCGTTTCAGGGACAACCTTTCGCCGGCGTGGCGACCTATGCCGCGGTTCGGGAATTAGATCGCTCGCATGAGCGGCGCGTCGGCGAGGTAGCATATCGTGCGCGTCACGGCATCGCGCAAGACCGCGAGGGGCATTGTCGGGTGGTCGACCCATCGGTCGTCGACTTGCGACGGCAGCAGCGGAATGTGCATGAAGACGGACTTTACAGGGACGTCACGTGTTGCCGCATAGTGAAGTGCGACGAACAGCGCTTGATTGCAAAGATGATTCCCGGCGTGATTGGAGGGGGCTGCTGGGATGCCGGCGCTCTCCAGGAGCTTGGCCAACTGCAGCGCATCGAGGGTGCTGAAATAGGCGGCCGGTGCTTCCGCGAAAATGCGTGAACCGATTTCGACATTGCCTGCGCGATCGGCGACCATGAAATCACGCAGATTGGTCGCGACGCGCTCGAAGGTGACCTTGCTTCGGCCCGGTGCTTGGCCAACCAGGACGCAGAAGTTCGGCTGGTGCTCCTCGATGAGCGCGATGAGGCTCGCCGACACGGTATGTGTGTTGCCGGGCAAAATCGCCAAATGTAGATGATCGCCCAATGACTTCAGCGCTGCGGGAAGGTCGCCGATCAAGGATTCCACGACGGCTTGCGACGCGTTAAGGCCGTCGTCATTCGGTTCAAACCCGGTCACTAGAATGTGGGCAACCGGCATCGAAGCCTCCCTTAGCGCAGCGCTTCGCTTCCAGTAGGGAGACCGATCGAACCTTGTTTGCTGGCGATGACCTCCGCGTGGCAATCGTGGGTGCTGGTCTGATTGGCTGCGGCGTTGCATACGAACTTGCGAAACGCGGGTGTGCGGTGACCGTTTACGACCGAGGCGAGCCCGCGCGCGCGGCCTCGTGGGCGGGGGCCGGAATGCTTGCGCCCTACAGCGAGGCGTCGGACGACGATGCGATGCTCGCGCTGTGTTGTGAAGGGCTCGCCGTGTATCCGGCGTTCGTCGACGAGCTGCGCGAGCGCGTCGGCGTTGACGCCCACTTCGTCCGCGGAGGCGCGCTCCACGTTGCGCTCGACGCCGTACGGTTTGCTCAACTTCAAGCGCTTGCCGACCTGTACCGCGGGGCCGGCGCCATCGTTCGTCTCCTGGATCGCGTCGAGACGCTAGCGCGCGAACCGCTAATCAGTAGGAGTGTTGTCGGCTCGCTTCTCATCGAGGATGAGGCGCAGGTCGACAACCGTCGCCTCGGGCGCGCGCTCGTCGCGGCGTGTGAGGCGCTCAGCGTTCGTTTCGAGCGCATCGACGATCTCGCAATCGAGGCCGATGCTCGACGCGTCCGCGGATTGCGAACTGCACGCGGCTTTGTCTATGCCTCGGTCGTCATAAATGCAGCCGGTGCGTGGGCCGGGAATCTACCCGGCGTCCCTGACACGGCACGCGTGCCCGTTCGTCCGATCGCTGGTGAAATGGTCGCGCTCGCGATTCCGAATGGTGCGATGCGGGCAAACGTTTGGCTTGGCCACGGCTATCTCGTGCCACGCAGGGATGGCCGCCTTCTCATCGGCGCGACATTGGAGGAACGCGGCTACGATGCGCGCGTGACTGCCCGCGGCGTCCATGCGATGCTCGACATGGCGCTTGCCGTCGCGCCAGCTCTTGCCGACTTCGCGGTTGTGGAAACATGGGCGGGACTGCGTCCTGGTTCGGACGACAAGCGGCCCTATCTAGGACGAACGTCGCTCGACGGGTACGTCGTTGCTGCAGGACACTTTCGCAACGGGATACTCCTCACGCCAGTCACGGCGCAGCTAATCGCGGAGCTCGTCGTCAACGGCGACGACGCAAAGCTTGCTCCGTTCGCGCTCACGCGGAAGAGCGGTCTGAATCGGCGTCTATTCGGGAAGCCCTGGCTCAAAAGGGGTCGGTTTTGGTCCGAGATCAAGGGTGCGAAACACTAAGCTCGTGGGGCGGTACCTCTTAAGAGCTTGCACGTGACTGCCGTCATGCCTCGTAAGTGGCGGCGTAAGGATGCTGCATGGTCCGCCAAAGCGATCCTAAAACGGCAAATCCGATAATAGGAACGTCGTCTGAGGTGGCCCCGTTTTGCTGGACGAGAAGTTCGGTTTCTTAAGTGGATCCTTGCGGCGTGTTTTGGATTCCCCTGTTTAGTTCTTCTTCGTAGCCGTCGCGCCTGTGGAAAGAGTGAATAACGT
>JAABUX010001405.1_pt1 | contig 36674 bp, 26 predicted proteins | sample 5561851 | NCBI WGS metagenome assembly JAABUX01 (sample SAMN10711883, study PRJNA513361) | rock metagenome | isolation source: Antarctica rocks | place: Antarctica: Victoria Land, Richard Nunatak red sandstone | collected 2016-01-03 | reverse complement strand
GGCTCGACCCGAAGGAGGTCGCGCACTGCTCGACCGACGACGAGAAGCGGAATTGGGCCTGCGACGAGTTGATCGTCTACATCGACGGCGAGATTGTCCGGCTTCGTGCCCATCGGGAAACCTTGGACATCGAGGCGATCGCGCTGGACCGCGCCGAGGCGGGCGACCGCGCCTTGTTCGACCCCGGCAAGGAGGCGACCCTAGCTCGCAAATATGAAGCGGCGGCGGCCCGCGAGTTCTACCGGGCCTTGCGCGAGTTCCGCGAGGTCGAGTCCGGGGCCGAACCCGAGGCGCTCGAATGCTCCGAAGGCAGCGAGGAACCGATCCGGGCGGGCGACTCGGCCGCCGCGCCTCGGGCCGAGATCGAGCCTAAATCGCAATCCGACAACGAGTTGAGCCCGAAATTGGGTTCGTTTGGGAAGGCGGCTACCGGAGAGCCAACCCAACTCGATCCCGAGGGGGAAACCCAGGGTTCCCGCCCGATTCAGGCCGTGCCCGGGGGCCTGTCGCCCCGGCAATCGGTGGCCTGACCCGCCCGATTCCCCGGATTTGGAGGCGAATTCCCTCGACCCGACGGGCGAGTCGGTCCCTCCGCGCCTCTCGACCGCCGCCGATGGGGTGGCCCTGCCTCGGGGCTTCCGGGTTCCCACCTTGACGAAGGCGAGCAGGAGGATGGCGATGACCAGCGTGCCCACAACCCATAAGATGACTTTGATGGCGGGGGACAAGGGGGCGGCGGGGGTCTCGCGGAGGCACTCGGCGAACGAGCGGTGGGGGCCGAACTCGGCGTGTTCGTCGGAATCGAAAAGCTGGTGCTTCCTCGCCTTGATCGACTGTTCTTGGGTCCGATGGTGAGGGTCGGGGGCGGCCATTGCGACAAGTTCCGGGATGAAAGACCGAAGCGGCCACGGAAGAAGCACGGATAATACCAATTTTTATCGGCCTCGGATGGAACACGGATAAATCTCTTTGATAAGCCTCTGATCCGTGTTTCATCCGTGTTCCATCCGCGGCTCATTTAAGATTAGTCCACGCGGGCTTGTCGAGGTTGGTGGGGTTCGAGGAGTTCGGCCCGGAAGAACCAGTCCCAACTTCGGGGGTAGTCGGCGAAGGCGGTCCCCCCGGTGATCGTGTCGTCCCAGGGGTAGAGGACCTTGGCCAGGGCGATGTTGGAGAATCCCGCCTTGCGGAAGTAGTGACGGATCTCGAACGGTTGCCAGAACTTCTGGCGAAGCCCCTGGAACAGGAAGCGGCCGAAGGCGAACTCGTAGAAATGGTGCTCGCCGTGGAACGCCGCGTGCCGCTCGGCCTCCTCGGGGAAGAGCCCTCGGTCGAGCGCGGCGTCGTACAGCAGCATCGTATGATAATGGATCGCGTCCATCGATGGGACGATCCCCAAAAACAACCCGCCGGGGCGGAGCGAGGCTCGGATGGCGGTCAGGGTCCGGTCGATGTCACGGAGGTCGGGCATGACCAGCGAGTTGACGGCCACGGCGACGTCGAACTCGCCTTGAAAATCGTCAAGGTCGTGCATCGGCCGGACCAGGAAGTTGACCCGAGGAGCTTTGTCTTTGCCGTTCCGAGCCGCGCCGGCGTGGTCGGCGACGAGCCGCTTCTTCGCCTCGGCGATCATCGCGGGGGCGAAGTCGAGCGCGACGACCCGGTCGAAGCGGTCGACGAGGTGCGGCAAGAGCGGCCCGGTCCCGCAGCCGAGGTCGGCGACGACCTTGTGCCCGGGGTCGGGGATGGCTTCGATCGCCCCCAGGAGCGGGTTCTCGACCCCGGGCCGGAACGGGTCGAGGAACAGCTCTTCGTATCGGGCCGCGTGGCGGCTCCACTGCTTGTCCTGGCGGTCGGTGTCGGGCACGGGTGTCGTCAAGTCAATAGGGCCTCGGTCGAGTCGGGCGTCTTGGCCCAAATCCAGCGGGGAGGCCGGCCTTCGAAGGGAGGAGCGGGGGTCCGGCCCATTGTCGCCGCCGAATCGGGGGATGGCTACGGGGCACCGGCAAGTTTCGGACTCAGGGCGGGTCGTCGAGCCGGGGGAGTTTGCCGAGGAACCGGGCGTAGTCGCTCAGCGCCGGGAACCGGGCGGCGAGCGGGGTCGGGCGGATCAACCCGGGCCGGGCCAGGGCCGCGATCAAGGCGTCGACCACCGCGACGGGCCGGGTCGACGGGTCGAGGTGGAACGACCTCGCGACCAGGGCCAACTGCCCGGCCAGGGGGGTCGAGGCAAAGTCGCTCGGCAAAGGGCGGTCATCCACGAACCCTCGGATCTGGGCATGCCAGGCCAGGGCTCGGGCCTTGTCGGGGTCGGGGTCTCGGGCGATCCGGTCGAGTTCGTCGGCCGTCAAGATCCGCCCATGATAATGGACGGCCTCGGCGACCTTGGTCAGGAACAGGCCGGGATCGGTGCTCGGGCCGACCTCGAACCCTTCGAGCCGACCCGCCAGGATGGCCAGGCTCGGCTGGAGCTGGGCGACCTCGGCGGGTCCGAGGATTGGCGGCTCGGCGACGGCCTCGGTCAAGGCGGCGGGACTGGATTCCTCGACGGATTTGCCCGGACTCATCCACCAGATCCACCCCGCCAGCCCCAGGACCGCCAGCCCGAGGGCGCCTCCGGCCAGGGCGATCGTTCGGCCTCGACCTCGACCTTGAGTCCGGGGTTCGGTCGCGACCGGCTTCGACTCGACCTCCGGCGCGGTGGGGAGGACATACGAATCATCGAGCGCGACCCCGACCAGGCGGGGGAAGGCGACCAGGTCGAACCGGTTCTCGCCCGAAAACGCCCAGGTGGCGACCGACGCCCGGCTCCTGACCCGTTCGGGCAAGCTCGCCCAGACCTCGCGGGCCAGGCCATCGATCGGCTCGGAGGCTTCGACCGCGACCCGCCTCCGCTTCCGCAAAGCCTCGACGATCGGCCCAACCCGCCCGGAGTCCGCCGGTCGGCCCGAGGCCGCGATCCGCTCCACGGAGCATCGGACCCTGGGCAAAGTCCCCGAGTCTTCGAGCGACCACTTCGACCGATGAGTATAGCCGAACGGGTTGAACCGGGTCCGGGCATGATCCTCGGCCGAGACGATCAAGGCGTGGAAGGCCAAGGCCCCGGGTCTCCCCCGGTCGTCGTCCCCCTGGGGCTTGACCCCGACCACCGTCCAAGGGCCGCTCCGCAACCGGACGGCGAACATCGCCGGCTTGGCCGAGTCGCCCGAGGGGGGCTGGCCGAACTTCCGGCAGGTCGCCACGACCTCGGCGGTGATCTTCGGCGAGCAACCCGGCGAGCAACCCAGGACGTCATACCCCCGGTCCCAGAACGGGAAGCTCCCGTAAACCAGTTGCTCGACGAGAAGATCCATGAAAGCAATTTCCGATGAGACCCCGCGATGGTCGAGGATGAGGCCAGGTCCCTTTGGATCGCCCGAGGGGGTCAGTCCCACTCCCGGGCTCCGAAAGACCCCTTCTCCGGGTCGCCTCCGATTATGCCATCTCGCAAGAGGATCGTCCGACCGGATTTCCTCGGTTCGCGCTCCCGGTCTCGGGTCGGGTCGCCAGTCGCGAAGGATCGAGCCGACTCCGCTGGACAATTGGCGACCCGACCCGGACTTTCCCGAGGGCGTCCCGGTCGGCCCGGTTATCGATGAAGTCTACGGGCGAACTTGACGGCCTGGATCGCGTGGGCCTGAGGCCCCGACGGGGACACAACGTGGAGCCGCGACCCATTCCCGCTCGACGAGAGGAGCTTGGCTTGCGTCCGGAGCGTCGAGCCGGGAATCTGCTGCGACTGGTGGACCAGGACCGTGATGGGTTCGGAAACGGCGACCTCGTTGATGATCAGGGTCGAGGCGCCCGACGTGCCGGCGATGGCGGCCGCGCCCACTTGCGCGAGCGTCCCCGTCGACGGGTTGATCGCCCCGTTCCCGCCCGTCAAGGTGCTCGTCGAGGCGGCGGTCGCCGTGGTCCCGCCGACCAAGGTGGAAACCTGGTTGTTCAACGTCGCGGTGCCCCCGGCCAGCGTGCTGACGGCCGGGCCGGCGGTCCCATTGCTGGTGGTCGTCCCGGCGCTGGTGGTCGTCCCGTTGCTGACGGTGGTCCCGGCGTTGGTGGTGGTCCCGGCGTTGGTGGTGGTCCCGGTGGTGGCGAGCGTCCCGTTGCTGGTGGTCGTCCCGTTGCTGGTGGTCGTCCCGGTCGTCGTCCCGGTGGTGGTGGTCCCGGTGGTGGCGAGCGTGCCGTTGCTGGTGGTGGTCCCGTTGCTGGTGGTGGCCCCGTTGCTGGTGGTGGCCCCGTTGCTGGCGAGCGTGCCGTTGCTGACGAGCGAGCCGTTGCTGGCGAGCGTGCCGTTGCTGGCGAGCGTGCCGTTGCTGGTGGTCGGGACGAGCGGGGTGGTGATCGTCCCGCCGATCCCGGTGATGGGCGTGGCGGGCGCGACCAACGATCCGTTCAAGGTGCCGATCGATGCCGGGTTGTTGATCGATGCGGTGAGGTTCGAAAGGGTCGTGGCGTTGATCGCCAGGTTGCCGTTCAACCCCGCCAGGGTGGTCGGATTGATCTGGAGGGTCGACCCGAGGGTCCCGATGGCCACCTCGCGGGCGAACAGGACGTTGACGTCGCGGCGGAGCCTGCTGGGCAGGTTGATCGTGGCGATGTACTGGCCCGAGAAGTCCGGGACGGCCGAGGCCAGCGGAGTCCCTCCGTTGACCAGGTTGCCGTTGGCGTCCTTGGCGAAGATCTGGACCACCACATCGATGTTGGAGGCCGGCGGCTGGGCGGTCCCGGTGACGGTGATCGGGACCGGCTGGATGATCGAGATCGCCCCGCCGACCTCGCGGACCCGGTTGCCCGAGGGGAGCACTTCGAGGGTCGGCTTGGCGTTGATCAGGACGCTCATCAGGTTGCGGGTTTCGAGCGATTCCAGGGGCGTCGGCCCGCGGCGATTCGAAGAACGGTCGTTCTTGACCATGACGGATTAGCCTTCGGAGAAAGGAAGCCCTCCCGTCCCTGGGCGGATGATCCTTGGGCCGGCGGGCCGACTCGCATCGGCGATCGTCGCGGCTCTCCTTGGCACTATCGACGATCCGAACGGCGCGTCTTGACCCCACAAAACCGAGCTGGTCGTTCCCGGGACCGATTCTCGGGGTTGTTCGATTTGATCTCTCTGAATTCGACTTTTCCGATGCCTTCGTCATTCCGGCCTGGGAAGTTCGGGGATGCGGAAGTCGGACGCGAAGACGAGGCTGGTGGCCCCGCCCTTGGTGGGCCGGATCGTGTCGGAGAGCATCCGGATGGCGAGGGGGTCGCCCTTGGGGCTGTTGAGGATCACGACGTCGTTGTCGGACCAGTAGCCGTGGTGGGTGACTCGGACGGTAATGGGGTCGCCGAGCTTCCATCGGATCGGCCGGGGGAAGGGGTACTGCCAGATCGGCTTGAAGTTGTTGCGGATCACGGGACTCGGGCCGTAGGAGGCCCCGGCGACCTCGACCGTCACGCCGAGGTCGGGGGCGCCTCCGAAGGTCGAGCCGAGCTTGGGGTCGAACGTCCCCGACCGGAGGGTGACGTGGTAGTCGCCCGGGACCGAAACCTTGTCCCACCACTCCAGGTAGCGTCGGGCCTCGGGGACCCGTCGGCCTTCGGGGTGCTGGGCGAGGTAGTCCCGGAGCTGGCGGGCCACCTCGGCGATGTCGTTGGGGTGCGCGGCGAGGTGGTCGTAGGCCCGTCGGTAGGTGTCGAGGTCCCAGCCTCGGAGGATTCGGTCCTTGGCCTCGGTCGCCTCGGAGATGTGGAGGCCGCCGTTCTTGTGGGCCTTGAGGTAGTCGTTGTAGCGGTCGATCCGCCGGGCGAAGTCGGTCGGGTTTTGCTTCGAGAAGTCGCGGGCCTTGTCGACGTCGCGGTCGTCCAAGGTCTTGACGAAGTCGTCCAAGAGGCGGTCGACCTCGGGCCTGAGCCGGCTGTCGGGGTGCTCGACGCCGAACTGGCGGGCCTGATCGATCAGGTCCAGGAGGCTGACGCCGGGCAATTTGGCCGATCGGGCGAGGTCGTCGACGACTTGCCGCTCCCGGCCCGCGAGCTTCGACTCGACCCGCCCTTTGAGCGAAACGAGCAGGGCGTCGGCCTCGGCCCGGTGCTGGGAATCCGGATATTCGCGGAGGAACCCCCGGACGGTCTGGAGCGGGACGTCGGGGACGTCGCCCGACGCGGCGGCCTCGGCCTTGACCTCGTTCCATCGGGTTTCCTGCTTCGCCAGGGCCTCGGCCGCCTCGACCTCGCGGATCGCCGGGGCGAGGTCGGGGTTGTCTTCCTTAATAGTCCTGAGCAGGTCCGAAGCATTGGGCGCGGCGGTCCCGGCGACCTGGCGGGCGGTGGCCGCCTTGACGGTCCACTCGGCCTGCTTGAGCCGGGCGGCCTTCGCGTCCGACGGCCAGAACAGGGGGAGCGTCGGGTGCCGGCGGACCAACTCATCCCAGTTCCGGGCGACCTCGGGGGCGGAATTTCCCTCTTCAAACTGGGTGGCCGAGTGGAACGACCAGGCGTCAAATCCCGCCAGCCCAGCGGCCAGCAAAGCCCCCACCGCGACCAGCCGAACCAGGGTCCGTCGGGTCCGCCGCCGTTGGGCTTCGCGGAGTCGTCGGCGGAAGTCGGCCGAGCGTTCGGACCGGGGGTAACGCTTCTCGAACGCCGCGACGCAGCGGGCGAGCCGGGGCAAGTCGTCGGGGGCGAGGTCCCAGAGCCATTCGAGCTGCCCCCGGTCGACCTCCTCCAACTGCTCGGCGAGCCACCCCAGAGGCCCTTCCAGGCCGAGCGGGTGCAAGTCGGCCGGGGGTCGGCCGTCGACCGACCCCCGGCCATAGGCGCTCACGGCGAACATCGCGCCGTTGGGGACGTGCTTGGCCAGGGCGTGCCGGGTCATCCCGTACCGGGCCTCGACGATCCGCTCGACCGAGTCCAGCCCGCCCCCGCCTTCGCCTCGGGCCAGGACGCGGTCGAACTTGGTCAGGAGGAGGGCGACCGGCCGCCCCACGGTCCCGTCGTCGGACTTGTCGATGTACCGTTCCAGGAGGTTTTCCACTTCCTGCTGGCGACGGCGACGGTCGGCGGGCTGGGTCGAGCCTTCGGGGTCGAGGCAGAGCAGGACGGCGTCGGAGTCGGCGAAGAACCGCTGGATCGGCTCGTCGGAGCCGAGGGTCACGTCCTCCCCCTGGTAATCCTTGAAGATCAGGTCGAACCGCGCCGGTCCGTGATAAAGCCGGAGCTTGAGTTCCGTTTCCGCCAAGGTCCCGGCGGGAGGCTCGCCCGACTCGATCTGGGCGATCTTCTCGGCCAGGTACTCGGCGCTCGGGGGATCGACCGCCGCCAAGCGCAAACCGGGGACTTGCCCGGTCGACGCCTGCCGGTAGAACATCGCCAAGAGCGTGGTCTTGCCCACGGCCCGATGGCCAAACAGCGCGATCCGCTTCGGGCCGGTCAACCGGCGCTCCAGCGCGTCGAGGTGGGCCTTGCGGCGGTTCGCCATGCTTGCCTCTTGATCCTTCGGTGTTCGATTTTCCGCCTGCCACCAGCAGTTCTTATTTTAAGATTCGGCTCCGGCTTCGTACCATTGCAGAAAGAACGCGGCGCGGGGGAAGTATTTCTTGATCCCGGCGTCCTGAAGCGTTTTCCTCACGGTGGGTTCATCGTGGAAGCAGCGGTGATTTTCGGTGAGGAGGACCTTGAGCGATGAAGGGTGTGCCCCGGCATCATCGAGGATCGTGGCGAGAATCAACTGATCGGTCGGTTCGGCTTCGAACGTCATCCCCGAAAAGAGCGACAAGCCGTTGGGTCTGGTGGCGAGAAGTTCGACGTGTTCCGAGTTCGACAACCATTCGATCGCCCGGTCCATCCGGTCTTGGAAAAACACAAAACCTCGATCCAACTCGCGGTTGGCTTGTTGCAGCAGGCCGACCAGGGCGGTCGCATGGGGCGAAGCCGAGTTTCGCTCAAATTCGTTGATCTGGGCCAGGTTGCTCCCGACTTGCTGATTGATCCGCCTTCGCTGCCCTTCCATCAAGGTCAGGGCTTCCATGACGCAGCACGACGGCAGGGCGATCTGGAGCCCGGTCCGGACCTCTTCGATCAAACGACTCGTCGCCGAGTCTCGACCCATCGCATGGGACACGAGGAAGTTGGTCTCCAGATAGAGCCGGACCGTCAAATGGAGCGCTCCAATCCCACCAAGGGTTTGAAGAGCATGTCCTCCGTCATGACCTCTCCCCCGACGAGCCGGTCGGCCAGGCCCACTTTCTGGAGGCAGCACGGTTGGGGCGGACGATCGGGACGATGCACGCTCACAAAGTCGAAAAGCCACGACCAAGCGACATGAACTAGGTAGTCTCTCGATAGAGATTTGTGATCGTCGAAATAAGGGTCGCAGGGTCGGAGCGTTTCCGGCGTCGCGAACTTCGCCACCGGCTCGCCGGACCAATCCGGACCAAATACCCAAATCTGGGCGGGGTTGATCAGCATCGCGAACGGGAAATCGAACTTCCGGTGATCTTCGCGAAGCCGGGAAAGGGACTCTTCCTCGAAGGTCGTTCCTGATTTGACTTCGACCAGGAGCAGCGAGCGGCCGTCCTTGTCGGCAACGACAAGGTCGGCCGCTTCTCGGAGTTCTCGGGCCAGGGTCAGGATGTCCATCGGTGGCCGATCCTTCGCGAAGTGAGCGGTCTCAGAACTGATCCGCGGCCGGTTTCCGGCGGCCGAACAGGAGGCGGAACGGCGTGGTGATCGGCCGGAGCAGCCAGCGGACGGGCATCCCGAGGAGGACCAGGGTCGAGGCCAGGACCGCCAAACCGGCCAGGCCCATCCCCAAATAGCGGAGGGCGGCGTGGTTCAGGCCGTAGGCTTCGAGGGTGGCGCCGATCGACGATTCGAGCCCTCGGGCCGCGCCGGCGCCGATCGCGGTGGCGAGGCTGACCCCGGCGCGGGCGAACTGGTCGACGGCGTACTGGGTGGCCCGGCCCGCGGTGTCGACGAACTTGTCGGGGTCGGCCAGGAAGAGGGCGAGCACCCCGGCGGCGGCCAATTTCTTCTTGTGCGGCAAGACCGTGTCGGTGAAGAAGCCCCAACCGGTTTTTCCGGTCTTGCGGAGGACGCCCAAAGTTTCGGGACCTTCCTTGACGACGACCTCGGCGATCTCGTCGCCGTAAACCCGGGTCGCGGCCAAGCCTTCGGTCCCGAGCGATCGGACCATCGCCTCGGCCTGGCCGGGGGCTGGGTAGCGGCGGGCCAAGCCTTGCGCGGCCTCGCCCATCTCGACGACCACCTTCTTCTCGGCGGGGGCGAGGTTGCCGAACCCGCGAACCATCTCCGGCTCCGAGCGGACCAGGCGGCTGAAACGGGTCTGCAAGACCGCCTCGGCGGGCGATTCGACCCGATGGGCCGACCGCGCCAGGGCGTCGGACCGTCGGGCCAGGGTTTCCAACCCTTCGTCGGCCTCGCGGGCGAACAACCGACCCCCGGCCCGGGCCGCCACGGTCACTTCCCCTTCGGCCAGCGCCTTGCCGCCCGACCGGGCCTCAAGGATCACTTCCTGGACCACCTCGTCGAGCCAGGCAACCTTGCCGCCAGCCATCGCCATCGACGGGGCCATCAAGGCGAAGCCCAACGCGACCGCCCGGCCGACCCGTCGGGGCGACGTCGAGGGACGATTCAAGAGTCCGAGGCAATTCCGGCGATCTCGCATGGCTTCGGTCCTTGAGTCGAAGGGGGGCGGCTGGAACTTCAAATTCAATCCACGACGCTGAGGGCGACTACCTTGCATGTCTTCGTGATTCGAGTCGAATTCTTATCAACCAAGTCTATCACGGCGCAGCGAGGCCGAGAACGGCAAGCCGCTCGAAGCCCAATCGAGGTTATCGGCTCAACCCGACCGCCGAGGCGATCCTAAACCGAGTTCGTCGGGGTGGACCGGATCACCGAGGCACCAAGATTTCGCCCCCGTCCTGCCAACGCCGGTCGGGCTTCACGAGCCGACGGAACCAGCCGCGCCGCCGATGGCCGACTTCTCGAGCTTGGCGATCGCCGCCGCCGAGGTTTCGCGGACGACTTCGTGGATCAGGACCCAGCTTTCCCGGAGGTAAGGCTCGATGATCTCCAGCCGGGCACCGTCGGCATGCCGCGACCGGGGGCCTGCCTTCGAGAGATAGGTCGGATTGACGATCCCTTGGCTGTGGACGAGGATGTCCCGAGCCGCCTTGATCTCGGCGAGTTGCTCGATCTGATCCCGAGACGGGACACCCAGTTGGGCGCGCTTCTCCAGATACTCGAACCACGCCGCCAATCGCCTGTACTTCAAGCGGTCGAGTTCTCGGTCGACCACGGCCCGGAGGATGCTCTCCCGGTCGGGGTTGTCGGTGATGAGGGAAAGCGGGACGGTCTTGTCGGCCTTCCTCAGCTTGTCGTCGCCCTCGTCGTCGTCGAGGCCGACGATCCCCTTGGGATAGGCCATCAGCCAGGAGCCGATCAGCCCGAAAATGTAGTCCTCGAAAAGCGAGACGTAGGTCTGGAAGACCGACTCGGCGAGGTAGCGGGTCACATAGCTTTGGGAAAGAGCCACGAGGGTCGGGCCATCGGACCGATCGCCGGTGTCGGGGTTCTCGTCGACGAGTTTTTCTCCCCGGGCAACGAACTTTTCGACCAACCGCCAGGCCATCTCCGTGTGACTCTGATAGTTGGAGGCGCGAGCCAATTCGGCCTGAACTCGAGAGGTCAACCCGCGAATTTCATCACCGATCGCCACCATACGCTCCGATCAATCGGTTTCGTCGAGGATCGACTGAATCTTCTCCCGGTCGCCGGCCAGGCCGAAGTTGATGACGGTTTCCGCCGGTTTTCCATTGATCGAGAATCGGTGAGATTCGACCCAATGGAAGATCCCGTGCTGGTCGAGTTTCTCGACAATGCGCGGAAGCTGGTCGACCGAAGTCCAGAGGTAAGGCCCGGCCGTGGCGCCGCCGCTTAAAACCCGAATTTCCTCGTGAGTCGCCGTGTCAACCATGAGTCTCTCCAATCTCCTGATCCTGATGACTCGTTCATCTTACAAACTCCCGAGTCGCCGGGCCAGGGACCGTCCGTTGACGAACTCGGCCCGACTCACCCGGTGTAAAGCCGGGTGACGGCCTCGGCCTTGACGAGTTCCCTGGGCTGGTTGAGGTGGTTGTAGACGATGGTGGCCGGGTCGATCCCGAAGGCGTGGTAGATCGTGGCGAGGAGTTCGCCGGGGTGGACCGGGGCGACGATCGGGGCCGAGCCGGTCTTGTCGTCGATCAAGTTTTCTTGGCGGGCGACGGCTGCTCCTCCCAACTCAAGTTTGGTCCATCGAGGATCAGCCGAAGATGGTTCAAGACGTCGCGGCCGATCACCCCGACGTCGGCATCCATCAGGAGGAAGCGGCCTCGAAATCGCCGGTTCAAGAAGATGAGGTCGACCCGAACGGCCTCCGACTCGCTGGCGGTTCCGTCGAACGCCACCAATTGATACCGCTCGCCGGTGCCCTCGATCCCGAGCGATCCCACCGTCGACTTGGGCAACAAGGTGGCATCCGCCCCCGAGTCGATGAGCATGGGGACTTCCTCGCGAGTGTCCCCGTGCTCCGGGTGCCGGAGGGTGACCCGCGCGACCGGAGCCGGAGGGGTATAGCCAAGATCCTCATACGCCGGCATCGCTCGGTTCCTCGACGACCTCCTTGATGAAGTCCGCCGCCTGCTCGGGCCGGGCCAGGCGGGGACTCTTCATCCGCGACCCATCGCTTTCGGCAACCACGACATAGACCTTGGCCCGCTCGGGAAGGTGCGGTTCTTCGGCGAATTTGATCCGGCCGTTCTCGATCACAGCTTCGTATGTTGCGACTTTCATCGTCAATTTCCCCCCGCATTGTTCAATGGTGCCAGCTTAATCGATTGATCCGCCGGGGGGGCTTTGCCTTTTAATCGTCGCTTGCCCAGCAATTCGGCGGTTTGCCCAAAATTAGATGATCATTTTGGTCTTAACTTCTCGCCTCGAAAAGGGTTTCGATCGAGTTTTGCGTGATCTTTGTGACGCGATCAAACGCCGATTTTAGGAGCAATTCGGGGACAGACGAATCAATGACCGCTCTACCTTTTTCCGTCTTGGATGGGAGAAGCAAATCGACGTCCTGGAGTTTTTCCTTGAAACACTTCCGTCCGTAAGAATAGCGCCACCGCATCCCGTTGAGGATAGCGGCAATATAGATCAGGACACTGTCGCTCATCGGTTCCAGCGGAAGCAAGACGGCAACATCGTCTTTCGCTCCGAATCGGTATGGGTGGAACTTGGTCGTCAGCGGGAAGCCGTTGAACGAGACGGTTAGGACGCGATGATGGGTCTTTTCCTCTGGTATGTCGTAATAACCGACAAGGCCGTTGTTCTCCTCGCCGCAAGAGATCAAGGGAACGTGGCCGGGATCTAGTTCGCTTTTGGCGTGGAAGTCCCCCGACTCGATCTTGAATAGATAGCTTATCTTGAATTGTTTGGACGTGTCTTTTTTGATCATTGTCTTCCTCCCATGCTGATCAAGAGCGAGACAGCGTCCCTCATGACTTGTTCCATGCCCTGTCGCATCGAATCATCGGTCGATTCAGGTTCATCGAGGTAATTTTCCGCCACCAGTTCCAGCAGCGGGTCGGCCCTGTCGATCGGGCAAGCTTTCTGAAATTTATCTACGCTCGGCACGGGCATGGACGGGTTGTTCAAGAAACCTTTCAGCGTGTCTCGGATCAGCAAGAAGTCGTTCCGAGCGCGAGGGCTTGGCATTCGTCTTCGCTTGTGCTTGACCAAGCCATCGCTCAAGGCTCTTAACCAGAGCACGTTTTGGCCAGGCGGGTGAGGAATTCCGCTCTTGACGAAGATCGCAAGCGGGTAGATATCGGCGGGATAAAACAACTCGCGATGGAAAGTAATCACGGAGAGGAGCGTATTGAATCGCAAGAGGCTGTTTTCCCGCCAATGCTTGTAAGCCCCGTCGCGGACCATCACCGGGTAGGAAAGCACAGCAAAGAGGATGCCGCCATCCTGCATTTGCTCCAACGCATGATCGACGAACTTGAACTCTTTTTCGTCGCTTGTCTTGAGCGCGAAGGGAGGGTTCATCAACACCTTAGTGATGATGGCCTGGTCTTCGCTCGGCGGTGTCTTGGAGTATTCGGCTCTCCCTGGTCCCTTCGCCACGATGTTGTTCCGAAAGCAATTTCCTTCGATGATCTTGTTCTTGCCATCGCCACGGAAAATCATATTTACGATTGCTAACGAACAAACTTCGGCGTCTTGCTCGACTCCGAAAAGGTTGTTCACCTTGAACTCATTGACTTGGTTTTCACTGGCGGTTTGCTTGACGTAATCGAATGCGGCCACTAAGAAACCGCCCGTGCCGCACGTCGGGTCGTAGGCGAAATCGCGGGGCGTAATCCCAATCACATCGACGGCAAATTTCGTGACGTGGCGTGGGGTGAGGACGATCCCGATCTCTTTAGCACCGTTGCCATACTTGAGGAAAACCTCGTAGAACTTGCCAAGCACGTCCGTCCCGGAGTTCATCGCGGACCGGATGTTGAGTTTCCGAAGTTCTTGGATCGTATCAACAATCGCTCGCTTGAATTTCACATGGTTATCTTCGGTGGTCGGCAAGGCGATGGAGATATAATCGACAAACTCGTCTTTGTTCTCTTTGGCCAGTACCCTCTTCGCCCTAGCATTGATCTCGGCAATCAGGACGCTCGGGGCCGCATCGACGTTCGGTGGCGTATCTTCGATCAAAGAGAGCAACAGCGCCGCCATCACCTTGGCTCTCGAGTTTTTATTGATCGCTCCAAGATGAAGGTGTTTGTTGATCCGCTCGGCTGCCGACAGGAACTGCCCTTCATCGACCGGGACATCGGCGATATCCGGCCCGCCCGCGATGATCGTCCGGGCCACCGTGGGCGATATTAGCGACGAAGCATCCTTGCCGTTGAAAGTGATCGGTCTATATGTCTGACCGACGATATACTTGCTTTGCATCAAGTATCCGGTCGATTCGTTGCCAGCAATCCCCGAGATGAAGGGTGCGCCGATAATCTTGCGATCGTTGATTCGCCTGGCGTAGTCTTCCGCTCCTGCGATCGCGCGAGCAAGTTGCCGTTGATCGCTTTTCGCTTCAAGAATCCAGAATGATGTCTCTGTAATCTTGACGACGTTCTCGGGTCGATCCGAACCGAACGCAGCCTTGATCTCAGGGTGTTCGAGGCACTCATCCTGGGTGTAAACGCAGCCGGTCGGGCACCGAGAAGGATTTCGCACATCCCACCCGACCTCTCGCAGAGTTTCTTTGATGAAGACGTAAGCGTCAACTTCCGTATATCTCGACTTACGTGCCATCGTCAACCCCGTTCCAAAGTTGGTTTGTCCTCGACGTCCTTGCGAGGACGATCCCAATACGGACTCTTGCACTTGGGGCAAACGCGGGGATCGCGCGTCTTATCTCGGGGCAACCACTCGTGCCCGCAACGCAAACAACGATATCCCCAGAGCTTGACTTTTCCCATATGCGCAATCATAGCACAATCCGATTAAATACCAATTGGTATCTTACCAATTGGTATTGCGAACTGACCGCATGTTTAGTATATTACCACTAGGTAAATACTCGTCGCGTGGAGTCGCAAAATGGACGTTCGAGAGCAACGTGGCCGCGAGATGGCCGACGCCATGCGGATCGCGCGAGACGGCGAAAAGTGGCTTGTTCCTTCGCAATCAGGCGGGGGAACCTATCGGGTCGACTTCGATCCCGAGAACCCGCGCTGCACTTGCCCGGACCACGAACTACGCGGTGGACGGTGCAAGCACATCTTCGCCGTCAAATACACGATAGGACGCGAAACGCAATCCGATGGTGTCACCACCATCACGGAGGCCGTGACGCTCAAGGCGACTCGGGTTACTTACAAGCAGGACTGGCCCGCTTGCAACGCGGCCCAGGCGAACGAGAAGGCGAAGTTCCAAGCCCTCTTGCACGACCTTTGCCGGGGGATCATCGAGCCGCCACCGCGAGTCGGGGCGGGCCGCAAGCCAATTCCTTTGGCCGACATGGTCTTCTCCGTGGCGTTGAAGGTCTTCTCGACGGTCGTCGGCCGCCGCTCCTCTTGCGATCTCGCCGACGCCCGCGCGAAAGGCTATCTTTCGCGCCTCCCGCATTACAACACGATTTCCACTTACCTGGAAAATCCGGCTTTGGTGCCGATCTTGCGGGGGCTTATAATCCAAAGCAGCTTGCCGCTCGAGGCCATTGAGGCCGACTTCGCGGTGGACTCCAGCGGGTTCAGCACGTCGCGATTCGTCCGGTGGTTCGACCAGAAGTACGGGCGGGTCATGCAAGAGCATGATTGGGTCAAAGTTCACATCATGACCGGCGTGAAGACCAACGTCATCACGGCGGTCGAGATCAAGGACCGCGACGCCCACGACGCCCCGATGTTACCGCCCCTGGTGCGGACCACGAATCGGAATTTCGCCATCCGCGAAGTCTCCGCCGACAAGGCATACATCAGCCAAGACAACTTGGAAACGATCGCCAACGCGGGCGGGATGCCCTACATTGCTTTCAAGAAGGACGCGACCGGGGGGATCGGGGGCCTTTATGAAAAGATGTTTCACTATTCCAGTTTGAACCGCGACGACTTCTTGGAGCACTACCACAAGCGGAGCAACGTCGAATCCACCTTTGCGATGATCAAGGCCAAGTTCGCCGACAGCATCCGCAGTAAGACGCCCGTGGCGATGGTCAACGAGTCGCTTTGCAAGATCCTTTGTCACAACCTTGCTTGCGTCATCTCGGCGATGTATGAACTGAAAATCAATCCCGTATTCTGGGCGAACGAAGCGGTTGCCGAATCAGAGAAGCCGACCGCCGAGTTGACGACCGACTTGGATGAAATGATCTCTATGTACGATTGGATTTGAGGACGGCGATTACTGGGAAAAGTGGCGTTTTGTCCAGTAATCGAGCGGTTTTCGGGGATTACTAGGCAAAGCCCGCCGGGGGTTCGAAATTTGAGGCCGATCCTCGTCTCACCCGGTGTAAAGCCGGGTGACGGCCTCGGCCTTGACGAGTTCCCTGGGCTGGTTGAGGTGGTTGTAGACGATGGTGGCCGGGTCGATCCCGAAGGCGTGGTAGATCGTGGCGAGGAGTTCGCCGGGGTGGACCGGGTCGCTGATCGGGGCCGAGCCGGTCTTGTCGGACTTGCCGTAAAGTTGGCCTCGGGCGATCCCGGCGCCGGCGACGACGGCGGTGTAGCAGTAGGGCCAGTGGTCCCGGCCGTCGGCGCTGTTGCCGTTGCCCGAGGTGCTGACGCCCTTTTGCGGGCTTCGGCCGAACTCGCCGACGGCGACGACCAAGGTCTCGTCGAGCATCTTGCGGTCGTCGAGGTCGGTCAGGAGCGTGGCCAGGGCGCCGTCGAGCATCGGGCCGGACTGGTCCTTCATCCGCTGGGTCAGGGCGACGTGGTGGTCCCACGAGTGGTTGTCCGAGTTGGCCACCTTGGGCCAGATCACCTCGACGACCTTGGTCCCGGCCTCGACCAAGCGTCGGGCCAGCAGGCAGCTTTGCCCGAACGTGTTCCGGCCGTAGGCGTCTCGGAGGGTGCCGGGTTCTTTCTCCAGGTCGAACGCTTCCCTGGCCCGGCCCGAGACGATCAGCTTGAGCGCCCGGTCGTAATATTCGTTGAGATTGTATTCGGAAACCGCCTTGTCCAGGACCGGCATCCCGGCGTTGATCGCGTCCCGGAGCCGAGCCCGACGCTGGAGTCGGACCGAGAACACCTCGGGGCGAAGCTGCAAGTCGTCGACCTTGATCCGGTTCATCTTGGCCATGTCCATGTCGTCCCCCTCGGGGAACAGCATATAAGGGTCGAACGCCTTGCCCAAGAAGCCCGCCGTCCCCCCCTTGCCGACGACGTTCGACTCCTGGAGCGGCCTTGGGAGCATCACGAACGGCAACATCGGCTCGGTTTGCGGCTTGAGCCGGATGATGTTCGAGCCGAAATTCGGGAAGTCCTTCGGGCTGGGCGGCTCCAACTGGCCGGACGGGCTGACCTTGTCGGTGGTGTAGCCGGTCATCATCTGGTAGATGGCGGCGGTGTGGTTGAACAGGCCGTTGGGGGTGTAACTCATCGACCGGATCAAGGTGAACTTGTCGGTGACCTTCGCCAGCTTGGGCAGGATCTCGGTGAACCGGGTGCCGGGGATGGCGGTGTCGATCGGCTTGAACTGGCTCCGGACGTTGTCGGGGACGCCGTCCTTGGGGTCCCAAAGGTCGATGTGGCTCGGCCCGCCTTGAAGGTAAACGAGGATCATCCCCTTCGCCTTGCCCCAGCCCGGGCCTCGACCCGAGTTCTCGCCTTGAGGACTCGCGGCGAGCGCCGACGCGGCTTGCAGTTCGAGCATCGACCCGAGCGAGAGGCCGAACAGCCCCGAACCCCCCACCCGGAGGATGTCGCGCCGGGTTGGCCCCATGTTCGAGTCGCAAAGGTCTTTGCCGGATCGGCCGGGGATGCGGATCATCGGGAGGCTCCTGGATGGGGATGGTGAGAGGAAATCGGAATTGAGCCACGGATGGAACACGGATGAAACACGGATAAGAGGACAAAGAGATTTCTGATCCGTGTTTCATCCGTGGCCGCTTTGGATTTTTGTAAGACTCTGATGCGCCTCAGCCGCCTACCAGTGGCGTGAGCTTGATGAAGCTGACGAGGGTCCCGCGGCCGATGGTGATTTCGTGGTCGAGGCTCTCGGCCTGCTTGTCGTCGATCAGGATGAAATAGGCGTTGCGCTCGAAGGCTTCGGTCGCCAGGTCGAACTGCGATTTCCAGTCGACCTCGCGTCGGGTTTTCAGGCGGTATTCGGGCGGTTTGCCGCTCGGGATGCGCTCGGCGTCGGTCGGCTGGACCAGCCCTCGGAAGACCGGGTTTGCCTGGTCTCGGTTGTGGTCCTGGACTTCTTGGTAGACCCGCTCGCGGATCAGGTCGCGGATGGTGATGCGCTCGCTGGGAAATTCGAGCGGACGCTCTCCGTAGATCGCGCCCGAGGTGGTCTCGTCGCGGACGGTCAAGGTCACGGGCATGCGCAGTTCCTTTCGGTCATCGACGGGTGATCTGGCTGAGGATAGTTGTGTCTTTGATCTTGGTGTCGTCCGCCAGCAATAGTGCCTTGCTGAGGATGATCGAGAGCATGTTGTCCCCCTCGAACGGGAGGAATAAGTCACCTTGCGCCGCCCTGTCGCGCGAGTCGGGCACGATGCAGAGATATTGGTCGTTCGGCTCCATCAAGATGTTGCCCGACCCGAGGTGGATCTTGTACGTCCGCTTCCCGCCGCGCACGACCAGGAAGCGGTCCGAGAATGAGCATCGGTCGGCGATCTTCAAGCGAGGGACCAACCGCTCAAGCACTTGCTTGCGCGTGGCGGCCGTGCCGGACAGTTCGCCAAACGAGTAGCTTTGCCAGTAGGTCTGGTAACGCCCTTGGGGGCCACCATCCTGCCAGGTCGGGTCGTTGCCGACCGACCCGACGCCGACGAACAGGTCGACGTCGCGGAGGACTTCGGACAAGACCAGCGGTGGGATCTCTTCCAGGGGCAGAGGCTCGTTGAGCTGGCCCCGGCCCGGCCCGGCGGCGGCGGTCGTATAGCCGCCCCCGCCGGCTTGGGCCTGGTTCTCGGCGGCCCCGGTCCGGTAGAAGCGGACCTGGTCGGTGGCGAGCCTGAGGTAAACGCCCGACTCGTTGGTGTCGGTCCCGTAGTCGTCGCCGATCCCCTCGACCCAGAACTCGGCGCGGAGGCCCCACTGCGGGAGATCCTTGGTCGCGGGGGGAAAAGTATCGTCGACCATCAACCGGAGCTTGTTCTTCCACCCTCGCGCCGCGCAGAGGGCATTGAATTGGTGCTGGCGCAAGATATGCGCCGCGAAGCGATTGGAATAGGTCCGGGTGTTGCGCTCGGCGTCGGTCAGCGGATAAACTTCGCGGTGCGCCTGCTTGAACGGCTGGGTCACCCCGAGCGCTTCGAGCCGGCCTCGCCAGGCCGTGATCTCGTCGACGGGGCACTCGACGGGGTGCCAGAAGGTGATCCGGCTTGACGGATTGGGGAGGACGGGATGACCGCCCAGGTCGGTGCCTTCGCCCTCGAAAAACAGGGCCGGCACGCCGTCGACCCGCCAGATCAGGCGGCGGGCGATCGTGCCGACCAGGGGGTGGTCGAGGTACCGCTCGCGCCAGTCGGCGATGGGCCAGGATTTCTGGAGCAGGAACATCGCGTCGAGCCGGTCGCGCTGGGCGGGGAGCATCGCCTGGATGTCCTTGAGCGACTGCTGGATCTCCTTGAGGTCGTCTTTATGCTCGGCCTTGACCCTGGCGGGCACCGATTTGAGGTTCTTCCCCTTGCCGTCGAACCACCGCAGTTCGGCGTCCGACCCGGAAACGACCACCTCGGCGCGATGCTCGCCGAACGTCTCGGAGCGGTGGCCGACGTCCTCCAACCCATAAGAGGGGACGCCCATCTCCTCGATCTGGTCGCGGGGCAGCCCGAGGGCTTCGGCGGCCTTGCCGAACGCCTTTTCGATCTCCTTCTGGGCCGATCCGAACTTGATCCGGACCTTCAAAAGCGCGAGTTGCCCGACGGCGGCGGTCGACGGGATCTCCGACAAGGCATAAACGGCGGCGTTGCCGACCTTGACCGCCCTCGGGCCGATCCCCGGGACCTTCTTGTAGGCCGAGATCGCCACCGAGGTGATCGTCCGGGTCAGGTCGTCGGGGTCGGGCAAGGTGGGGGCGAGCCAGAGGAGCCCTCGGAGGATGGTCGCGTTCTCCTCGATCATCACGTCGCCGCCGCTCCGGGTGTCGCCGTCATGCTGGCCGAGCCTGCGGAGCGTCAGCCCCCGGTTGACCAGGGGGAACCAGCGGAGGAGGGCCTGCTTGACGTCGCCCGGGCCGATCGAGGCGACGAGCTTGCCCCCCTCGCCGATCCACTTGGCCGAGGGCCGGGTCGAGGTCGCCCCCATCGCGTGCTTGAGCAGCGCCGCCCATCGCTTCGCCCGGTCGGGTTCGAGCCGCGTCAGGTCGGCGTTCGCCGCGTCGGACCACGCCTCGCCGCTGGCCAGGAAGAAGTTCGCCCCGTCCTCGATCAACCGGGTGAGGCGCCGGATCGGCTCGGATGGGGCACCGAACGCGGGGCCGGAGGCGAGCGAGGCCCGGAACAGCCAGAGGGCGTGGCGTTCCCCCTCGGTCAAGGGGGATCGTTCGGCCTCGGCTTCGGCCTCGGCCTGCTCGACGAGCTTCCCGAGCGTGAATGGGGGCGACCCGAAGGGGTTCGTGGGTCGCACCGAGAGGTACAGGAGCAGGTCGAACAAGCCGTCGCGGTCGACCTCGAAGCCGGCTTGCAACAAGGGGGTCGTCACCCTCGCCGAGGCATGCCGGGCCTCGGTGGGACGCTCATTAACGTTGTCGTCCAGCGATCCGATCAAGGCGTTGACGTGCCGCTCGGCGGCGGCCAGGACGACCCTCCCCGCCGTCGCGAGGTCGTTCGCCAGGAGGTCCCGCCCCGCTTGATGTTCGGAGAGCGTGAATTTCCAATATTCCCTGGCGTTGATCACTTCCTCGAACAGGGCGCCCAGCGCCTCGTGCTCGCGTCGGAGCGGGGAATCTTCGAGCATCGGGAACCGGTCGAGGCCGACGATCGTGGTGGCCGGATTGTCTGGGTCGGGGTCGGGTCGGAGCCCCAAAAATCGCTTGAGCTGGGCCAGGACCCTGGGGTCGCCCGCCGACTCCGGCTCGGGCGCGGGCCGGGTCGGGCCGGGGGGCTCGGCCTCGGCGTCCGGTCCTTCGACGCTCCCGCAGAGCTGTTCGACCAGGCTCCCCAGCCGCTTGGCTTCCTTGTCGAACGACGCCCTGAGCCGCGCCGCGAACCGCCGGGCCTCGTCGAGCAGCTCGGGGTCGACGGGGGTTTCGGCCTGGAACCGTTCCAAGGCTCGCGTGATCGGGCCGATCGGGTGTTGATGGGGCGTGAGCACCCCGTCGCCCTCGCTGCACCACCGGAGGAGCGCGAGCAGGTCGGCCCTCGCAAACGGCAAGGTCCGCCGCATCAAGGCGTTGACGACGGCCCACGCCTGCCGCCGCCGCCCCCACGCCTCTTGCCAGCCGAGGGCCTCCTGTTCCCGACCGGCCCTGATCGACCCGGCGGTTTCCTCGCGGAGTCGCCGGGTCAATTCGGCCCAATGGCGGATCTGGGCCACCGCCGCCAGGACGAGACGCCTCGACCGCTCGGCCTTGCCGTCGAGCAGGGCCTGGCCGCTGGGGAACGTCTTCAGGTCGAGGTCCTGGATGAGGCCGTTCGCGGTCGCGGACAAGGCCGTGATCGCCTCCTCGACCCAGGCCGACACGGCGAGGTGTTCTTCCGCCAGGGGGTCACCTTCGGCGATCGGGAACCCTTCGATCTTCGAGGTCTTGGTCTTGGTCAAGGTTCGTCCCCTGGAGGTCCAGACATGCCGAACTTCGATCTCCCGCCGAGTCGGCTCCAACAAAATCCGTCGAAAACCAGGAACTCTCATCCGGGTGGCAGGGGCCTGCGGTACCCCGCAACCCCGGGAATTGATCCGATCGTCGAGTCGAAGACCGGGGTTGCGGGGTACCGCAGGCCCCTGCCGCCCCGAAGACTCCTCTGCCCTGGCGGATTTGGGGTTAATGGTTGAACAGGAAGCTCGGGCTGTTGATCAAGGCCCAGGCAATGTCCTGCGCGGCGGTCAGGCGCCTGGATTCGGCTTGCTTGGCCCCCATCGCGGCGTCGCGTTTGAGTTGGACGAGCCGGGCGTCGGGGGGGATCGGCCGGCTGATTTCGGCGAGGCGGTCGCGGAGCCTTTGCCGCTCGGGGTCGATCGGCGCGGGCTTCCGGGCCTGGGCCAATGCGGTGGTCCTGGCGATGAGGGGGGCGTCCTCGATCCGACGGTAGGCGAGCAGGGCGTCGCGCTGGGCGGGGGTCCGGATCTCGGGGGCGGTGCCGATGGTTTTTTGGAGGTCTTCGGACAGGCCGAGGCCGCTCGGGCCGGGGACGCTCGAAGCGGACACCCGGAACTTGCCTGGCATGTACTGGCGGCCGGTGTAGCGGTGGGACAGGGTGACGGTCACGACCGTACCTTCGGGAGATCCGAGCGGCTCGGCCAGGTCGAACGTGGCCCAGTGGGTCCGGCCGATCCCGCCGGCGACGGCCCAGCCCTTCGCGGCGGTCGGCGAGCCGTCGACCGCGTTCTTGACCTCGAAGCCCGACTGGTTGTGGTCGGCCGTCGGGTTGATCAGGGCGGCACGTTTGGCTTGCTTCGGGTCGGACTTGGGGGCGACGGTGACGACCAATTCGTTCAGGACGAAGTTGCCGTCGGGCGCCCGGCCCGGCCCTTGGCTCGGCAGGCTCGGGTCGCTCAGCATCTCCAACCGGAGGCTATTGATCGAAGTCAAATCCGTCTCGGCGACGAACGTGATCACACCCCCGTCGTCGCTCCCCGAGGCGAGGACCGATGCGTCGGGGTTGACCTGGAATGCGGCCTTGTTGCTGTCCGCCACGGTCGAAGGCATCAAAGATCGCCAGCGGTTGATCGGCGATTGGGTCTTTTCCCAGGCGTTGATCCGCTCGGGCTCGCCGGCCTTGTAAGCCTGCGAATCGGCTTCGAGGCGGGCGATGGCCTCGGCCCGACCCTTCGCTTCGAGGGTGTAGCGGTCGGCGTTGGCCGTCTCATGGGCGTCGAGCACGACTTGGGCCGAGGCGAGGTCGACCAGGCGGTCGGCTTCGAGCTTGGGCAAGGCTTCGGCGACCTCGGCCTCGCGGCGGGCGGCGGCGAGGCCGAGGTTCTTGCCGTCGTCGTCGATGGCCTGCAAGTCGCCGAGGCAGACGGCGACCTCGCCCGAGGTCGCGGGGCGGTTGAGGATGCGGAGGAACAGCTCCTCGACGAGCTTGCGGTCGTCGGGCTCGCTCGCGGCGAGCCTGGTCACGCCGTTGTCGGGGTCGGAGATGGCGTCGCCCAGCGTCGGGCCGCTGACCAGGGCCATCACCGGGCCGAGCTGGAGGCCGGAGGACCGCTCGCACTCGCAGGCGCTCTCGCGGACGGGGCGGCCGAAGGTGGACAGGAACCCGCTCGGCAACTCGACCCCCGAGTCCGGCAACGCCGCCGCCCTCGTCCCGGCGGGGACGCCGGGGAACTTCGAGGAGGAACCGGTCGCTCGATAGACCGAATCCAGGAGGACCTCGGCGGGCAGTCGGCGGGCGGTGGCGTGCGAGAAGTTGATCTTGTCGTCGGCGTTCCACTCGTTCGGGGCGACCGAAAGCTGGTACGTCCTCGACCGGCAGATCAGGCGGATGATGTGCCTCGAATCAAATCCCGAGTCGACAAACTCCTTGGTCAAGAAGTCGAGCAGTTCCGGGTTCGAGGGCGGGTTCCCGGCGCGGATGTCGTCGATCGGCTCGATGATCCCCACGCCGAACAGGTAGCCCCAGAGCCGGTTGACGTAGCTCCGGGCGAAGTAAGGGTTTTGCTTCGACGTGATCCAGTCGGCCAGGTCATCCCGGCGGCTGGCGGTGTTGGCCGAGGCCGACGGGCCGCACTCGAACGGGAATTTGGCCGGGGCGACCCGCTTGGTCCGGTCATGGGTCACTTCCCCCTCGGACTTGTCGTAGACCTCCTCGAACAAGGGCTGGGACGCTTCCACCGCCGAGCCGCCGAGCTTCCGGCCGTTGCTGGCGGCGTCTTCCTTGAGTCCGACTCGGGCGAAGAACGCCGCCGTCTCGTAATACTGGTCCTGGGTCCAGCGCTCGAAGGGGTGGTCGTGGCACTTGTTGCAGTTGTACCGGACGGCCAGGAAAAGCTGGGTCGTGTTCTCCATGATCGCCGTCGGCTCGCGGAGGATCTTGTAATAACTAGCGGCCGGGTTGTCGCGGTTCGACCCCGAGGCGTTCAGGACGCTCCGGACGAACTGGTCGTACGGGACGTTCGCCGCGACCTGCTTCCTGATCCAATCCCTGAAGCCGACGGCCCCCTCGACGCCCAGGAACTTGCGGTTGACCTGGAGCAGATCCGCCCATTTGTTGGTCCAGTAATCGACGAACTCGGGGCGGCCGATCAGGCGGTCGACCAGGCTCTGGCGCTTGGCCGGGCCGTCGCCCGGGTCGTCGAGGAAGGCGCGGACCTCGTCGCTGGTCGGCGGGAGGCCGGTCAAGTCGAGCGAGGCCCGGCGGAGGAACTCGGCGTCGGTGCAAAGCTCCGAGGGCTGGATCTTCATCCGCCGCCACTTCGCCGCGACCAGATCGTCGACCTTGTTGAAGGTCGGCGGGTCGGTCCAGGCGAACCCGGTCCGGTCGCCCATCACGGTCAAGGTCGTCGCGGCGTAGGCCCCCTCGTAGCGGACCAAAATCGGCGACTCGCCCCGGCGAAGGGCCGTCATCAGGCCCGTCTTGTCGGCGACGGCGACCTCGGTGTTGCCGCTCTCGGTGAAGGCTTCGCGGGTGACGTCTCGGGCCTGGCCGTCGGCGTAGGTCGCCACGACCCGAAGCTGCTGGCGGGCGCCGATCTTCTGGACCACCGGGTTGACCGGGTCGACCTCGATCTTGGCCACCTTCGCCGAAGCCGGGTCGAGCCGGGCGTCGGACGAGATCCAGGTCCGAAGCGTCGAGTAGGCGGGATCGGACCGGCGGATCAAGGCCCCGCCGACGTGGGGGACGCCGCCGGTCGCCTTCAGGAGCATCAGGCTGTCGTCGGGCGAGGCCAGGTTGACCCGGCGCGACCCGTGGTCGTCGGTCAACGCCCGGACGTCGAAGATCGGGTCGTACCCCCGGAGCGACAGCTTGAAGCCGTTTTTCCCTTGCGCCGAGCCGTGGCAAGTCCCCGCGTTGCAACCCAGCTTCGACAGGACCGGGGCCACGTCGCGGACGTAATCCCCCCGAGCCGAGGCCGACATCCCGCCCACCCGGACCGGGACCTCGACGGATCGACCGCCCAGGGCGACCCGGAGGTTGACTTGGCCATCGGCCATCGGCTCGACCGCCCCGGATCGACTGATCTGGACCACGCCCGAACCGCCCGACACATCAACGCTTCGAGTCACGTCGACCGGCTCGCCGTCGGGGCCGGTCGCGGTGACGATCATCTGGACGCGGGCCGTCGGGTTGTCGAGGTCGATCGCCTTGGGGCGAACTTCAAGCGACGCGACCGAGCCTGGGGACGCGGGTTCGGGGCCGGCATCGGAAGTGGTTGCGGATGTCTTGGCAACTTCGACGGGCGCCTTGGCTGGGGTTGCGGACGACTCCAGCGAAACCGGGCAAAACTCAAGGATGACCTTGCCGGATGCCGGATCGACCAGGCGGACGACCCCTTCGGTCCCGGCGAAGGCGATGGCCAGCCCGTCGGGGCGGACGGCGACCGCGTAGACGCTGCCCCGCGGACTTGGGATCGAGGCGACCCGCTTGATCCCGTCGCGGCGGTACTGGTCGAGCTTGGTCCGCTCGGCGGGCGAGCGGGATTTGCCGGGCTTGGAAACGGTCGTTTTGATGGCTTCGGGACTGGTGGCGAGATCAAAGTTATCCGAATAGATATCAACCTGCCCCCGGCGATCGAGGCTGCTCGCGGCGGCGAACACCCGGCCGTTGCCGCTGGTGGCCACCCCGAAGATCCGCCCCGGCATGGCGTCCATCGCCCCGATCAGGTTGGCGTCGTCGCCGATCTTGCGGTCGGTTTCGCGGAAAACCCGGTAGATCTTGGGGATGCCGTCGGCCCCTCCGACCAGAATCTCGTCGCGGAGGGGATGCTTCGCCACCGACGCCAAGCCCCCCTTCAAGGCCCCGGGGGTGATCGAGGTGACGTTGTCGACGAACCGCTGGGTGGCGACCTCGGTCAGCTTGGTGGTCATGTCGCGGCCCACCGAGACGAGGTGGTCGTTGCCGACGAAGGCCGTATCCAAGGCCCAATCGTTGTGCGAGCCCATGAACAAGACTTGCTCGCCCGTCTTGGCGTCGATCGCCCGGACCGAGTTGTCGTCGCACCCGAAAGCCAATTTCGACCCGTCGGGCGACCAACTCGCCCCGTTCAGGGTGTCGAATGTCACCGCGACCGAAAGTGCCAGCTTCTTCGCCTCGACGTCCCAGACCTGGACCTCGCCCATCCGGCACGGCAACCCGCCGGTCACGGCCAGTTTCTTGCCGTCGGGCGAGAACCGGACCGACTCGATCCGCTCCGACAGCCCGACCAACCGGGCCAGAAGCTCCGAACCGTCGGCCTTCCAGAGCAAGACCTCATGAAACCCGCCCACGGCGAGGATCAGCCCGTCGGGCGAGAAGTCGAGCGCGGTGATCACCGGGGCGCGGGTGTAAGCGGGCGGGTGGTCGCGGTCATACCGGACCCGAGGCACGCTCGGCGAGTCGTCCACCGCCCCCTCGGCGATCCATCGGCGAACAAGATCAATCTCGGAGGGATTCAAGGGCGGAAGCCCCTTGGGCATCTCGGCCTTGCCGTCCTTGACCATGATCTGGCCGAGGATCGCGCTCTCTTCGGGCTTGCCCGCCACGACCGCCGCGCCGAGGAGTTCGCCGCCGCCCAGGAGCCGGGCGAAGTCGGTCATGACGTACCGACCGCCGCTCTTGGCGGGCTGGTGGCACCCCTGGCAATGGTCCTGGAAGACCGGGCGGACCTGCTTGTCGAAGCTGACCGGGGCGTTGGCTTTGGCCGGTTTCGACTTGTCCGGCTCGGCGGATCGGGCCGCCGGCCCCCCGAGTCCAGCCCATGAGCCAAAGAGCAAAACCCAACCGAGTGCTCGTCGGATTGCCATCGTCAACCGCTCCTCAAGGTCCAAAACGATCCCGCGCGGGCGATTCGGATTCGGTCAAGCGCGGAGGTCCCGAAGTGGCGTCGGCCCTCGAAGCACCTTTCGATCCATCCGGCTTGGAGACGACCCGCGAGGAAGGGAAGATCGGCGGGATCGCGGGAGATCGAGCGAACCGGATCGAAGAAGTGTCGAGGACCACTGGACGTCCGAGTCTACAAACTTTGGCCGGAGAAGTGGGCGAAAATCTTGTCGAATCGCCGACGAATTTCGCCCCGGCGGTGGTCCCGGGCATCGGGGAATTGGTGAAGGTCGGCGATTTACCATATCGTATCGTTGCGGGAGGAGTCGACCAAAGGTAATATCTTGGCTCAACCGTCAAGTCGAAGTGAGAAAGCCTCCCGTTCACGTCTTCGCCCGACGGTTCGAGTCTCCCAAGAAACGGTGGACCCGCCGCCCGTCCCCTGGCATCGCACCCAGGAGCTTGAACCCGATGAGGTCGAACCGACCGCCTTGGCCCCGCCCGTTCCTGGCCGGGCTTGCCGTCAGCTTTGGATTCGCGGGGGCGGTCGGCTGCTCCGACTCGTCCCGGCAATCCGGGACCCAGGCCCCCGTCCTGGAAGCCGACCGGCAGGCGATGCTCAAATCCGCCGAGGCCCGCAAGCAGCGGATCAAGACGGCGAAGGCGAAGTCGCCCCGGTCGAAACAGGGTTTCGGCGACTGAAACCCTGGCCCCTTGATCGTTCGGGCCGTGCCGTCGCACGACCCGAGGCCGGACGCCGCGGCGCCTCTCGATCGCGGCCCAACCCTTCGAGGATTCCAATGATGCTGTCCACGATTCGCCCCGGTCGTCGCGGTTTCACCCTGATCGAGCTGTTGGTCGTCATCGCCATCATCGCCGTGCTCATCGCGCTGCTGCTCCCGGCGGTGCAAGCGGCCCGCGAGGCGGCCCGCCGAATCCAGTGCACCAACAACCTCAAGCAGATCGGCCTGGCGCTGCACAACTACCACACGGCCAACAACATCTTCCCGCTGGGCGGGACGCTCGGCTATTGCGGCTCCAATGGCGCCACCTATCTCAGTTGGACGAGTTGGAGCGGCCAGGCGTTGATGCTGCCCTACCTGGAACAGACCCCGCTGTACAACTCGATCAACTTCAACCTCGCCGTGATCTACTGCACCCCGGCGGTGCAGATCAACAGCACGGCCTACAACACCCGGGTTTCCGGCTTCCTTTGCCCCTCCGACGGCCTCGCCGGGCAGGACCGGATCAACAGCTATTCCGCCTGCGTCGGCGCCGCCAATTACGGCGACAACAGCTACGTCCCCGACGACAATGCCGGCGGCAGCACCACCAGCAACAGCTCGGGCCTCTTCGACATGCAGATCGGCTTCGGCATCGTCGACGCCACCGACGGGGTCTCCAACACCATCGCCTTCTCCGAGGCCCTGGTCGGCAATGCCAACACCGAGAGCCGGACCCGCAACCACGGGCCGGTCAACGCGAGCAACCCCGGCGGGACCATCCGACTCAGCCCGTCGATGGGCGTCGCGGCGGTCTTCAAAGGCGTCGCGGCGTGCGACGCGGCCTGGAACGTCAGCGACGGCACGCCCAACACGGTCGGCAACAATCGGGGCGAACGCTGGGGCCTCGCGACGCCGGGGCAGACCCTGTTCAACACCATCGTCACGCCCAACTCGAAGGACCACCCCTGGAGCGCCTGCCGGTTCGACTCCCCCGGCGGGGACATCGCCGACTCCCGATACGTCAACGCCAACAGCAACCACCCCGGAGGCGTGAACGCGACGATGGGCGACGGCAGCGTCCGGTTCGTCAAGGACACCATCGCCGCGCCGGTCTGGTGGGCGCTCGGCACGAGGAACCTTGGCGAGATCATCAGCGCGGACTCTTACTGATCCAGGATCTGGAATCCATTGCAGATGACAATTTGCAGATCGCAGATCGCAAAGCATTGCTTGGAAGATGACAGACTGCAGATCGCGGATGAGGAATTCTGGTTGCTTTGCGATCTGCAATCTGGATTGTTTTGCAATCTGCGATCTGCAATGCATTTCCAAGCAGGCTTCCCGGCGACCGGTCAGGCCCCAAGCCCCGCGATCACGACTTCGAGGAACTCGCGGGCCCGGCGGGCCAGGGCGTCGACCCCCGCCGGGTCGTCGGGCTCGGCGATGACCGGGGCCGAGATGTTCTCGCAGCAGAGGGGCAGGTCGAGCCCGGTGAAGGCTACCGGGTGGAGCAGGCGGTAGTGGTCGATCTCGCCGAAGCCGGGGCCGCAATCCTGATCCTTGGGGAAGTCGCGGTGGTCCTTGATGCAGAAGCTTCGGACCACGTTGGCGCAGGCTTTGATGTCGGGGATCGGGTCGACGTCGAGGTAATCCATCACGTTGCCGGCGTCGTAATTCACCATGATCCCCGGGTCGTCGACCTCGCGGACGATCGAGGCGCAAGCCGCCCCGGTGCCGGTCTCGCCCCCGTGCTGCTTGACGACGATCGTCACCCCGTGGTCGCGCGCCATCGGGCCGAGCCGCTTGAAGCGCTCGACCCAGAGCTTGCGGTTGCCCCCCCGGGTGTGGCCGAAGGTCAAGACCTGCGGGACCCTCGCGGCGCCCGCCTGGCGAATCCGCGAGATCAGGATCTCCGGCGCGTTGTCCGCCTCCGGGTAGACGCCCGAGAACATCATCAAAGGCTCCAACCCGAGGTCACGGCACCTCTGGCCAAGCTCCCTCGCCCGGTCGGGGGACGCATCGGGGGCGAGGATCGGCTGAGGCGTCGCCCCTTCCTGGTGCGTCGTCCCCCAGGCGACGTAGCGGTATCCGGCCGACCTGATCCCCGACAAGGCCCTCGCCAGCGGGAACCGGGAATACGGCAATGTCATGCAGGCGACCTGAAACCGCGTCGCCCGGCCCTCCAAGGCCGGCCCCGCCTCGGCCAATCTCGGGCCGCGAGCCGCCGTCAGTCTCGCTAACCCGGCGACTGCGGACCGGAACCAATCCCGTCGGCCCAACTCCGGCGGATTGTCGGCCTTGATCGTGCGCATCCAGCGTCCTCCCGTCCAATCCCGACCCCAGAAATCATTGCGAATCGCAGATCGCAAATTGCAGAGGAAACTCGATAGATCAATGCAAATCGTGGGTCGCGGTCGATTGGTCTGGATTGCTCCGCGATCTGCAGTTTGCAATCCTGCAATTTGTCATCTTCAGTCGTCGGCATTCGTCAGCGGAACGGCGTCTGCCCCGGCAGGGCCACCGCCGATGGTGGGGGCGTCGCGTCCCAGTCGTAGCGGGCCGGGCTGAGGTTTTCCCGCGAGTTCATGGCCATCTCCCAGGTGATCTCCTGCCCGGTGTAAGCGGCCATCCGGCCCATGATCGCCAGCATCGTGCTCCGCGCCATGTACTCCCCATTGTTGAGCGGTTTCCCGGCGCGGATTCCGGCGAACAGCTCGTCGTGCTCGGCCTGGTACATCGGGTTCTTGGGGCCATTGTAGTACCAGTCGCCGCCCGCCCCTCGGATCGAAAGCCCCTTGCGGCGCTCCGAAAGCTCGGCCCGCCCCCGGGTTCCGACGGCGTGGATGCTCATGTCGTTCTCGCAGCCCGGCTGCTGTCGGCAGTTGCTGAACAGCCTCGCCCCGTCGGCGTACTCGTAAGTCACCGAGAAGTGGTCGTAGATCTGGCCATACTCCGGCTCGGTGAGGACCTGCCGCCCGCCCATCCCGATGGCCTTGACCGGATACCGGTCTTTCATGATCCAGGCGCAGACGTCGAGGTGGTGGACGTGCTGCTCGACGTTGAAGTCGCCCGAGAGCCAGGTGAAGTTGTACCAGTTCCTCATCTGGTAGAGCATCTCGGACATCCCCGGTTCTTTGGGCTTGGTCCACCGACCGCCCCGGTAGTCGTTGGCCATCAGCGTGTGGACCTCGCCCGCCGCGCCGTCGTGGAGCCTCCGGACGGTCTCGCGGAAGCCGCTGTCATATCGGAGGCAGAGGCCGGACACGACGGAAAGCCCCTTCGCCTTGGCCCGTTCGCAGGACTCCAGGACCGAGCGGACGCCGGGGGCGTCGACCGCCACCGGCTTCTCGGCGAAGACATGCTTGCCGGCCTCGACCGCCAGGCGGAAGTGGAGCGGGCGGAACTGGGGCGGGGTGCAGAGCAGGACCACGTCGACGCCCGAGGCGAGCAGCTTCTCGAACCCGTCGAAGCCGACGAAGCGGCGCCCAGGCGGGACGTCGACCTTGGGGGCCAAGTTTGGCTCGCCTTGGAGGAACGACAGGCTCTCGCCGAGGCGGTCCTCGAAGGCGTCGGCCATGGCGACGAGCTTGACGTCGGGGTCGGCCGAGAGCGCCTGCGAGGCGGCGCCGGTGCCCCGGCCCCCGCAGCCGACAAGCCCGACCCGGATCGTCTCGCCGCCGGCCGCGTGGGCTTCGGGGAGCGCGACCAGGGTCCCGGCGATGGCGGCGGCCTTGAGGACGTCGCGGCGTGTGGTCGGTTCTCGCATCGTCGTTCCTCGGGTCAGGGGGTCGGGTGCAACTCGAACTTGCGGATGAACAGCTCGAACCCTTCGGATTGGACGAGGATCTTGCCGCCCTCGGGGACCACGTCGCGACACTCGTTGACGAGCGCGCCGTTGACCCGGACCGAGATCGACCCTCCCTTGGAGACGCATTCGACCCGGGTCCACTCGCCGGTCGGGCTTTCCGGGTCTTCCTTGCCTCGGGTGTCGAGAACTTCCTTGAAGTCGGGGTCATGCCGCGACCACCAGAGCTGACCCTTGGTGAAGGTTTGAGGGGTACCGCCCTCCGCGTATCGCGGCTTCTTATCGGGGCCAAGCGCGACGTCGGCCGTGAGCCGGACGGGGATCGCCGCGCCGTCGGCTTGCTTGCCGGGGATGACGATCAGGTCGCCGACGCACCCCTGGGCGAGCTGGCACTCGACCGACGCCATCCAGACGCCTTCGGCCCCGCCGTCGGGTCCGGCCGCGTTCAGGAGGATGCCCGAGTTCCGCACCGACGTCCCGCCGTCGGTCTTCGCGCCCCAGCGATATTCCACGACCAGGCGGTAGTCGCGATAGGCCCGGTCGGTGGCCAGGTAGCCGAAGCCATCGCCGGTGATCCTGAGCAGGCCGTCGTCGGTGACGCGGAACACACTCCGAGGGTCGCTCTTATGGGTGTCTTTTAGCCAGGTCGTCAGGCCGGATAAGTCCTTGCCGTTGAAAAGCCGGACGACCTCTCGTGGACGTGTGGGGTCGTCGGCGAGGGAGCCGGCGGACCACAGCCCGGTGAAGACCACCCCCCAAAGCATCGTTCGAGCGTCCACGGCAAGACTCCTCGGCCCGATCCGGGGCAGGGCAGGGCAAGCTTGATCGGGAACCATCGCCGGTGGTTCGGTCAACGAAATAGGTTATCCGACCGAAATCGCGGAATCGAGGGGGTCGTGAAATGAAGGTGCGAAGCCGGGTCAAATCAGGCCGCCCAACGATCAGGATCGTTGGGCGCGACGGCTCGGCATCGAGGTTGGAAGATTCCGGGCGACGTGGAAGGGCGCGAGTGGTCACGGGGCCTGGGTCGAGGCCCGACGGCTGGTGAGATGTTCTTCCATCTTCCGAAAACCGACGACGCCGACGCTAGCCTGGGCGGCCTGGACCCCGAGGTATTTGAGCCCTCGGCCGGGGGGGATTCGGAGGAGGATCTCGCGGCCGTCCTTGAAGAATCGGACGGGTCCCCAGGTGCTGAGGTGGACCCCGGCTCGACCGCAAAGGACCCGACCGAGGTCGGCAATCTCGCCGACGGTCAGCTTGGGGAGGGCTTCGGGCAAGCGGCGGAGCAGGGGGTAGGTCCCCCCGGCGGCCCGGACGACCCACCACCGGGCGAGGCGGGCCGAGGTGGTCGCGGCGGACTCGGCCCCTTCGGCCAGCCCTCGGCGAGTGGCCAGGCGGGCGGCGTCGGCGGTGGCGCCCTCGATCGCGTCGCGGCCCGCGGACGCGGCGGCGACCCGGACGGCACTTCGGACCTCGGTCCGGGCGGCTTCGGAGGCGACGACCCCCTCGGGCTGGACCGCCGCCAGGCTCAGGACGTCGGCCACCACGAACGCCCCGTCGATCAAGGCCCAGGCCATCTCGCCCGAGGTCGGCGACTGCCCTCGGCGGGCGACGTTGGCCAGGTGGAGCAGGTCGTAGAGCGGCAAGAACTGCGAGAATCCGACGTCGGTCGAGTCGAGGTCGGCCACCCGCTTCAGGCCGTCCTTCTTGATGAGTCGGATCGTCGCCTGGCCGTTGTCGCCCGACAGGTTCAAGACCGAGTGCGCCAACCGCTCCGACCAAGACCATCGCGGCTTGGATTTCAGCAAGGCCAGGGCTTCGGGTCCGGTGTCGGTCCGGGCGATCGGCGGGATGATCGCGGCCCCATCCTTGCGGAGGATGTCGCGGAAGTCGGCGTCGGCGGCGTATTTATCCAGCATCGCCAGGGCCATCGGCCCGTGTTCGGCCAGGGCGTCGACCGCCTGGTTGCGGAGCGTGGAGTCGGCGAAGTCGTTGAACACCACGTCGGCGGCGTCGGGGCCGGCCTGGAGCAAGGCCCGCTCGCCGCGCTCGCCGAACTCGACGACCAGGCGGAGGGCGTCGGGGCTCCCGCCCACCTGGTCGACCAGCCCGGCGGCGGCGACGTGGCGGAGGTGGCTCGCCACGGTCTCCGGGGTGTGGCTGGCGAGCAGCTCGTCGACGTAGGAGGCGTTGACCCGGAGGAGGATCAAAGCCTGGTCGAGCGGCAACGACCGGCCCAGGCCGCCCAGGACCGCGCCGTAGAGCTTCACCAGGGCGAAGCCGTCCAGCCCCGACGATCGGAAAGCATCGAGAGCGAGTTGGCCATGCTCGTCCAAGGTCCGGAGCGCCGATCGGAGGTCGGCGGCGCCGGGTTCGAGGCTGATGAACGTGAGCAGCGACAGGGCGTCGTCGAGGTCGTCGGGCTCGCCCGACCACCGGGCCACCATCTCGGTCACTCCCACCGGGTCGGTCAGGATCAAGGGGAGGGCGTTGGGATACTTGGCCGCGACCCGGCGCTCCGACGGTCCGAGCCGGGCGATCTCGGCGATCACCAGCTTCCGGTCGGTGTCGTCGGCCCGCTTGAGCCCGAAGTAGTCCCGCCAGCGGAGGAGGATCTCGGCGGCCGAAGCGTCGCCGAGGGTATCGCGGAGACGGGCGAAGTCGCCGGGGTGCTTTTCGTAGAGGAAGATCGCTTCCACCCCGAGGGCGTCGAGCAGCGTCAAACCCCGGAGGCCGTCGGACCGCTCGATCGCCAGGGCGTTCTGGCGGTAGGATCGGTAAACCCTCCGGACGAGGTCGCCATCCTTGGGGTAGCGGGCCAGGAGCCCGGCTTCGAGGTCGGGCGAGGCCGACGCGGTCGGTCCGGCGCCCGAAGATCCGGTCGGACTCGCGGGCGCGGGTTCGCCGGTCTTGAGGGCGAGCTTGCAGAAAGCTCCCAGGGCGGCCAGAAGAATGACGGCGGCAAAGGTTCGCTTCATCAGTGCCAAAGTCCCGGGGTGGCGATCGGCTGAGGTGCATCCGATGACGCGAGGTGCGGGCGATTCTCAACTTCGGCGATGGTCGGCGGCGAAAGCCGCGTGGGTCGAGACGCTTCGTCGCTTCGTCGAACGAATTCGGCAAACCCTTGACTCTGGGATTGTCCGTTTCTCGGCGGTATTCGTCAATCGAAAACAACCACGGACACCCTCGGTCGATGTTATTCGTCCACTATCGGTCTTTGTTGCCATCCGGCTTGAGGAATTCTTGAATCGATCGAACCCCTTCGCCGGGTCGAAACCGGCGAAGGGTTGATGTCCGGTTCGGATCACATCCCCGGTTCGTTCGGCATGGGCGGGCTGGCCGGCGAGGAGTCGTTGGCCGGGGGGATGGTCGGCGACGGCGTGGAGGGGGAGGGGTTGTTCATGGCTGGGGCGGCGTCGTCGGCCGGGGCGGTCGTCCGGGCCTCTCCGGCGGGGAGGCCGTCCTGGGTCGGCGGGATGAAGCCAACCGTGTTGTACCCCCCCTGGCCGCAATTCGGGCCGACGCACGGGGCGGGGAAGTCGTCGCAGGTGTCGCACTGGGCACATCCCGAAGCGACGGCGAGCGCGACGCCGACCACCAGCAAAGCGAATTTGGTCATCCGAGAAAACTCCTTTTTTCCGCGAATTTCGGCCGATCCGGAGTCCATTCCGGCCCAAGATCCTCCCCCTCCCGGATCAGGAAAGTGAGGACCCGGTCAGTCGGCGGCCGCTCGTCGATCCCCGAGCGGACCGGGAGGCGTCGAAGCGTGGGGCGGTCGCCCCAACCATCTCCTCGATCATCGACCAAGCCTCCGGCCTTCGATGAGACAATCGTTGGCGACTGGGGTTGACTCCCGGTTAAGCCGATCTTTTTGCAAAATTTTGCCGATCAGTTGCCAGACCCCGAGAGGCGACCTAGTGTCCATCTGGCGGGCTGGTCGATCGGAGCGATGTCCCGAGTCGCTTCCGGCCGTCGAGCTTGCGCTCGGACGGATCGGAAAGCCGCGGGTCATGGTTCAGGTCGGCCATCGACCAGGCCGGCTGGTTGACGGTTTGGTTTGACCGATCGGTCGGACGAACGATGACCCACACAAATTCCAGGAATCGATGACAGGTCGCCTATTGCGGATTGCGAACAGGAAGACAATCAGAGCCCTGCTTTGCGATTTGCCATCCCGCGATTTGCCATGCGGAAAATTCCTGGGAACCGAATCGGCTCTTGGAGGAGCACCCGGATGACGCCCCGATCGGCCCGACGCGAGATGGGATCGAACTCCCCCTTGCAGATTTATCTCCAAGAGATCAACGCGACCCCGCTCCTGTCGGCCGAGGAAGAGCGGTCCCTGGCGGCCCGGATCGCCGAAGGAGACCCCTACGCCCGCGACCACATGGTCAAGGCCAATCTCCGGCTGGTCGTCAACATCGCCCGGGGGTACTTGGGGAAGGGACTGTCGCTCGAAGACCTGATCGAAGAGGGCAACCTCGGCCTGATGCGGGCCGTCGAAGGGTATGACGGCGAGATGGAGACCCGGTTCAGCACCTATGCCAGCTACTGGATCAAGCAGTCGATCCGCCGGTCGGTGATGAACAACGGCAAGCCGATCCGGCTGCCCGCCTACATGGTCAGCCTGCTGTCGAAGTGGCGGCGGGCGACGATCGTCCTGACCGATCGGCTGGGCCGGGTGCCGACGGCGGAGGAGATCGGCAAGGCGCTGCGGATCTCGAAGAAGAAGATCAGCATCGTCGCCAAGGCGATCCAGGTGAACAACCTGACGCACCGGACCGAGAATTCCGACGAGGACGGCGGGTTCGTCATCGACGACGTCCTGACCGACGAGCGCGTCCGGGCCCCCGACGACCTCTTGGGCGAGGCCGACGACCTGGAGCGGATCTTCCGCCGGATCGGCCAGCTCGAAGCGAGGGAAGCCGCCGTCATCCGGATGCGGTTCGGCCTCGAACCCTACGCCCCGATGACCTTGCGCGAGATCGGCGAAAACCTCGGCCTGACCCGCGAGCGCGTCCGCCAGCTCGAAACCCTGGCGCTCGGGCGGTTGGTCGCCACCCTGGGCGACGGGGGGATCGGGAATTGAATTTTAGCCACGGATGGAACACGGATGGGAAGGAGAGGGGAAACGGCTTCGTAACCGTTCAGTCCGGTTTTGGGATTGATTTCAGTGCGCGGGGCGTTCTGCCCCTTGCGATCGGCGGAACCCCGTGCATCTTGAGAGGCAATGAATCTCTCGGAAGCCTTGCCCATCCTTGATTGT
>JAABUX010001404.1_pt1 | contig 36677 bp, 24 predicted proteins | sample 5561851 | NCBI WGS metagenome assembly JAABUX01 (sample SAMN10711883, study PRJNA513361) | rock metagenome | isolation source: Antarctica rocks | place: Antarctica: Victoria Land, Richard Nunatak red sandstone | collected 2016-01-03 | reverse complement strand
CGGAGCAATTGGCGTTCGTCGGCGGTGAGGGTGACTTTGAACTTTTTCACGATCGATCTCGGTGAGGAAAACCCCCATAAGAACCGATCCGAGGCTGACTTGCAAATTAAGGGTGGCGAACTACTAGTCTACCAGCTTGATTATCCCCAAGCGAACCTCGGGCACCGAAGAAGTAGGGTAAATTAATATTTCGAGCTGGAGTGTCGCTTCTGGGTGGCAAACCCCGCCACTCAGTCGAAAAAAGCCATTACCGACTTGAAAAAGGCCCTCAAACCGAACCAAGTTATCGCCGATATTCGATAATTGGGGAAACGTAAGGCCGGAATCTGATGGACGTTACCATGAAAGACGATCAAGTCATTGGAATATGCAAGCTTTGTCGGAACAACGTCGTTCTTGTAAGAAGTCATGTTTGGCCAGCATTTCTTTATAAGTTGTACATTGCAGATCAGGACAAAGGTGGGCAGTTTGTCGACGTCACTGAAGAAATTCCAAAGAGCACTGCTCAGTTAAAGAGGAATTGGTTGTGCGAATCGTGCGAAGGAATTCTTTCTAAATCAGAGGACAAAGTGGCTCGACTCCTTCGCAACTTTAAAAAACAAAACAGTGAAAGCATCAATTACGACGAGCATTTGCTTCGATTTGCCGTCTCTGCTTCTTGGAGAACAGTACAGATTCATTGCGAGAACTACAATCAGGATCTGATAGAGTATGAATGGCCAGCCGTAAAAGTTTGGCGAAAGTTTTTACTCGGCGAACAAGAAACGATAGGGCAATACACACAACATGCTTTTGTTTTGAACGACCAAAGTGTTGGTTTTCACCGGATGCTGTCGAGTTCCGTCCATCCAGATCAGACGCTCGTAATGACACAAGCTGGGTCGCTTTTGATTATAGGGCTACTCGAACGAAGCGGATTGTCCGAGAGCGAGTCGAAGATTTGGGAGTTTAGTCGAATCAGACCACATAAAGGTTCAATCAATCGCATTAAAGAGTGGAGAGTTGGCCGCTCGGTCACGCTTAAATTCGCTCAACTTTTATCGGAAATTCAGCATAAGCAAATTTCGCTCACAAAGAAACTGGCCAGAAAATGGGGATGGATCGACTGATAGAGAAGCTGTTTAGGAGCTACGCAACTGGCTTCTTGCAGGTAAGGTGCAATCCACCGAACGGATTATTGGATTGCACCCTACCTGCAAGAAACACCTAGTTTGTGTAGGGTCGAACCAATTTGGGGCGACTGCACAACTCTTGTAACGTCATGCGATTAACTTGGGTTCCGGCTCAACAACGCAACCGGGAACTGCTTGAGGAGGTCGGCGAGGCGGTTTGAGCCTCCCGACAGCTTCTCGTCAGTGAACTCGTTCGTCCAGGTCCCTTCGGGAAGATTGATGGAGGTTTCGCCCCAGTCGCCGCCGAGCTTGATGGGGAGGCGGACGGCGACCGTCACTGCGCCATTGCCCCGGGCGAAGGCGACGACGTGGTCGGCCTTGGGGCCTTGGGCCATGATCGGGGTGTAGGTCCCCTCCTTGCCGAACAGCTCGGGGCGATTTCGACGGAGGTGGAGGGCTTTGCGGGTGACGTGCATCTTGGTCAGGCCGTCGTCGGAGCGGGCGACGATCGCCTCGGGGGTCATCCCGGCTTCGAGGTCTTTGAGGAGCTTGCGGCGGACCTCGTAGTCGACGGGGCGACGGTTGTCGGGGTCGACGAGGCTCATGTCCCAGATTTCGTTGCCTTGGTAGATGTCGGGGACTCCGGGCGCGGTCAGCTTGATCAAGGCTTGCGACAGGGAGTTGATCCGACCGGGTTCGACCAAGGGGGCGACGAAGGCTTCGAGGTCTTGGGTGAACTCGGGGTCGTTCATGATCCCGGCGACGAAGTTTTTCATCGCCTCGACGTAGGCTTCGTTCGGCTCGGTCCAGGAGGTGTGGACCTTGGCCTCGGAGGTCGCCTTGGCCATGTATGCGGTGGCTCGGTCGACGTCGATCGGCCAGGCCCCGACCAAAATCTGGTAGAGAAGGTATTCAGCGTTCTTGTCGGGGTGCTCGCCCGACTGGTGGCGGGCGTTGAGCTTCGACCAGCGGAGGACGGCTTCGCTCCAGGCTTGGGGGATCTCCGACAGGAGCGAGATTCGGGCTCGGACGTCTTCGGATCGCTTGGTGTCGTGGGTGGTGGTGGTCGTCATCGACTCGGGCCAGTGGCCTTGCATCTTGGCGGATTCTTCGTGGAACTGGCTCAAGGGGAGGCCAAACTTGCCGGGGTCGCCGCCGACCTCGTTGAGCGCGACCAGTCGGTTGAAGTTGTAGAAGACGGTGTCTTCCAACCCTTTGGCCATCACAGGGCCGGTGTTTTGCTGGAACCGGGCCACCAGGGACGACTCGTTGTCGCCTTTGATCTTGAGCAGGAGGAGGTCGCGGAGGAAGCCGAGGAGGTCGTCGTCGATCTCGGGGCGATTCTCTTTGGCCAAAGCGACGGCTTCCTCGACGTAGTGGACGTCGGTGGCGCTGACTTGCTCGGCCTCGGGCTGGACGTAGGTTCGGTAGATCGGGAAGCAGGCGATAACCTCACGGAGGAGGATGGTCAACTCACGCCGGGTGTAGTCGCGGTAACGCTTCTGATGTTCGCAGACGTTGGAGAGAAGCGTCGACAGGCGGTTGATGTCGCTTCCGAACATCTCTTTGAGGACGTAAAGCTTCTTGTCGTGGACCATCGTGGGGTAGTCGACCGACTCTCCGGTGAACTCGGCGTAGAAGTCGGTGATCGGCTTTTCGCCTTCGGAGTCGACGAGCAAGCCGCCCAAGCGGTTCAAGAAGTCGTACCCGGTCGTCCCGGCGACGGGCCACTCGTCGGGCATGGCCTCGCCCGGTTCGAGGATCTTCTCGACGACGACCCAGGCGGGGCCCGCAGCCTGCCAGAGCCGGGCGAAATACTCGGCGGGGTCGCGGAGGCCGTCGGGGTGGTCGATCCGAAGCCCGTCGAGGATGCCCTTGTGGACCCAGTCGAGGACCAGGCGGTGGCTGTCCTCGAAGACCTGCTGCTCCTCCATCCGGAGGCTGATCAGGGTGTTGATGTCGAAGAACCGGCGGTAGTCGAGTTCCTCGCCGGCGGTCTTCCAAAACGCCAGTCGGTAATTTTGCCGCTCCAAGAGGGCATCGATCTCGCCGGGCGAGCCGTTGAGTTCGGCGACGGCGATGTCGATCGCCCGGGCGGCCTTGGGGTCTTCCTCGCACAACCGGGTCAGGAGGTCGAGGAGGACTTGCTTGTCGCGGTGCCTCCGGTTGATGTCCTCGCGGTCGGTGTCCGTCGCGTGCGGGAGGTATTCGTGCGAGTCGGCCAGGAACGCCAGGTAGTCGGATTCGGCCAGTCGCGCCGCTCGGTTGAGGAGGTCGTTGAGCGACCGGGGGGCCACCGGCATGACGTGGTCGAAGTATCGGAACGTGAACGCCCCGCCGTCTCGGTGGAGTTGGATATGACCGGCGTCGACTTCGCGGCCGTAGTGGTCGCCGAGGATCGGCATCAAGACCATGTCGCGGAGCTTGGCCTCGGCGGGCTTCCAGTCGACGTCGAAGTAAGTCGCGTACCGGCTCGACTGGCCATTTTCGAGAACATCCCACCACCACCGGTTGTTCCGGCCGGCGATGCTCATGTGGTTGGGGACGATGTCGAGGATCTGCCCTAACCCCGCCTCGCCCAGCGCCTGGCAGAGTCGGTTGTGCCCTTCCACCCCGCCAAGCTCGTCGTTGGGCTTGGTGTGGTCCATGACGTCGTAGCCGTGGGTGCTTCCCGGACCCGCCTGGAGGTAGGGCGAGCTGTAGAAGTGCGTGACGCCGAGGTCCCGGAGGTAGTCCGCCAGCTTCGCCGCGTCGTCGAAGCCGAACTCCGCCCGCATTTGCACTCGATACGTCGACAGTGGGACGGGCATTGCCATTCCGTATAAACAAGACAAGGAATCCGCGGCCAACCGCGTCGTCCGAAGAAGTTTGGCGAGCCTCAGCCAGCGAAAAACGTGCCGAGGCCGCTCGGACGGGTGATCATGCGCAAAGGCATGAAAGCTGCTAACCCTCTCGGAATCGGACTTGATCCATCATCTTTCGTTTCGACCCCCGCGTCGCCTTGCTTGATTTTCGAGGAGATTATGGCACCTTATCGCGTTTGGGCCCCGCTCGCGCAGCAAGTTTCGGTCAACGTCGGCGGCGAATCGCTCGCGATGGAACGCGACACTCAGGTCGAGGGGTGGTGGCAAGCGACCGGAAGCCATGCCAGGGCGGGCGCGGATTATACGTTCAACGTCGACGACCAGAGGGAGTTGCCAGACCCCCGGTCGGGGTGGCAACCCAACGGCGTCACCGGGCCGAGCCGGATCGTCGACCACCATGCGTTCGCCTGGACCGACGAAGACTTCCAGGCCCGCCCCCTTTCCTCGGCCGTGATCTACGAGTTGCACATCGGCACGTTCACCCCCGAAGGGACGTTCGACTCGGCGGTGGGCAAGCTTGCCCACCTGAAAGAGCTGGGGATCACGCACGTCGAGATCATGCCCGTGGCCGACTTCCCCGGCGAGTTCGGCTGGGGCTACGACGGCGTCTCGCTGTTCGCCCCCCGCCAGGTTTACGGCGGCCCCGAGGGTTTGAAGCGACTGGTTGATGCTTGCCACGCCTACAAGCTCGGCGTGATCTTGGACGTGGTTTACAACCACCTCGGCCCCTCGGGCAACTTCCTGCCGAAGTTCGGCCCTTACTTCACCGAACGGCACAACACCCCCTGGGGCGACGCGCTCAACTTCGACGGCCCTTACAGCGACGAGGTCCGCCGGTTCTTTTGCGACAATGCCTTGTTCTGGCTCCGAGATTACCACATCGACGGTCTCCGGCTCGACGCCGTCCACGCCATCGTCGACACCAGCGCGATCCCATTCCTGGAACAGCTCAGCACCGAGGTCGACGTCCTCAAGGCCCACCTGGGGCGACACCTGATCCTGATCGCCGAGAGCGACCTGAACGACCCCCGGATCGTCCGGTCCTGGGAGATCGGCGGCTTCGGGATCGATGCTCAGTGGTCCGACGACTTCCACCACGCCCTCCACTCGGTCATCACCGGCGAGCGGAACGGGTACTACTCCGACTTCGGCGAGGTGGCCGACCTCGCCACGGCGTTCGAGACGTCGTACGTCTACACCGGTCGCCGGTCGAAGTTTCGCCAGAGGAGGCACGGACGACCGCCCGTCGGCCTGACCGGGCACCACTTCCTCGGTTACGTCCAGAACCACGACCAGCTCGGCAATCGCGCCCAAGGCGACCGCCTCTGCCACCTGACCAGCCAGGAGCGGACCAAGGTCGCCGCCGCCTTGGTCATCACCGCTCCGTTCATCCCGATGTTATTCCAAGGTGAGGAGTTCGGGGCGACCGCACCGTTCCAGTACTTCGCCGACTTCGCCACCGACCCCGACCTGGCCAAAGCGGTGTCCGAAGGCCGACGCAAGGAGTTCGGCCAGTTCGGCTGGAAGCCCGAGGACGTCCCCGACCCCGGTTCCCCCGCGACTTTCGAGCGCTCCAAGCTCAACTGGAACGACTTGAACGAGGGATCGCACCGATCGATCCTCCGATGGCACCACGACCTGATCCGCCTCCGCCGCGACCTCCCACAATTGACCGACGGCCGCCTCGACCTGGTTTGCACCGAGTCGAGCGAGGAAGACGCCTGGCTCACCGTCGAGCGAGGGTTGGTCACGATCGCCGCCAACCTCGCCGACCAACCCCAGACCATCCCCCTCCGAGAAGGCCGGCCCACCACCGTCCTGCTCGCCAGCATCCCCCACGGCGTCGAAACCGGCCAGGACCAGATCACCTTGCCGGCCCACTCCGTCGCCATCCTCGGCCCGATCATCGAGCACACCGGCCAATCTTCGTTCCGAAACGCCGTCGAGGTTCTGAGCATCTGAGAATCTGTCAGACAAGGAGGACGAGCTTCGAAGGCTAGGGTATGATCCGTTTCCCGGGAATTTCCCGCATGACGGATCGCAGGATGACCAATTGCGAAGCGTCGCCCGGATTGACCTTGCTTTGCGATCTCCGATAGGCCACCTTCCTCCGGCGTCCGAAAGCCCCGATTCGGTGACAGATGTCGTCTCGTTGGCCACGCCGGAGCCGGTGATCTTCACGAACGAAACAAGGGCAACGGGTCGAAGGCTTCCCCTAGCGAGGTCTCAACAGGGAGTTTCAACCATCGCTGGAGGACCGTCGCGTAGACTTGACGGAAGTCGATCGCGTGTTTGGGGTCGCCATCCACCAACCGCCCGAGGTCGGGGTACGGTCCATGAACTCCACCTTGCACCGGCCGGCCGAGCAGGAAGACCGGTGCCGAGGTGCCGTGGTCGGTCCCGGCGCTGGCGTTCTCTTGGAGGCGGCGACCAAACTCGGAGAAGACCAGGACCGTGACCCGGTCTCCGTCGCCTGAGCGATCGAGATCCGCCAAGAAGGCCCGGACCGAGCCGCCCAGCTCGCGGAGCAAGCCCGAGTGGCGATCGAGCTGCTCGGCGTGCGTGTCAAAACCGCCGAGTTGGGCATAGTAGATTGGCGTCGCCATCCCGGCGCGGATCAAGCGGGCGATCAGCTTGAGCCGCTGGGCCAGGCCGTCCGAGTCGGGGTACTGGGCCGCGTCGTTGTCGTCGCGGAGGACTTGCGCAAGCCGGGCACTGCTGGCGTAGGAAACCACGGTGCTCCGAGCGACGAACTGGAGCAGCGGGTTCTCGCCGCTCTCGCCCTGGCCGGCGATCCGGTCGAGTGCCGCGCGTTGCTCGCCGGTGCCCGCAGCCTCGGGCACCCCGAGTCGGCGGCGGAACTGCTCGGCCGTCGCCATCGAGGGGACGTATTGCCGCCCTCCTCGGAGGGCTTGGGGCAGCGAATCGGTGGCGATGTGCAGGGCCGGGGCGTCGCCACCCGGGGCCGCCGATCTTGCATCGATGGCGCGGGCAAGCCAACCAGGTTCCTCCCGGCCCGGGCTGAGCCGGGCGGTGTGCCAGATCGACATCGACTCGAAGTGCGACCGGTTCGGGTTGGGATAACCGACCGACTGCACGATCGCCAAACGACCGTCCTCGCGAAGCTTGGCGAAACCATCGAGCGCCGGGTGAAGCCCGATATGGTCGTCGATCGGCTTGAGATCCTTGGCCCTCAAGGCGAGTTTGGGGCGGCTCTTGTTGTAGACGTCGTCGCCGTGGGGGACGACCGTGTTGAGGCCGTCGTTGCCCCCGTCGAGCTGGATGACGACGAGGATTCGCCCGTCGGCGTCTCGCTTCGGGCCGTCGGCCAAGGCGAGCGCGGATCGGGCCAGGAAAGTGGGCACGGTCGGGCCGCAGGCGAGGAGCGTCGAGCCTCCCAGGCCCAGGCGGAGCAGTTCGCGTCGGTTCGTCGTCATGGTCGGTCCTCACCCTTTTCGTCAAGCGAGATGAAATTCGGGGCAATGGAGCAGTCGCTGGAGCGACTTGCGTAGACCGTCGGGGTCGCCGTCGCGGCCTTCGGCAAGGATGATGTTCCTAGCGTCGGTGTCGAGGTCGCCTTGGAGCAGGAGGTTGACGAACGCCAAGCCCGCCTCGCCGGGCTTCACGCCGTGGTCGTTGGCCCAGGCGACCGGGTCGAATGGCGGTAGGCCGAAGTCGGGGTTGCCCCAAACGACGTCGGTCGCCCAGTTGAGACGCTCAAGGAGCGTGCTGCTGTTGATCCAGGTCGTTCCCCCTTCCCACCCCTTCACGTTGGGGGGCGCGAAGAGTTCCTGGCCCTGCCGACCGCAAGCCGAGGCGGCCGCCAGCAAGTTGACCTTGGTCCGAGGGACTTCGAGCATCCTGAGCAGCCCAACCGTGTATTCCACGGGCGATTTGACCCTGCGCCGAGAAGTGTTTACCGAATAGAAATGTTTTGACCGGAGAATGACCTCCATCACGCGACGGATCGAGTACCAGGTCGACCGCAGCGCTTCGGCCAGCGGCTCGATCAGCTCGGGCGCTGGATCGGCCAACTCGGCGACGAACGCGCGATACAGCTTCCTCGCCAGGTGCCGGGCGGCCTCGGGTCGCTCCAGGGCGATCCGAACCACGTCGGCGGACTTCCAGTTTCCGGGCTGGCCCAAGATCGTCTTGAGGCCACTATCGTGAGCCTCCGCGTCGAACACGAACCCGGGATTCGCGTCGTCGAACGCCCTGCGTCCCCCTTCGGGGGTCCAGCCGGTGAAGGCGCGGGCGGCCTCGCGGATGTCGGCCTCGGAATAGGCGCCTGGCCCGAGGGTGAAGAGTTCGAGGAACTCGCGGGCGAAGTTCTCGTTGGGCCGCTCGCGCCGGCTGGTCCCGCCGTCGAGCCAGACGAGCATCGCCGGGTCGGCGACGATCGCTTCGAGCAGCCCGGCGAAGTTGCCGAGCGCCCGCCCTCGGAGGGTTTCCACCTGGGCGGCCATGGCCCGGACGCTGGCGACCTTGACCAGGCTTGTGGCGAAGTGATCATGCCAGAAGAGCGTCAACCGCTCCCGGAGCGGGTCGGAGCCGAAGAGCATCCGGTAGAGCCAGTAAGCCCGGAGCCGCCTCGGGTCGGCGGAGCTGATGGCCCCCGCCCGGAGCCCTTCGAGGACCGCTCGGTCCTCCGGCGGGGCGGGCGGGTCGAAGAAGCGCCCGACGCTCTCGGCCGGTCCCGCCGCCACGTCGCGTCGGAGTTCGGCCGAGGTCGCCCCGAAGCCGGCGGCCCGGTGCAGGCGAGCCACCTTGCGCACGTCCCAAGGGTCGTCCGGGGTGGGCTCGAACGGAGCCCACGCCTTGTCGTCGATCTTGATCATAGCGTCACCCCGCCTGGTCGACGTTGAGGATGATCAGGTCGCCGAGGTCCTTCGCCTCGCCCGACTTGACGGTGAACTCGATCTGCGTCTTTTTCGGCTGGTTGAAGACGACGACCCGATAGGTTGCCCCCGGGATGAGCGTCGGGAACATCATCCGGCCTTCTTTGTCGACCTTGAGGTCGCGGTAGCGATCAGGGTCGATGGCGTTGCCCATGACGATGTCGGCGACCAGCGGACTCTTCCTGGTGGCGAGGTCATTGTCGTCGTCGGAGTCGGCGGACGAAGCCCCGGGCGTGATCACGGCCTCCAGGTGCGCCGGGGTGCTCCCGGGCCGGAGGGGTTTGCCCCCGCCGTCGACGAACCGGACGGTGGCCGACCCGCAAGGCTCCAGCTTGACTTCGAGGTCCTTCCCGGCCTGCTTGCCGACGAATTCGACCGCCGCTCCCCGCTGTTTCTTGACGTCGACCAGGAGCGCGGGGGCGGACGAGGTGGGATCGCAGCCGTTCAGCTCGAAGCGTCCCCCGCGAACGACCAGGGGGAAATTGCCGTAGTTGGTCGTCATCTGATATCGGGCCAAGGCCCATCGGCTGAACAGCACCGCGTCGCGTTCCGGCTCGCCGTTTAGGCCGACGACGTGGCCCCGAAGGGTTTCGCCGCGCCGCAACGTGAACTCGACTTCGACCGGGCCTGCGTCGGGCTTGGGGTCCAGTTTCCGGAGGGCGTCGGGATAAAACCGCCGGTTCGGCCAGATGAGTTCGCCGCGCAGGTCGACCGCCGAGATTTCCTCGTGGAGATAATCCGTCGTCGGCCCCTTGACGAGCAGGTAGCCGGGGCCGGGCATCACGCCGAGCCGAAAGGTACCATCGTTCGCGGTGATCGCCTCCCGTTCGTCGCCGTTGAAATAGTTGGGATTTCCCTTGATGAAGTAAGGGTTGTTCCGTTCGTGGGCCTGGTGCGTGACGACCGCCCCTGCGACCGCCCGGCCTGTGCCTGCCTCCCTCACGCGGCCCCGGACGAGGATGCCTCGCGGCAGTGCGAAATCGGCTCGAGACGTGACCGGATCGCCGGGGACCACGACCCTTCCCCTCAGCAGGAAAGCGTCGGCTCCCTCGCGGGGCGGGTAGACTTCGACCCGGATGCCGCCGCCCGGTGCGGCCTCGATCCGGTAACGCCCGTCGGCGTCGGTCGTGGCGTCGGCGACGCCCAGGGTCATCCCTATGCCCTCTTTGCTCGACATGCTTTTCGTGTGGACCCGGGCGCCGACGGCCGGCGGGCCTCCCTCGCCGAGCGTAACCCGGCCCTCGACGATCCGGGCGCGTCCCAGAGTCAGCGTGGCGGTCCGGACATTGGCCTTGGTATCGATCCGCAATCCCTGACTGCCGAACCCGGGTGCTCGGACCTGCAAGGCGAGCGACTGATCCGGGCCGATGCCTCGAAGACGGAACTGACCGGCGGCGTCGGATCTCCATACGGCGGCCAGCTCGGGCAAGGCTTCGCTGGTTAAAGTCCCTGAGTTCAAACCTTCCCAGCCCGAAGCGGGATAAGCACCTTTCAGTTGGACCTCAGCGCCGGCGATCGGCGAGCCTTCGAGGTCGACCAGCTTCACCTCGATGGGTTGCTCGGGCGCCAGCCGGATCGGCTCTGCGACCGGACCGGCCAGGTCGTTCAGCTTTCGAAGCGCGAAGCCGGAACCGCGAGCCGTCGCGGCAAGGAGCAGGCTGTCGTCGGAAGTCACTTTGACGTCGGCCATCTCAACGCGGAACTGACCCCGGGCATCGCTCCGACCCCGACCGAGCACCTCGGCCTTCGCGGGATCTTTGAACGGGTATTGCGAGGCGAGTCGGGACAGGAGCACGACCACGTCGGCCCCCTCAACCGCTGATTTGCCATCGGAACCGACAACCTGACCGGAAACCATCGGGCGTTCTCCACCGCGAGCCACCAATCGGACCGCCGCCAGCGTCGCCGAAGCTCCCAGGACGACCACCAGGCATGAGGCCACCAGCCATCGAGCCGGCCCACGTCGGTTGCGACTCGCGTCGAGGATCGCCACGAGTCGATGTTCCAGGCCCGAGGGCCTGGCCATGGCCATGGCCGCCGGGGACAGGGCGGGCGACGGGCGGAGCGATCGCGCCACCCCGAGGAGCTGCGCCGCGTAGTTTGACGGCCGCTCGCCCGCTTCGAGCACGAGGTCGTCGCAGGCCTGTTCACGTTCGGTCCGGAGCCTGGAGGCCGCCCACCAGGCCATCGGGTTGAACCAATACACCGCGCAGGCCGCCACTCCGAGAAACTGCGTCAGGCCATCGCGTCGATGGACATGCGCCAGCTCGTGCATCAAGACCGCGCGTCGGCGATCACTCGGCCACTCGTCGGCCTCGCCTGGCAGGAGGATCACCGGCCTGAGCACTCCCCAGGTCACCGGCATGGAGGCCGCCCCACCCCGGAGCAGGATCACCTTCCCGGCCACGCCTATCCGGTCGGCTGCTTCCCGGGCCTCTTCAACCCAGCGCCGATCTGTGATCGGTTCCGCCATTCGACCCAGCCGCCAGATCGCCGCCCAGCCAACCGAGAACCACGCGAGCACCGCCATCGTCCCGGCCCCCCAGAGCACCAGGAGCCACGCCTCGGGGCTGATCCGGCGGGGCGCCGCGACCTGGATCGGCGACCGTTCCGCTCTCGCCACAACTTCGCTCGTGTCGAGTCGTGCTTTCCTCACCACCGCTGAAGCAGCTTCAGGTAGTTCGACCCGACCTGGCTTGGATGCCGGGATCGACCGAGCCACCGATGATTCCGCCTTCGCGACCAGGACCGGCAACCCCCAGTTTGGCAGCGCGAGGCCCATCGGCAGCAACAACACGGCTCCGGCGAGGCCGAGGCTCCAGACCAGGTGTCGCGTCGCGGCGGCCCGCTTCTTCAATCCGAACGCCAGAAGCCCGGCACCCGTCAGCACGACCGCCGCTTTCGCCGCGCACGCCAGCCCCGCCATCGTCCAGTCGGCTCCACCGAAATCGAGAATCCTCAAGGGATCGTCCATCACCTCGACCCTCCATACGGGAAACAAGAACACCCCTCGGCCTGGCCGCCCCGCGCGGCTCAGCGCCCCTCCGCCTTGATTCGGACGTCACCCAGGTCGGTCGTCCGCCCCGCCTCGACCGTGAAGTCGCGCCAGCGGTAGGCCCCAGAAGCCCCGTCGCCGGAGTATTCGTAGATCCGGTAGGTCGCCCCGGGGATCAGCTTGGGAAACGTGATGCGACCCTCTCGGTCCGACCTTGGACCCTCCCAGTAATTCATCCGGTCCACGTTGGCGTAGATCTCCTCGTCGGAGGCGAGCATGGCCCGTTCATCCCTGGTGAGCGACTGACCTCCGTAGTCGGTCCCGACGCCCGGCGTGCCGACGATGTTGAGGCTCAAGACCTGTTTCGCCACGGGCCGGCTTGCCCCGTCAACAAGGCGAGCTGTCGCCTTCCCGCATGGTTGCAGCTTGACGATCAAAGGCCCTTTGGTTGCCATTGCAGCGGTCAACTCGACCGTGGCCCCCCACCCGTTCCTGGCGTCCAGAAATGAGCAGTTGGCGGGACGGTCTGGAGCCACGCCGTGTAGCTCGAAGCGGCCTTCGCGGACGGGGATGGTGAAGTCGCCCCGCCAGAAGGTGTCGAACGGTGAGATCGAGAGCGTGGTGACGATCTCGGCTCGATCGACGGCCTGACCGTCTGGACCTTCGACCCGACCGGCGAGCGTGACGCCGGGCTTCAGCCCTACGTCGATCTCGACCGGCCCATTTCTTTTTTGGACATCGTAGGGCAAGAAAGCGTGGGCATATCTTCGCCTCCCACCCGGCTTGCCCCTGGAAATCTCTTCGTGTCCCCGGACCTCATGGACATAGTCGGCGGTCGGGCCGTAGGCGACCAGATACCCTTTGCCCGGCGTCACGGCGATGGCGTATCTCCCGTCGGAATCGCTGACGACGGCCGACATCCAGCCGGGGATCGTCCCATCCTTTTCGACGACATTGCCTTGACCGTTCTCGTAGAAGACGCTCGCCCCAATCAGTGGTCGACCGCTCCCTCGCTCGGTCACCCGGCCGGTCAGCATGACGCCCCGGGGAACCGCCATGTCCACTTCGCGCCTCGCCTCGCCGCCGTCACCCTCGAAGTTCCGCTCGAAGATCAGGTAGGGCGAGCCGACCGGTGGGTAGACGGTCACCTTCGCGTACTTTCCTTGCGGCGGGTTGGCCTCGTATCGCCCGCTCGCGTCGGTCCGGTATTCGGCTCCCCCCAAGTTGTACCTGTTCGACCCCGAACCGACGGTGATGAGCGCGTCGGTCAGAGGGAAGCCGGTGTCGGCGCAGGTCACCCGGCCCGAGATCCGCATTGCCGGCTGGACCGCCAGGGTGACGGTCTTCGAGCCCTCCTTGGCGTCGGTCTCGATGCTCAAACTTTGACGGGCGAAGCGGAGATCCTCGACACCCAGGCCAACCTGGGCCCCGCGACCGATCCCCGAGAGTCGGAACCGTCCCTCGGGGTCGGAAACCACCGGATCGGGCCAAACTTGATCCAATCCCCTGGGGGTCTCGTTCCAAAATTGCAATCCGTCATAGCCACCCACCTCGGCTTTCACGACGCCGACGCCCGAGATTCTCATCTTCAAGCCGGCGGCCGGGGCGCCCTGGAGGTCGACGACCCGCCCCTCGATCGGTTGCTCCACCTTGAGGCGGACGTCAGTCGTCGGTGCCTCCGCATCGCGGTTCAACTCGGCCCAGCCCAACCCGAAGCCCAGCCCGGACGCCACGGCCTGCACCTCGTAATGAGTGACCGACGATGTCCGAGGCACTTCAAGCCGGAACCGGCCGACCGCGTCCGACTCCGCTCGACCCATCACTTCGTGCTGTTGCTCGGCGCGGGCGGTGAGGGTTGCCAGCTTCCGCCTGCCGACGATGGCCACCTTCGCCCCAAGGATGGGCCGGCCGTCGGGGTCGAGCACTCGGCCGGCGACGGTCATCCTGGCCGGTCCGGCCGGGCGTTCCCGCTCCCGCTCCGCCGCGACTGCGGTCGACACTCGGGCTCCGATCCGGACCGCCGACAGCGGGAGTAGAACGACCGCGACTGCCCCGAACAACAGGGTGGCGCCTCGGCGGGTGACCTCCCGTCGGTTTTGCGAGCGATCGAGGATCGCCCGGAGTCGGCGTTCAAGCTGGGAAGTTCTCGCCATCGGAACCGCCGGGGACATCAGACCGAGGGGCGCGTCGAAGGTCCGAGCGACTTCCAGGAGGTCCGCGGCGTATGTCGAAGCCCTCGAACCGGATCGGAGGACCAGGTCATCGCAGGCCCGCTCGCTCTCGACTCGCAGCCGGTTGGCCGCCAACCAGACCATCGGGTGGAACCAGTAGGCCGCGCAAACGATCCGAGCCATCATCTGGGTCAGACAGTCAAACCGCTTCACATGGGCCAGCTCGTGGAGCAGCACGGCGCGGAGCCGCTCGTGGTGCCAGGTTTCGGCCCCGTTCGGCAGGAGGATGACCGGTCGGAGCACACCCCAGGTCATGGGGGAAGTCGTGTCGTCACCTTGGAGCAGCACGACGCGACGTGGCTGACCCAGATCATGACACAGCCGCTCGGTCACCTCGACCAGGCGGCCATCACTCGACTTCGCGAATCGGTTCCCGAGCGTCCTCAGCCTTGCGTGGCCAGCCAGCAAGGGCATCAGCACGATGACGAACCCCACGCCCCAGACAGCCGCGATCCAAACACCCCAGTGTCTGGATGCTGGTTGAGGCGACGAGTCGACTGCGGAGAAAGGCGTAGCGGCGACCCCCGAGGCGATCGTGACGGCGGGTTGCCGAGGATCGATTGTCCGCTCTCCCACCGCCGCTTCGCCGAGAGCGGCGCCTGGAAGCGTTTTCGATCCGATCGGCGCCCGGAACCGTTCCGTCAACGAGTTCCGAACGTCGACCCGAGGAGCCGGCTTGGCTTGCGGCAGGATCGGGACCCGCCAGGATGGAAGGCTGATCGTCAGGAACGGCAACGCCAGCGTTCCGGCGAGGGCCGCCCCCCAGACCAGATGTCGCAACGACGCGGAGGCGCGGCGCAAGGCCGCTCCGACCAGGGCCGAGGCGGCGAGGACGAACGTGACCCTCAGGGTGACGCCGACCGCGAAGGCTTGCCAGGAGCCGGCTGCGGACGAGTTCGGGAGGAGGTTGATGAGCGATTCGATGGTCATCGATCCTCCTCCCGAGCCTGGTCGATCAGACGCGAGAGCCGGTCGAGGTCCTCGTCGGTGAGTTTGGCGCCGGGCTCCCCCAGCAAGGCGGCGACGGCCTGGGCGGTCGACCCTTCAAAGAACGTCTGGACGAGCTGGCGGAGGGCCGACCGACGCGCCTTGTCGCGGGGCACCGTCGGCAAAAACGCGTACCTGGGTCCGTCCTGCTCATGCCGCAGGTGGCCCTTTTCTTCCAGGACTCGCAGGAGAGCCCGGACGGATGAATAACTGGGCGGGTCGGGCAGCGCCTCCCGCACCTCCAACGCCGTCGCCCGGCCAAGCCGGTAAACGACGTCCATGATCTGCCGCTCCCGGCGGCTCAGCGATTCGGGCGCAGGCTTGGGCATTGTGGATTCGATCTCCCCATTTGGACGAAATCGTGCTAAAAAACCAGCAACATGCTAAAATATTAGCAGCGGGTGGCGTGCTGTCAAGGACCTGGTGCTAAATTTTTAGCAAGATCGAATTCGTGCTCGCGGAATCGCGACATCTCGCCGGATCGGTTGACCGGTCCGAATCAAAACGACAGCGAGCCGGGGCGGACGCCGCTCGCAGCGGTCCGCTTGATCTCATACGAATCCCAGAAGTACATTGCGTATCGCAGATTGCAGATTGCAGATTGCAGAGCAAAGTCAATCAGAGCAATCCTGCAATCTGCTATGCGGGAAATTCCTAGGATCGGCATCGGACCCGATCTTGGGCGAGGACGATCGGCGAGCCGCCGCCGATCTACCGAAGGGGAGGGCCGCCCAGGTCGTTCAGGCGGCGGCGGAGGTCCCAGCCCGTCGGACTGTCCATCCGATGGATCGCCTCTCCCTCTTCGAACTCCAGGTTCGTCATGACACGGACCCAGTAAGAGACCCGCTCCGCATCCGCCTGGATGGGGTCCGGTACCGCCCAGCAACGGACCGTCGCGTCGAGGCCCCTGCTGGCGAGGCGTCTCCCGTCGTGGCTGAAGACAACACCCAGGACCGCCCCCCCGTGCGTCAGGGGCGGGCCGATCGGAAGGCCGGTGGTGGCGCACCAAAGCCGGACCATTCCGTCCTGACCTCCCGAGGCGACCACGGTCCCGTCGGGCCGGAACGCCAGGCAATCGACCCTCGAACGATGTTCAAGGCGCTCGCCGATCGGGCGGCCCGTCGAGGATTCCCGGAGGCGGGCGTTCCCTTCCTCACCCGACGTCGCGAAGATGTCTCCCCCGGTCCGGAACGCCAGGCAGCGGATCTCCCCCTGCCCGGCCAGCGTGACGACCGCGACTCGACGGGCGACGTCCCAGAGACTCGCCTTGCCGTCGAGGCTTCCGGTCAACAACCGTTCGCCCGAGGTGTCGAAGACCAGGCTCGTGACGGCCGAATCGTGGACCAGGGGTCCCCCAAGAATCTCCCCCGTTGAGGACTCGAGCAGACGAACGACGCCATCGGAGCAGGCAACGGCAAGGGTCGAGCCGTCGGGGGAGAACGCGATGGCCAGGGTCGGGGCGCCCTGCCCCTCCAACTCGCGGACCGCCCTGCCGGTCGCGGCATCCCAAAGGAAGGGACCTCCCGACCCGCTCGCCGCCGCGATCCTCGCCCCATCGGGGCGGAAACAAAGCGAAATCACCGGGGAGCCGCAGTGGATGGGCTTGCCGAAAGGTTCGCCGGTCACGGCGTCCCAGAATCGGATCAGCCCGTCGTCGCCCGCCGATGCGACGAGACTCCCATCGGGGTGGAACGCGACGGCCCGAACGGGCGCCTCGTGCCCCAGGGGCGGTGAAAGGGGGAGTCCGGTCGCGAGGTCCCAGAGCCGGGCCGTCCAATCCGCGCCCGCCGTCGCCAGCTTCCGCCCCTCGGGGCAGAAGTCGACGGCATGGACCTCGCCGCCATGCTGGAAGCGCCGCTCCAGCAGATTCACCCCCACGTGCCAGCCGCACAGGCTGGTTCGGATGACTCGATGCAGCGCCGGGGGCTCGGATGGGGCGTCCTCCAGGGCGCGCGAAAGCCAGAGCATCCCCTCGTCGTGGGCCTCTCGGCCGAAACAGTGATGCGCCCGTTCCAGGGCCAGCCGGGCGACCGAGCTTTTCACCCGGATGAGTGCCGCTTCGTGCTCGGCGCGATAGCGGACGTCCGACAGCCATTTCTCAAGCTCGTCGGCCAGGTCGAGCGCCGAGGCGTGCCGGTCCCGGGGGTCGAGCGCCATCGCCTTCAGGCAGACGGTTTCGAGCGTCGGGTCGATCGAACGTCGCAGGCGGCGCGGGGCCGGAAAGATGCCTCGACACACCCGATCGAGGACGACCGACACGTCGCCATCCGGGAAGGCGTCGTGACCGACCAGCACACAATAGAGGATCGCCCCCAGGCCGTAGACATCGCTCGACGGCCCCACCCGATCCAGGTCGCCCGCAGCCTGCTCGGGGCTCATGTACCGGGGCGTCCCGATCAAAGACCCGGGCTGGGTCATCGACGGGTCGGTCGGGACCTCGCCCGTCGAGAGCGTCTCGGCCCCCGAAGCCCCGCCAGCCGTGTGCAGCTTGGCGATCCCCCAATCGACCACCAGTGTTTCCCCGAAATGGCCGAGCATGACGTTCTCGGGCTTGAGGTCGCGGTGGACCACCCCCCGACTATGGGCGTATGCGACGGCATTGCACGCATCGATCACGCTCCGGAGGAGCCGTCGAAAGTCCAACTCCCGATCCTCACTTCTATTTGCCGACCCTTCGGTGCGGTGGAACCGCTCGATCGCGTCGCGGAGCGTCCCGCCTTCGAGGAGGCGCATCGCGTAATACGGACGCCCGTCGGCATGTCGGCTCAGGCTGTAGATCGGCACGATCCCGGGGTGCTCCAACATCCCGGTGACCTCCGCCTCGAAGAGGAACCGCGCCTGCGAGATCGGGTCGTGGGCACGTTGGGCCTGCAATTCCTTCACGGCGACCGAGCGGTTCAGTTCGGTGTCGTGAGCCAAAAAAACCTCTCCCAGCCCCCCTCGCGCTTGCGACCGGAGGACCTGAAACCTCCGCCCACCGGTCCCGGTGCCGCCGGTCTCGCCCGGAGGACGCACGCCGGGGTCGGCTCCCTCATCAACGGACGGACCCCAGTGATTCACGGTGACGGCCGGCTCATCTCCGCTCGGCCGGTCCGAACGATCGCCCGTAATAGCTCCGGGTCCGCGGCCGGTGTCCAGGCTCCCGACGAATGGGCCGCTGCCGGCGGCGAGGATCTCGGACAGGGTCTTCTCGGGAGAGCCAACCCAGAGTCGAGCGGCCTTGACGAGCTGTCGCTGATCAATCGCGCCGCCCTCAAGGGCGTACAAACCCAGGAGTAGCTCGCGCAACGCGGTGTCTCGCTCGGCCATCGCGGACCTCCCGACCTGTAGGTACGCAGTGCGGATTCGACTCGGGCCGATGATAATCCGTTCACCGCCGGATGGGAAGGGAGGTCAGGCCGTCAACCGCTCGGGAGCGACCATTGGAGGGCTCGCCGGACGGGGGCGGCAAAATCGCTCGTGCTGTCGGCGTTCCACCCTTCGTCGTCCATGACAAGGATGATGCGGAAGGGCTGGACTTGAGGTCGCTCGGCGGGATTGCCTCAACGGGATTTCGCAACCGCCGCTTCTACAACTCGCAGGTCAGTCGCTCGCGGTTCTTCGACTCTTCGACGCTCAGTCCAGAAACAGGTCGATGACCTCGACGACCCTGAGCATAAATCGGGCGGCACGCCGGAACGGTTCAAGAAGCTGATCGAAAAAGATAAACAAGTACGGTAGGTCTGACAGGACCATATCACACGGGAAAATTGTGGAATCCGGTGCAAATCGTTTCGATGAAGTCGAGTGGAGCGGAAGGGGATCGAACCCTCAACCTCAGCATTGCGAACGCTGCGCTCTCCCAATTGAGCTACCGCCCCGAAGTCTCTGATTAGCACCGACTCGGGCAAACTCGCTGCCCGGGACTCTTGCCTCCGAGGTTCGCAAATCTCTCGGACATCTTCGCCGGCTACCCGGATCTTCTCGGACGAGTCGGACGATGTAGTTTCGAGGATAACAAGCCGAACCGGGGGACGCAAGGCACCTTCCGCAAGTCGCTTGCGGGTGAACCGCCGCAGCGTCGATCCAACAGGCCAGGGCTTGTTGAGCAACCGGTTCACCCCGCGAGGCTACAATCGAACCCGTCGACGTTGGCGTCGGCTTTGTCGGCCTGGGCCGCACCCGATTGGGCAGCGGGTCGCCCGTTTCACGGTCGAACTCGTCGGGGCTCAACTTTTCGGGCATGGCGTCTTCGGTTTCCCTCGTCCACTCGGCCATCGCCCGCCTCATGTCGGCCAGCACCTTGGCGTGCTCCGGATCTCCGGCGAGGTTGACGGTCTCATCAGGGTCGGCCCCCATGTCGTAAAGTTCCTCGGCGGGCCGGGGGCTCACGAAGCAAGACCTCTGTGATGGGGTCAGCTTGCCCAGGTCTCGGAGCCGACGCATCGCGACATAGGTCGGGCTCCGGACCGCGTCGGCCGGGGGTGTCAGCGGCTTGTCTTGATCGTCGTTCCTGATGTACTTGTAGCCCTCGGACCGGGCCGCCCTGCCGTGCGAGGTGTAGTCGTGCCAGTTTCGCTCGGCGAAGATCAGGTCCCGGACCTTCGTCTTCGGGTCGTTCAAGAGCGGCGAGAGGTCCTTGCCCTGGAAGGTTGGACTCGGCTCGATGCCCGCCAGTTTCAGGATCGTCGGGGCGATGTCGATGGTGCTCACCAGGCTGCCGGACCGGCTCCCCGGCTCGACCCGTCCCGGCCATCGAGCGATCAACGGGGTCTTGATCCCGGAATCGTAGAGCGTGGTCTTGCACCGGGGGAAAGGCCGCCCGTTGTCGCTCAGGAAGAGGATCAGGGTGTTCCCGGCCTCGCCTTGGCGGTCCAGTTCCGCCAGGACCTCGCCGACGTGTTGGTCGAGCCGGCCGATCTCGTCGTAGTAGAGGGCCAGATCCTTGCGGACCTCGGGGACGTCGGGCAAGGAGGGCGGGACCACGACGTCCTCGGGGCGGTGCGGCCGGGCGATGATCCCTCCCTCATAATCCCGATGCGGGTCGAGGGCGGCCAGCCAGAGGAAGAACGGCCTGCCCCTGGGTCGTTCCCGGAGCACGGGGACCCACTGGTCGCAGCCGCTCTGGGCGTCATTCGAGCCTTGGGCCGTCATCCGGGCCTTGTCGTCCTTCCCGGTCCCCAACTGGAAGCCCGCCGGGTTCGCCTCCCGCACGAGGTCGAACCGCCCCTTCACAGCGTTGCCCAGGTGCCACTTCCCGGCGGCGGCGGTCCAGTAGCCGGTCGCCTTCAACTTCTCGACGAACGTGACTTGCTTGGGAGGCAGCGGCCAGTGCAACTCCTCGGCGTCGGTGTTGTGCGGATAGCGGCCCGTGATCAGGCTGGCCCGGCTGGGGCTGCACGAACTGGCCGTCACGAAGGCCCGGTCGAACCGCATCCCACCTCGGGCCAGCTTGTCGATGTTCGGCGTCTTGACCTGGGAATTCCCGAAGGCCCCGCAGTCGTCCCAGGCCAGGTCATCGGCGATGACCAGGACGACGTTGGGACGCCCCGGCCCCTCCCCGGCATGGGTCGGGGTGAGGGCCAGGGACGAGAGCAGGAAGGGCAAGAAGGTCGGCCTCACGGGATGGCCTCGGTGGTCACGGGGATGTACCTCGGGGATTCCGCCGGCGAGCGACCTCGGGCCGGACTCCGGCGGCGCCCGGGCCTCGACAAGCCGATCGGTCCGGCGGTGCCCGAATGACTTTCCTGCCGACCCCAGACTTGATGGTCCACTTTAGCAGGAGGATTCCATCGGGGCGATCCTCCCTGGCGTCCTTCATGACGGGGAGTCGATCAGCTGCCGGAGCCTGGCGACGATCATCCCCGCAACCTCTATGGCGACGAAATGGCCGCCCGGGACGAGGTGAGCCTCGGAGTTCGGGAGGGCCTGGGCCATCGCCCAGGCCATCGAGGGCGGCACGGTCGTATCGTCCAGCCCATGCCAGAGGACCACCCGCCGGTCGGCGGGCAACTCCTGCGGCGAGAACCCGTAATTCCGGTAGATCGCCAACTCTTGCGACAGCCCCTCCGCCGCCCGACCCTCCTCGAACACCTGCCGCATGTCGAGCATGAAGAGGTCATAGATCTCCCGACGACGGAAGAGCACCCGGTCGGGTCGGGAAAACGTGGCGACCAGTCGGTCGAGGGTCCGCTCCGGGTCGGACTCGAACCGCCCGGATTCCCTTTGGAACGCCCGCCTCGCCAGGTGGGGATGGCGGGAGCCGACCTCCAGGAACATTCGCTGCCCTCGGTCCATCCCCTTGAGGGCGCCGGGCAACCGCATCGGCCCCATCCCGCTGATGACCGTCGCAGTCCGGACCCGAGGCCCGAGCCGCAAGAGGGCCGCCAGGGCGTAAGGGGTCCCGCCCGAGATCCCGATGACGCTGAACTCGCCCAGGCCGAGGGCCTCGGCGATGTCCTCCAGGTCGGGGACGACATCAAGGGCGCCGGTCCTCGCGACGAATTCCGACCTCCCCACGCCGGGGCGGTTGGGGGCGATGACCCTCAGGCCGTGCGCCTTGGCCTGATCGTCGATGTAAGACGCCTGGTGATGGGAGCCGATCAGCCCATGAAAGAAGACGACCGGATGCCCGCCGGGGTCGCCGTACTCCCAGACTTCCACCCTTCGGCCGCCCCGCACCACGAGTATCTCGCCCATCCGCCATCCTCGACCAAGACCCGAAGGAGACCGGGTGAGCATCTTCCGGTTCCGACAAGCACTTCGTCAACCCGCCACTCCCGCCGCCGGGATCGAGCCGACGCGAAGGTCGATGTCCCGCTTTTCGCGGCCTTGATCCTGCTCCCGAGGTGGATCTCCCGGGGAGACGCCTCGCGGATAGGCCGTCCGGATTTCACGAACGACCAGGCCGTGATAACCCCGGCGCGTCACTTCACGCCTCGAACCTCCGACGAGTAGCACAACAAGAGACGCATCACAATTTCTGGTCTAGGACAGATTCCGTTCAAGCCCTGATTTTTGGAACATCTTCATGTAAACTCAACGGGATTTACATCTCTCTTTAGCTACAGAGCTTTATGGTTCAATTTCATTTGTGAATCATCGGGGGAGTTTGACCGTGGCACGAACCAGACGAATCTCACTTGCGATCATACTTCCTTGCGTTGCCGTCCTGGGGTGTTCCTCGGAACCATCGCGGTATGCCGCCACCGGCACGGTGACCATCGACGGCGCGCCCGCCCCTCTCGTGATCGTGAAATTCCATCCCGCTTCGCCGAACTCCTCGCCCGGTGGGATCGGCTCGGCGGACCCGACCGGCAAGTTCACCATCGGCGAGGATGGCAAGAATACCGGCTTGCCGTCGGGAGAGTACAAGGTCACGTTCTCGCAGACCTTGGTAAAGGGCAAGCCGGCCGCCACGGGCAGCGGCGGCAAGAAAGAAGAGAGGGTTCCAGGCGAGAAGGAAGGAGTCGCGGACGATTATCGCGACCTCCAGAAAACCCCGGTTACCGCCACCATTGGCAGCGGGACCAATGACTTCAAATTCGACATCAAGGCCAAGAAGTGAACCTTTTTGCTCCCTTCCTCCTCGAAAGGCGACAACAATGAATCGACACCGTGCGTTCACCTTGATCGAATTGCTCGTCGTGATCGCGATCATCGCGGTCTTGATCGCCCTGCTCTTGCCGGCCGTCCAGAGCGCTCGCGAAGCCGCCCGACGTTCGCAGTGCACCAACAACTTGAAGCAGCTCGGCATCGGCCTGCACAATGTCTACACCTCCGAGAACCGGTTCCCTCCGGGTGCCAACGACAACGGGGCGATGTGGTCGGCCTGGCTCACCCCGTTCTATGAGCAGACCAACATCACCGCCGCCATGTGGATTCTGCCGGAAACCAACCACTGGGACGACGGTACGCAAACCGCTTTTCGTTCCAACGGAGACTGGGCCTCTCCCAATCCCGGCTTTGCCAACGCCCGCATCGACGTGCCGGGCGACATCGGTGATTCGAGCGGCCCCGCGACCGAGCGCTGCGTCGCGGCGTGCGAGACCGAGGTCAACATCCTCCGCTGCCCTTCGGCCGCCCTGCTGGATCATGTCTACGGGCCCAGCTACGAAGATTGGATCGTCCAGAAGCGGGTCCCTTCGAGCTATGCCGTCTGCGCATCGGGCACCGCGATTCAATTGTATCAGGATGTCGATGTCCTCAACCCAAATGCCGCGATCTCCGGGCCGACCCCGAATCCCGCGAACTCGGTGAATGGCTCCTTCCAACTCGAGCGGACCTTCAACAAAGTGTCGGTCGGCGGTAATCGCTTGCACATTCAGGACGTCACCGACGGCCTGTCGAATACGGTCTTCATCGGCGAGGAATACTACCAGTTGAAGCCGAGCTACACCGTAGCCGAGCTCGACCTCCAAGGGGTTTCCCGCCGCAAGGCCGTCTGGGAATTCGGCTCGGACAGCATCGACTGCCAATATAGGATGAATGAAGCCTTCGGCAGCACCGGCGTGCCGATGAACCTGAAGTCTCCCGGGCCTAATGTCAACAGCGGCGCCGCGCTGGAAGCCTACATCGCCAGCTACGGCAGCGCGCACCCCGGCGGGGCGAACTTCCTGATGGGCGACGGCAGCGTCAAGTTCATCAAGCAAACCGTCAACGCGGCCATCTACGCCGCACTCGGCACCCGGGCCGGCGGCGAAGTCATCAGCGCCGATCAGTATTGATCCCAAGCCCGAGACAGATTGCAGATCATGCTTTCCGACTGTCTTGCGATCTGCAATCTGTCACGAGTTTTGATTCCCGGAAAGCGCATCGGTGTCGCCTCGGGATGAGCTTCTCCTCGCACGTTCCCAACTCCCAGCGAGATTGACCATGTGGATTCGCCGACGGCCGGGGTCGATTGCCCTGGTCTCGCTGATCATCGCAGTCGCAGTCATCAACCTGTGGTCTGCGGCTCGACGCGGCATGACCATCCCATCCGCCCCGGCGTCGATGGGGCATGTTCGCCAGAAACCATCGACCGCGATCGTTTTCACTTCGCGCACCGGAACCACCAGCTTGCAGCCCGAGGCGCCCGAATCCTTCCCTTACCGCGACCCCGTCCCCATTCCCTGGGCCGCCCGCGAAGGTCGGCTTCGTTTGCTCGATACCGACGGTCGCCTTTTCGAGCTGACCTGGGGCCGACGCCTGCCGGACGGTTCGAACCTCACCGACGTGATGAGCCCTTCGGTCTCGCTGGATGGGGAACGAATCCTCTTCGCGGCTCGAAGGAGTGGCAATGACCGCTGGCGGATCTACGAGATCCGGGTCGATGGTTTGGGCCTCAAGCCTTTGACGGGCGGGCCGGAGGATCTGGGGTGCGTCGCCGTCCCACCGCTCCGCTTCCGCGCCGACGGCTCGCGGCTCTCGGACCAGGACCGGCGGAAACTCGACTACGACGACGTCGATCCCACGGACCTGGGGCCGAACGGATTCGCCTTCGCTTCGAGCCGACTGCCCGACCTGGGACGCGATCAGAGCCGGAGGGCCACCCAAATCTGGACCTGGGCACCCGGAGCACAAGCCCCCGAACCGGTGACGGCCAACCGCAACAACGACCGCTGGCCGGTCCTGATCCCCGGAGAGCAGATCCTCTTCAGCCTCTGGGGCCGCAATCGAGAGGCCGTGACGGCCGATCTGGCCGAGGTCCAACCCGTCTCGATGGGTGGCGAATATGCCACCCGGCCGACGGACCACTGGATGGCGGCGGTGGTCATGACCAACGCGGCCCAGTTCGGCTACGCGGTCAAGAGCGTCGAACCGGTCTGGCGACCCCGGCCGCTCTTCAATGGCCGAATCGCATTCATGACGGCTTCGACACCCGACTCCCCGATGCGGCTGGTCCAGGCGGACTGGGGATATATCCGGACGTCGCCGAGTTCCCTCGCCGTCGGTGAACACCTACCCTACGAGGGGGGAGCGCAACTCTTCTCCGGGCCGAATCGAAATGCCGAGGGCCGCGAGTTGATCGCCGCCTGCCCATCGCCCTCGCCCGACAACTCCGTCCTCTTCGCCGGATCTCCGGCAGGTTCGCCGCCGATGTCGTTCGGGATCTACAAGGTCGCCGACGACTGGACCGCCGGCGCGCCCGTGCCGCAACTTCTCTTCGACGACCCTGTCCTGGTCGATGCGGAGCCGGTGGCGGTCTATTCGCGTCGGTTCATCCCCGAACCCAGGCGGATGACACCGGCCATCGCGGAGGGTTACGCCCGACCCAAGAGCCTCAAACTCGTCTCGGGGGCGTCGTACACTGGGGCGATGAGCTACCTCGAAAACGTCGCCATCAGCTTGGCCATCCGGAATCCGATCCCTTGGCATGACCGATCGAGCGGAGGATCGGTCGACCCGCGCAAGAACCCGCTGGTCTCACCGCCGCCGAATGTGGCCTCGGTTGCGGTCTATTCGGCAGATCGCGACCGCTTCGACGATCCCGATCAACTTCGAGTCCCCGGGACTTGGGAAAAGCAAGTGGTGGTGCCCCTGGCCGCGAGAGATGACCTCAGGGCCTGGGTGCCCAGCGATCCCCTTCGCCCGTCGGTCCTCGTCGGGCTGGATGATCAGGGCAAGGTGGCCCGATGGGCCGGCGAGGCGTCGGGCGATCGTCCGGCACGGACCTATTTCGCTTACGCGGGCGACCACTACAGCGGTGTCCGCCCCAATGGCTACCATTACTGCAACGGCTGCCACACCGGGCACACCTTCACCGCGCTGGACCCCACCGAACGAACCGGCAAATCGCCTTTTGAGATGTTCTCCGCCAAGTAAGCGGATCGCCGAAAGACCGGGCCTCATCGCTTTACCCGATCTCGTTCGAGCGGGCCGGAAGCGACCGCCTGGCGTCATCGGGCAGGGCGATCGGCGGCTTGATCGTTAGATCGGCCGATGGAAGCGGCGGAGCCTCGACGCGCTTCCTCAAGCTGGGCTGGGCGCATCTTCGATTTTTTTCGCCAGGGTATTGCTCCCTTCTACAACTCGTAGTACCATCTTCTACGTCGCGTAGTAGACGACTCGTCGCCGAAGCGATTCGGTACGGCGAGGCGGCTTGGGCACGGGAGGTTCGTGGTCATGGCAAGCCAGCCGGGTTTGAGCGAGGCGGAGGTTGAAGTCCTGAAGGTCCTCTGGGACCTCGGCCCTTCGACGGTCCGCGGGGTCAATCGAGAGCTTTCCGACCGGGGGCGGAGATGGGCATACACGACGGTCTCGACGCTCCTATTGCGGCTGGCGACCAAGGGTTGCATCGCCGGCGACTCGTCGAGCGTCCCGCACGTCTATCGCGCCACGGTCTCTCGCGACGAGATGCTTGTCCGTCGCCTCTCGGCGGCGGCGGACGAGCTTTGCGACGGCGACGCCGTCCCGCTGGTCCTGGCCCTGGTGCAGAAACACCGCTTCAAGCCCGAAGAATTGGCCCGCTTCCAGAGCCTCCTGGACGAGGCCAGGCGGACCGAGGGCGGGGGCGAGGGATCGTGAAAGGGGCAAGGTCTGGGCGACGTTCGCCCAGACCGCGGTCGGGCACATGCGGCGAAGGAGGTGGAGACCGATGCCGGATCTCGAAACGCTGGCGACCGTGATGAGGACCGATGATCTGCTCGGATGGTTTGCCGAGACGACTTTGGTCGCCTCGGCCCTGGCGGCGTTGGCCGCCCTGTTGTCCAAGGTGCGTCGGCTGTCGCCCGGCCCCGCCGCCCGCCACGCGCTCTGGCTGATGGTGATGATCAAGCTGGTGACGCCACCGCTGGTCCACTGGCCCTGGTCGGTCGCCTCGCCGGTCGTCGCCGCTCGGCCCGAGCAGCGTCGCTCGCAGGATCGACCCATCCGCGCCGTCGCCGACATCCCAAAGGTCGAGGATTCCGAGGACTTGGGCCTCGATCGAGACCGCACCTCGGTCCGGGTGGCCGAGTCGACGGCTCGGGACGAGTCGAAACCGACGCCGACCTCCAAGACCCCGGCTCTCGCCCTCGGGGGCGATGCGATCCGGCCTTGGCAAGCCCTCAAGGTCTCGGTCGTGGTCGCCTGGTTGTGCGGCTCGATCGTGATTGGGGTCGGGCTAGGTCGGCGAGTCCGCCGGTTCCGCCGACTCTTGGACGACGCGACACCGGCCCCGGGCTGGCTGGTCGAGGAGGCCGGGCGGATCGGCCGTCGCCTCGAAGTCCGGGTGCCCGCCATCCTGGTCGTTCCCGGCCTCGGCACCCCGATCCTCTGGTGCCTGGGCCGCCCTGTCCTGCTGGTCCCCTCCAAGCTGCTCCAGACGATGGAGGCTGGGCGCTGGCGGTCGATCGTGGCCCATGAGCTGGCGCATCTCCGCCGGGGGGACCACTGGGTCCGCCGGCTTGAACTGGCCGCCGGCCTGGCCTGGTGGTGGAACCCCCTGTACTGGCTGGCCCGGGGTCGCCTCGACTTCGAGGCCGAGCTGGCATGCGACGCCTGGGCGGTCTGGGCCTCCCCCTCCGACCGCCTCACCTATGCCGAGTCCCTGATCCGAATCTGCACGAGCCTTTCCCCGACCGGATCGCCGACGCCCGCGTTGGGCATTGCCGGGACCGGACGTTCCTTCGAGAGGAGATTGACGATGATCCTGCAAAACCGAGTCGACCGCCGCGTCTCCACCCCGGGCCTCCTGGCCGCTTCGATGCTGGCCGCGCTGGCCCTGCCTTCATGGACGCTGGCGGAGCCCCCTCAGGCCGAGGGTACCCCGCCCGCCGTCGCGACGATCAAGCCCAACCTGACCCCCCCCGTGGAGGTCGTCGATGATCCGGAGGACGACGACGATGCTGCGGAAGACAAGGCCAGCAAGGCCGAGGAGAAAGCCGCCAAGCCGAAGGCGGAACGGGACAAAATGCGGAAGGAGTTGGCCGAGAAGGAGTTGGCCGAGATCGACAAAGAGATGGAAAAGAAGTTCGGTCCAGGGTCCGACTTCGCCAAGAAGATGGAAGCCCTCGGCAAGGAGATGGAGGCAAAGTTCGGACCCGACTCCGACTTCGTCAAGAAGATGGAAACCTTCGGCAAGGAGATGGAGGCAAAGTTCGGACCGGGGTCCGACTTCGCCAAGGAGATGGAAAAGAACTTCGGAGCCGATTCCGACTTCGCCAAGAAGGTGGCTGAGACCGCCAAGAAGGTGTCTAAGGCGGTGGTCAGTCGGGATGAAACAAAGGTTGAGTCCGACCAAGCCAAGGCCGAATCCGCCCGGACCAAGGCGGAATCTGACAGAGTCAAGGCCGAAATCGCCCGGACGAAGTCGCGGGCTGACGCCAGGGCCAAAGTCCAGGTCCGGGCCAAGGCGACGACGCCTACGCCCGACAAACGTGCTCGACGAATCGAAATGTTGGAATCTCGGATCAACGAGATGACGGCGGAGTTGAAGAAGCTCAAGGCCGAATCCGAACCGAAGAACGAAGAGGACGACCAGGGCTGAGCGGGCCAACCTGATCAACGAAGTCCGGCCTCCGACGACCCGCTTTCGGGCGGGTCGAGTCTTGATTGGACATCAGCGGCAATGGGCCGGGTCGATCACCAAAACGTGGTCGACCTCGGCTCATGCTTGTTTTCCGGGTCGTGGTGAGCCAAAAATGCTCTGACCTCGACCGCCGAGGCCATTTCGCACCGCAAACCGATGCCAAGGAAATCGTGGTCGAGCCGGGCGGCGAAACCCGGACGTGGTCGCCGATCTCCGGCGACGTCACCCCCACAACCTGGAGTCTGAATCGTGAAGAACCGTTCGAGCTTCGTCGCCCTCGCCCTGGTTTTCGGGCTCACGCTGCCGGCCCTCTCGGCGGACACGACTCAACCTGTCCGGATGGGGTGCGGGCAGATGACGTTCGACACGGTGCCGGGCTGGGGCCTTGGCGCCGACGGGAAGTCCCAGATCGGGCCAACCCACGGCGGTGTCGTCGTCGACAAAGAGGGCAACATCTCCACAAGCGCTCATGCCGGGGTCTTCGTTTTTTCGCCCGACGGCAAGATCGTCCGCAGCTTCCTCGGCAGCCAATATTCCGACATCCACGACCTGAAGATCCGCGAGGAAGCCGACGGGGAGTTCATCTACGCGGCCCGCAACGCCAACGCCGAGGGGATCAAGTTCAACGCCCGGACCGGCGAGGTCGCCCTGAAGCTCCCGTTCCCCGAAGAGTCGGGGCTGATCCTGAAGAAATTCAACCCCACGGCGATCGCCGTCGCCCCGAATGGCGACATCTTCCTGTCGGATGGCTACGCGAGCAACCACATCTTCAAATTCGACAAAACCGGCAAATACCTGATGCACTTCGGGACCAAGGGGAACGGCCTCAAGGAATTCAACACGGCCCACGGCATGACGCTCGACACCCGTTATAATCCCCCTCGCCTCCTGATCTGCGACCGGAACCACGAGCCCAAAGGCCGCCTGCTCCACTATGACCTCGACGGAAACTTCATCGCCGAGGTCGTGACCGGCCTGGGGATGCCGACATCGGTCGCGATCCAGGGGGATTACGTCTCGGTGCCGGACCTGAATGGGCGCCTGGTCATCCTCGACGGAAGCAACACGATCATCGCGGTCCTCGGCCACAATGCGGACCCCTCGAAGCGAGGGAATTATAACGTGCCTCAAGGGGGATGGATCGAGGGAATCTTCAGTGGGACGCACGGCTCGTCCTGGGACAAGGACGGCAACCTCTACGTCCAGGACTGGAACGTCTCGGGCCGGATCATGAAGCTGGTCCGCGTCAAATAGCCAACGGTACCCGATTTCCAAGGGGTCTCATCCTGGTATCATGGGCGACGGAGCGGCTCCACCACGTCTCGACCCGAGGAACTTCCGCCATGTCACGCACGCTCAGCCTCCCCATCGCCCTGGCGATCGTCGCGATCCACTTTCCAGGGAACGCGACCTTCGCCCACGACGGCCCTGGCACCCACACCCATGAGGCGCCGGCCGCGAAAGCCTCGCGCGAGATGGCGGGCGCGGCGAAGAACCTCTGGGTGTCGCTGACACCCGAGCAGAAGCTCAAGATCCGCTCGGATTTCACCGACGCCCTCCGCCAAGACTGGCACTTCATCCCGAGGCCCCGCAAGGGCTTGCCCTTGAAGGAGATGGCGGGCGAGCAGAAGGCCCTGGCGCACGCCCTCCTGGCCAGCGGCCTGAGCCAGGGCGGCTACATCAAGGCGGAGACGATCATCAGCCTTGAGCAGATCCTGGCATCGAACGAACGGGGCGGAGGCGCGGTCCGGGACACGGAGCTCTACTTCTTCAACTTCTTCGGCAACCCGGATTCGCTCGACACCAAGGAGCCTTGGGGCTGGCGAGTCGAAGGCCACCACCTGTCGATCAATTTCACCGTTGTCGGCGACAAGGGCGTCGCCGGCAGCCCGATCTTCCTGGGCACCAACCCCGCCGAGGTCAAGTCGGGGCCTCGCCAGGGGCTTCGCATCCTCGGCGAAGAAGAGGAACTCGCGCGCACCCTCGTCAAATCCCTGGACGACGCCCAGCGCAAGAAAGCGATCGTTGACGATGTGGCCCCGAAAGACATCATCTCCCTCGCCACTCGGAAGGCCCAGCCGCTCCAGCCCGCCGGAATCCTGATGCCAGACCTCAACGCCGGGCAGAAGGAAGCCCTGAACTCGATCATCGTCCTTTACGCCGAGCGGCTCCGGCCCGAGCTGGCCGGGAACGACCTGGGCAAGATCCTCAAGGCGGGCGTTGACAAAGTTGGCTTCGCCTGGGCCGGCGGCCTGGAACGGGGCCAGCCGCATTACTACCGCATCCAGGGGCCGACATTCCTGATCGAGTACGACAATACCCAGAGCAACGCCAACCACGTCCACAGCGTTTGGCGGGACTTCGAAGGAGATTTCGGCGAAGATTTGCTGAAGAAGCACTACGAGTCGGCGAGCGCCGAGCACGGCCACTCGAAGTGAGGACGATTCGTCCCCGAGTCGGGCGGTGGCGCCGATGTGCGATCGCCCGACCCGCTTCAAAAGCACCGCCCCCCGCGAGGATACTACGCCCCCACCGCCATCCCGTAATGCATTCCCGACCAGTCAGAATCGTCAAGAATTGCAAATTGTAGGATTGCAAATTGCAAAGCATTGCTCCGATGGACTCTGCTTTGCAATCTGCGATCCGCAATGAATTTCCAGGATTCGTATAACTCCCGGTGATCGCATGGACCCGGAGTCCAACTCGGCGGCTGATTGACCGCCACAGGCCCCCTCGGGCGAAGGTCGTTCAACCATGGGTCGCGGTCTGTCGGCGTGACCGGGTGGAGACGATCAGGCATCGAGCCTGGGTCATGAGGTCGAATTCTCGGAAAGAACGGGTTCGGTTGGTGCGAATGCGGGCCACCGATCCCAGAGGTCTTCCGCCATGCCGAACGACAATGTCATCCCGGCCCCGCCGGGGGCGGCCACGATCCAGGCTCCGGGTTGAGGCTCGGCGGTGAAGATCGGGCGGGTCGGGTGCTTGGCGTAGATCCCGTGCCAGTTCGCCGCGATGCTCCACGTCGGCAGGTCCACCATCGTCCGCAAGTGTCCGAGGATCAAGGCGTCGATGGCGGGCTTGTCGAACGGCTCGATCGCGTCGTCGTACTCATGGGAGTCGCCGATCACGACCTCGCCGAGGGAGTTCTGGGCCGCCATGACGTGGATGCCGTACCGGAGGAATTCGGGCATCGACCCCTCGAAGCGTTGTTTCAGACGGCCCAGCGAGGGACACGCCTGGAACGTCGGGTAATGGCAGAGCGTCAGGCCCCCGGCCAGCATCGGGCCGAGCCGCCAGTGGCCGGGCTGGGGCGCAGTCCTCATCATCTGGAGCTTGCAGAGGCGGAGGCCCGAGGCCCCGAAGACCTCGGGGAACAGGGTGCGGAAGTCGGCACCGCCGCAAACCACGGTTCGCCCGACCCTCCAGCGCTCGCCGTCGGCCGTCCGGACGAAGGGCATCTCGACCGAAGTCACCGCCGACCCGAACCGGAGCTCGACGCCGTGCGTTTCTCGGAGCCAGCCGGGGATTCGCTCGATCGCCTGCCGGGGGTCGATGCAGACCTCGGTCGGGCTCCAGAGCGACCCGAGCAGGCCGATCGGGTTCGCCGACGGAGACCGGCGGAGGGTTTCGCCGGGGTCGAGCAGCCGGCAATCGTAGCCAAGCCCCGCAGCCCGCCCGACGAACTCCTCCAAAACGGCCAGTTCGTCCTCGTGGTACGCCAGGTGGAGCGAGCCGCACGGGTCGAAGTTGATGCCCGCCCGCTCGGCGAGGTCGGCCCAGATTTCTCGGCCCCTGATCGCCATCCGGTGGAGTCCGCCGGAGGGCTGGCCGATCGGCCAGAGCATCCCGAAGTTGCGGACCGAAGCGCCTTGCGCCTTGCGCTCCCGCTCGAACAGGACGACCGACCGCCCCTCTTTGGCCGCCGTCAGGGCGAAGGCCAGCCCCACGATCCCGCCACCGACCACCGCCACGTCCGCAGTCCGAGTCTTCATTGCCGCCCCTTGTGTTGTCGATCCTTGAAGCCCTTCTTCGAGGGCGAGCCGCTGCTTTCGCGGATGATCAGCTTCCCGGGCACCGAGACGTGGATCGGCGAGCTGTCCGGCTCGTCGATCCGCCGTCGGATCAGCCGGATCGCCTCGCGAGCGACCGCCTCCGAGGGGAACCCATAAGTCGTCACCCCGATGGCGAACGAGTTGCCGATCGGCAAGTCGTCGAACCCGGTGATCGCCACGTCATCGGGCACCCTCGCCCCACGGATCAGGAGTTCCATGATGATGCCGATCGCCGTGTAGTCCTGATAGCAAACCAGCCCGTCGATGGATTCGGAAAGGACCCGGGCGGCCAACTCCTGGTAGGCGGCCTTCCTCGGCAAGTTCGAGGGTTCTTCGAAGACGATCGGAGCGGGGACACGACCCGAGGCCACCGAATCCTGGTAGATCGCCGAGAAATAGCCGGCCATCCGGCCATCGTGGCTGCTCGTCGGCGAGCCGGTGATGAACGCGACCCGCTTCCGGCCCGATCCCAGGAGGTGCTGGGTGCATCGAAGACCCCCGTCGAAGTCGTCGACCGAGACCAGGTCGTGTTCCAAGGCCCGAGCATGGCCCCGGAGATTGCGTTCGAGCAGGACGACCGGCATCCCCGCCGACCGGAAGGCGTCGAGGATCGCCTCGTCCTCCCTGGTCGTTTCGGGACTCCGCCTCGACGGCAACATGAAGACTCCCGAGACCCCGGCGTCCCGAGCCAGGACCACGCGCCTCCGCAACTCATCCGCTGGGGGAGCCTCGGGAAAGTTCAGCGATTCGACGTCGATCCGGAGTCCGGGGAAGTGGCCTGCCAGGGCGTCGAAACCGCTCCGGGTCACCGCGACGCTGGCATGATACCAGGGGCCGGGGGTGGCCCGGATGCAGACCGCCCAGGTGGTCGAATCCGCCGGAGGAGGCGACTCGGGGCGAGTGATATAGCTGCCCGACCGATCCACGGTCCGGATCAACCCCTTGTCGCGGAGGATCTGCAACGCCCGCGACGCGGTGACGATCGAGACACCATGCTCCTCGGCGATCTGCCGGGAACTGGGAATCTTGCCGTTCCCCAGCCGACCTGTGCTGATCCGCAGCTCGATCTCCCGAGAAATCGTCAGGTATTTGGGAACTTCGGCCGTTGACATCGTGCCCCGATCTTTCGACGTCGCTCGTGTTGCCAGATTGTTCGGGTTGTCTCACCCTGATCTCCCAAGTGTAAGATAATCCTTGTCGAATGAAAAGTGTATAGCTCAGATTCTCCTGACTGATTTGAGCAATCGAAGAACCCATGAATGACCGTCAAGCCCTCAAAACATCCAATCTTCACCAATTATTAGCGGGAATAAGGCTTGAAATCACCAACTAACTCAACAACAATCTGAAACGTTCTTAGCGCAAACTGATTGTATTTCAGAGCGACGATTCTGATCTTTCTGTACCACAACAGAATGTCCACGATTCCAGGAGGCTTGATGTTCAAATTCTTTCCTGGTTGTTCCCGCCGACTACCGGCTCGACGTGTGGCGACATCTTTGTTGATGGCGGCCGTCATTGCCGGGTGCGTCGGGTGCGGGTCGGACGGGCTTCCCTCGGTCAGCGGTCGAGTCCTTCATCAAGGAAAACCGGCCGCCGGCGCGACGCTCCACTTCCACCGCCAGGGCGCGGCCGACGCCCGGTTCCCCGGCGTGATCCCTTCGGCGGTCGCCGATGAGGACGGGCGTTATTGGGTTTCCAGCGACACGCTGGGCCGAGGGGCACCGGCGGGCAAGTATGCCGTCCTGATCACCTGGCCGGGCGACCCCCAGGATCGCAATCCGAAATCGACCGCGAAGGCCGGCTCGGAAATCAACACCGACTTCAAGCGATCCCCGATCGACCGCCTCCAGGGGCGGTACTCGAACGTCGAGAAACCTCGGTTCTCCGCCGAGGTGGGGCCAGGTTCTTCGGAGATCCCGCCCTTCGAAATCAACGACTGAGCCAACCGGCCCGCTTCAAACTCCTCGACGATCGATTTTCATCCGTTTTTCACCGTTCCACCCGAGTTTCCCCGGCCATACTGGAGTCTCCTCGATGATCCGCAAGAATGCCCGAGTCCGAACGACTGGTTTCACCTTGATCGAGTTGCTGGTGGTGATCGCGATCATCGCCGTCCTGGTGAGCCTGTTGCTGCCCGCCGTCCAGGCCGCCCGAGAAGCGGCCCGACGCGCCCAGTGCTCGAACAACCTGAAGCAGATCGGCCTGGCCGTGATGAATTTCGAGAGCACCAACAGCAAGATGCCGCCGGACATCGACCTCCTCCTCACCGCCGACCCGAACTCCGTCGTCGGCGGGAGCAAGCAGTTTTGGAGGGCGAGCAACTGGACGCTGCTCTTGCCTTACATCGAGCAGACGAACGTCTACAACTCGATCAACCTGACCGTGTCGGCCATCAACCCGGTGAATCTTCCGCCTTCGCTCAACGGCGCCTCGGGTTTTGGCCTGGGCACGAACCCCACGGTCTACTCGACGATGATCAACGCCTACATCTGTCCGTCATCCCCCGCGCCCGCCGTGATCAATTATTACAACGAATGCTGGGGTCCCGAAGGATACGGCAAGGTCAGCAACTCCCCCACTCCGCCGCAACAGATGTGGGGCCGGACCGACTATATCGCGGTCCCGGGCCTGGATGGAGGCGTCCTCGCGGCGGGTGGCTTCTCCACGGCGTACCAGAACTCCGCCGTCGGCGACACGGGGACGATCTGCTCGGCGAGCCAGAAGGTCACGATCGCGTCGATCCTCGACGGGACCTCGAACACCTTGATCGTCGCCGAAGATTCGGCCCGACCCGTCGGCTACAATGGCAAGCGTCAGATCTACAGCAATGGCGGCCAGCCCGTCGATGGCGTCCTCAACGGGGCACCCGGAGGCGGAGGCGCCTGGGGCGATCCCTACACCTACGCCCACCTCGACGGTGCTCAAGGGCGCGACAACGGCAAGCGAGGCGGGACCTGCATGGTCAACTGCACCAGCGACAACGAGATCTTCGGCTTCCACCCCGGAGGCGCGAACATCCTTTTCGCCGACGGCTCGGTCCGGTTCCTCAAAGACTCGGCCAACGCCCGGGTGGTCGTGGCCCTGGTCACCCGAGGTTTGGGCGAGATCGTCGGCGCCGACGAGTATTGAGAGAAAACCCAAGAAGGCGACGCTCGGTCGGGTACCGAGGCGTCGCCCGCATCTTTCCCGTCCCCAACTCGATCGGAGGCGACATTGGCTGATCCTGATCGCGCAATCCGGCTCGTGGTCTTCGACTGGGCCGGCACGACGGTCGATTTCGGATGCTTCGGACCCGTCGACTCCTTCATTCGAGCCCTGGGACGCCACGGAGTCGCGGTGACGCCCGAGCAGGTCCGAGGGCCGATGGGGTCGAGCAAGAAAGACCACCTGCGCGAACTGCTTCGGCTCGGAGGGGCCTCGACCCAGTGGAGCGACGCCCACGGGCGGGACTGGGACGAGGCGGACGTCGAGCGGGTCTACCGGGACGATTTCGTCCCCATGCAGCTCGAAGCGGTCAAGGACCACACCCGACTGGTTCCCGGCCTCCTCGAAGTCGTACGCGACCTGAGATCGCGCGGGGTCGCCATCGCCACCACCACCGGCTATTTCCGCGAGGTCGCGGCGATCGTCTCCGAGGCGGCGCGCCGTCAAGGTTACAGCCCCGACTGCAACGTGGTGCCCGAGGACGTCCCGGCCGGTCGGCCTGAGCCTTGGATGATCCGCCGGGCCATGAGCCTCACCGGGGTGGATTCGCCCGACGAGGTCGTCAAGGTGGGCGATACCCCGGCGGACATCGCCGAAGGGCGCAACGCCGGGGTCTGGACCGTCGGCGTCATCGCCAGCGGCAACGAGGTGGGTTGCACCGAAGCGGCGTGGGCGTCGATGGCCGAGGCCGAGCGGCGGGGCAGGGCCGAAACCGTCCGCCTCCGGTTTCAGGAACTAGTGCACCCTGGCGTAATTGACTTGGCGGTTATTGCTTGAGCGGTTTGTAGGTCCACTGGAACGGCCTGGCCATCGTCCGGTTGTAGTACTCGATGAAGGCCAGCACCTTCGCCTTCAGGTCC
>JAABUX010001402.1_pt1 | contig 36698 bp, 26 predicted proteins | sample 5561851 | NCBI WGS metagenome assembly JAABUX01 (sample SAMN10711883, study PRJNA513361) | rock metagenome | isolation source: Antarctica rocks | place: Antarctica: Victoria Land, Richard Nunatak red sandstone | collected 2016-01-03 | reverse complement strand
AGATCACAGCTTGGATGTCGAATTCCCCGGGAATGCCGTAGGTGAATGTCGGGCCTGCCTGGAAGAAGTTTGAAGGGCCATTGACGCAATCGGTCTGACGCCAAGACCAACTGATGGTTTGAGGGGTAAAACCGTTAGGGGTCGGCGTGGCCGTGTACGTGGTGGGGAAGCCGAGTTGCTCCACCTGGTTGGGATCTTGGTTAGGCGCGACATCAATGCTTCCGGCCTCCGACTTCAAGGAAGCGGCGAAGAACAACGCAAGCGCGAGCGAGTACGCGAAACACGGGCGTTTCATGGGGGGCAGTCCTCGGTGATGAGCAAGATGTGCTTCTGATCGGACGTCTATAGCGAAGAGTACAGGAACCGTTCGCCCGCCGCAAGGCGAGAATTCCGCTAACGGATGATCCGATTATGGCTCAACCGTCGGGAGGGGACTCGCCTTGGGCATGACGAGGATGGAAACGACGATTCGCAACCAGGTCAAAAGGTTTATTTGCCCGATATGCTTTTTCTTGAAAAATTCTTCGATCAGGGGCGGTTCCTTTTAATCTGTGTTCCATCCGTGGCTGGCTTGAGGGTATTTGCTTTGGGGGCGGGGCGGGATTACGATGCGAGGGCTGGCACATCGCGACCGCCTGTTTCCTCGATCGAGAAAGCGCCCGGCACCATGAAGACCGCCGTCATCGGCCTGGGATTGGGCCTGCTCCTGTTGAACCTGGACCTGGGGGTCGCCCGCGCGGACGAGGCCCCGGCGCCTCAGAACGTAGCACTTTGGCCGGGCGAGGCGCCCGGGGAAGTCGGGTCGATCGCGCCCGAGTCGTCGGAGGTCAAGGGCGGGATCGTCCGGGTCTCGAACGTGTCGCACCCGTCGATCACGGTTTATCGGCCGGAACCGTCCAAGAACACGGGCGCCTCGGTCGTGATCTTGCCCGGGGGGGGCTACAGCATCCTCGCCATCGACCACGAGGGGGAGCAGGTCGCCCGCTTCCTGAACGGGATCGGCGTGACGGGGGTCGTCCTCAAGTACCGGGTCCCCCGCCGATCGGGGACGGCCAACGATGTCGCCCCTCCCCAAGCCCTGATGGACGCCCAGCGCACCGTGGGGATGGTCCGTGCTCGGGCCGAGGGATGGAAGCTCGACCCGAGCAAAGTCGGCATCCTCGGGTTCTCGGCGGGGGGGCACCTCGCCGCCTGGGCCTCCGCCGCCCCGGGCGACCGCCGGACCTACGAGCCCATCGATCTCGCCGACAAGGCGAGCGCCCGCCCCGACTTCGCCGTCCTGATCTACCCCGCCTACCTCGTCAAGAAGGGGACCGACGCCCTCGCGCCCGAGGTCCAGGTCAACGCCGACACGCCGCCGACTTTCCTGGCCCTGGCGGGCGACGACCCGATCACCGTCGACGGGAGCCTGGCCTATTATCAGGCCCTCAAGCGGTCCAAAATCCCCAGCGAGCTGCACGTCTACGCCGACGGAGGCCACGGCTTCGGGATGAACCCGACCGGAAAGCCCGTCGCCACCTGGCCGGTCCGCCTCGAAGACTGGATGAAGGGCCGAGGTTTCCTGAAGCCGACCGCCCAACCTTGATGAATTTCAATGAGCCACGGATGGAACACGGATGGAACACGGATGGAACATGGATTAGATAAGTAAATTTGTTGTCTTATCCGTGTTCCATCCGTGGCCAGATAATTGATTTGAATATTCACTTATTTGATACATGGAGATTTGCGCGATGGTCGGATTCCCGGGTCGGGTTGGCGTGAGGTTGGCGGGTGTGGCCTGGTCGATCGGCCTGGTCCTGGTCGCGGCGGGGGCGGCCGAGCCGGATCACCGCCGGGCCGGCGTGTACGAAGAGGGGGGCCGGATGATGATCGCCTGGCCGACGGCGCCCGGCGAGTCGGGCCGGGTGGTCCTCGACCTCGCCGAGGGACGGGCTTTGTTCGACCGGGTCGAGATCGTCGTCGACGCCCCGAACCCGACGATGAACCTGCTGGAAAAGGTCGACCCGGCGGCGTTCGTCGTCGTCGGGTCTCGGGTCAACCCGCCACCGATCCCGCCCGAGATGAGCGTCTTCAACGTCTTCTTCGACTCCCCCGCCCAGCGCCCCCACCAAGCCTACCGCGTGGCCTGGTCCGGCCCGAAGACCGCGCGGATCATCACCCAGGGGGAGCGGGCTTCGGTCGCCATCGGCCCGATCGAGGCGGGACCGTTCCGGGGCGAGTGGGTGATCTCCGTCTACTCCGGGTCGCGCCTCCTCCACGTCGAGGCCGTGATGAGCACGACCGAAGCCGCTCGGGCGATCAACTACGACGCCGGGTTGGTCGACCGCTCCAACGACGGGCCGGGAGCATCGAAGCTTCGACCGATCGGCCAAAACCTCGCCTGGATCGACCCCCAGAGGAAGTGGCACCGCGAGCGGGTCGACCCGAGAGGGAAGGACGAACCGCGCGCCGTCCGGCACCGGACCCTGATCCTCGAAGCCAACCGAGGCGGTTCGGTCGCCTGCTTCCCGCCGCCGCACCAGTATTTCTTCCCGCGCGACTTCACCGACAACCTCGCCACCACCTGGTCGGGCCTGGGGCATCGCGACCTGGCCGGCGGAGAGTTCGGCTTCGGCATCCGCCAGCCCGAGGTTGGAGGCGGGCGCTTTTCCCCCTGGTTCAACGCCCCGCCGGGGACCGAGCAGCGGTTGGGGGTGTTCTACCTCCTCCACCCGGGCAAGGCCGAGGAGGCGATGGCCGAGGTGTTGCGGTTCACCCACGGCGACCGCTTCCCCGAGTTGCCCGGCTTCAAGACGTTTTCGAGCCATTACCACATCGCCTTCACCGTCGAGGCGATGAAGCAAAAGGCCCAGGGGATCGACAAGCCGAGCATCCCCCCGCTCGTCGGGGTGTTCAAGGGCTTGGGTGTGGATGCCGTCCACGTCGCCGAGTTCCACGGCGAAGGCCACCCGTTCGACCCCGGCCCGATCCGCCTGGCCGAACTCGACGCCATGTTCGACGAGTGCCGCCGCCTGTCCGACGACAAGCTCCTCCTGATCCCCGGCGAGGAGGCGAACATGGACCTCGGCTTCGGCGGGAGGTCCGGCCACTGGCTGGAGATGTTCCCCCGTCCCGTCAAGTTCACCATGAAGCGGGCCGACGGCGAGCCGTTCGATAAGGAAGGGGTCTACCGCCTGAAGACCGCCGATGACCTGCTCACCCTCCTCAAGCGAGAACACGGCCTCGCCTGGACCGCGCACCCGAGGATCAAGGCGTCGAACTTCGCCCCCGACATCTACCGAGACACCGACTTCTTCCGAGACCCCACCTGGCTCGGAGCCGCCTGGAAGGCCATGCCCGCCGACCTGTCGCGCCCCAGGCTCGGCGACCGCTGCCTGGACCTCCTCGACGCTATGAGCAACTGGGGTGTCAAAAAGCAACTCCTCGGCGAGGTCGACGTCTTCAAGCTCGACCCGACCCACGAGTTGTACGCCCACATGAACGTCAACTACGTCAAGCTCGACCGACTCCCGAAGTTCGACGACGGCTGGGCCTCGATCAACGAAGCCCTCCGAGGCGGCAAGTTCTTCACCACGACCGGCGAGGTCTTGCTCCATGAAGCCAAGGGCGACGGCCAAGATTTCGGCTCGACGACGGCCCAGCCCCCGTCCGAGGTGACGGTCGACCTCCAGTGGACCTTCCCCCTCCGCTTCGCCGAGGTCGTCTCCGGCGACGGCTCGACCGTCTATCGCGACCGCGTCGACCTCGGCCAGACCCCGCCCTTCGGTCGGCAAACCCTGACGCTCCACCCCAACCTTAAAGCCCGAAAGTGGGCTAGGTTTGAAGTCTGGGACATAGCCGCCAACGGAGCCTTCACCCAGCCGATCTGGATCAAATAAGATGGTGGCCCGTTAACGGCAGTCAAATCGGTGAATTGTGTAGGATTAGTTTGATTCTGATCGAGACCGGTATATTTTCTTAATACATACAGTGACCACCAAAAGTCATTAATTCAAGGGTTTTTATGTATTTGATGTATGTGGATGAGAGTGGGGACTGCGGCATGAGAAACTCGCCTTCACAATATTTCGTGCTGACCGGTCTGGTTGTTCATGAGGTTCGCTGGATGGAATCTTTGGAACGACTCATCGCTTTCAGAAGACGGATGAAAACTGCGTTTGGGTTGAAGTTGCGTGAAGAAATACACACGGCTCATCTCATCTCCAGGCCCGGCGCACTTGCTCGGATCAAGAAGAGTGATAGACTTACGATTATTCGTTCATTTGCAGATGAATTGGCTTCAATGACCGATTTGAACTTGATCAACGTTGTTGTAAAGAAGGACGGAAAAAATGACGAGTTTGACGTTTTTGAAACAGCTTGGTCACGATTAATCCAAAGGTTTGAGAACACTCTCAACTACAAAAACTTCCCTTCACCCAAACACCCAGATGAGCGCGGAATGCTCATCCCCGATCATACCGATGACAAAAAATTAACCCGGCTCTTGCGTCGCATGAGAAGGTACAACTACGTCCCTTACAAGGCTGGATCGACCAGTTCAGCTTCTTCTCGTAACTTGACGGTTTCAAAGATAGTCGAAGATCCAAGCTTTCGCCACTCCGACCAGTCTCTATTTTTGCAAGCCACCGATCTTGCAGCTTATCTACTTTACCAGCATTTGTCACCAAATAGCTACATGCGAGCAAAAGGAGGCAAAGCATACTTCAATCGCCTCGGCCCAATTCTGTGCCGCAAGGCTTCTTCGACCGATCCAAACGGGATCGTCTGGGTGTAACAAGAGAGGGGGGCGCTTCGCGCCCCCCGGGGGATTCCTACTCCGTAGACTAGCCACGTTTCAGACTCCGGTATGAGTTTACACTATTTCAGGTGCTTTGCAACTGAAAAGGGGAGAAGGATATCGGCTTTGAGAGGTCGGAGTCAAGGTTGATTTTTGTTCACTAGCGGTGGTTGGTTGATCTCTGGCTACGGCAGATGTTTGCAACCCAAACACCTTGGCCGAAATCCAACTCATGAACGGTGCTGCAACCATCGGGGCTGCCCTCGACGCGCTGGGTGATCGCCGCTAAAATGCCAGGCCGATCCGTGTGAAGTTCCAGCTTGAAAGGTCGGTGTCCGAAGTTCGATGGAGTTCGCCATTGTGAAACGCTTGCTGATTCGTCTCGGCGTCATCCTCGGATTGCTTCGAGCCGTGGCGTTCGGCGGCGATCCCGCCGGGCCTCTGGAACTCAAGGACGGCGACCGCGTCGTCCTGATCGGTGGGACTTTGGTCGAGCGGGATCAGGAGTCGGGCTACCTGGAAACCCGGCTCATCCGGCGATATCCGGGGCGGTCGATCGTGTTCCGCAACCTGGGCTGGAGCGGCGACACCGTCGACGGGATCTCGCGGGGGGAGTCGCTCGGATCGGGTGCCGGGTTCCGCCAACTGGTCGACCACGTCGTCGCGCTCAAGCCGACGGTGATCGTCCTGGGCTACGGGGCGAACGAGTCGTTCGGCGGCCAGGCCGGTTTGCCCGCGTTCCAGGCCGGGCTGGACCGGCTCTGGGACGAGCTGGCCAGGACCGGAGCGCGGATGGTCGTCCTGACCCCGAATCGCCAAGAAAACCTCGGCCCACCCCTTCCCGACCCGGGTGCTCACAATGCCGACCTCAGGCGCTATCGCGATCTGCTCTGGTCGGAGGCCGCCCGACGAGGGGCGATCGGGGTCGACCTGTTCCTCGCCCCGCCTAATCAACGCCCCTGGACGACGAACGGGATTCACCTGTCCCCCTCGGGCTACTGGCAGGCGTCGGGCCTGATCGCCCCGGCGCTGTCCGGCACGCCCGTCGCCCCTTGGCGGGTGGCGATCGAAGGTGGCAAGGTGACCGCCACCAGCGCCACCGTCTCGGACTTGACCCCGACCCCGACCGGCCTGAAATTCCAGCTTCGCCCCGACTTTTTGCCCGATCCCCCCTTCCCGTTCACCAATGACGAATGGGTGAATCCGCAACAGCCCTACCGGCTGCTCCAGGTGACCGGGCTGGACCCTGAATTCTTCTATAACCTCAAGATCGACGGCCAGCAACGCCACGGGGGAAATCTGAAGGCATGGAAAGGGGGGATCATCGTCCTGAACGATCCCGAGCTCGCCCATGTCGAAGCCCTCCGCAAGGAGATCAACCGCAAGAACCTGATGTACTTCCACCGCTGGCGGCCCCAGAATGAGACGTACCTGTTCGGCTTCCGCAAGCACGAGCAAGGCAAGAACGCGGCGGAGCTGGCGGCGTTCGATCCCTTAATCGCCGCCGCCGAAGCCGAGATCGTCCGCTTGAGCCGGCCGGTGGCCCACTCCTACGAACTGATCCGAACGCCCGAGCCGAATCCCGCGCCGGTAGTTCCGGCGGTGGCCCACTCCCAAGAACCGATCCGAATGCCCAAGCGGGAGGTGCCCCGATGACGACTTCGAGCGACGACCAGGTCCACGTCCGGGTTGGCTCGGCGACGAAAGCCGGGTCCGGTGGGCCGCACTTCCTCGCGCCGGGCGGGTTCCGAGGCTCCGAGCCGCCCCGGACGGCGACGCGAGCCGGCGGGAAGGGACCGCTCCCCCCCTGGCGGCGGTGGGTCCGCAAGGGGTTGGTCCTGGGCGGGTTGATCGGCGGCGGGTTCTTGCTCCCGCCCCAGCGGATCGTCCAGAACGTCGACGCCGACGCCGACGCCGAGCGGGCCTCGTTCGACGTGGCCGAGGGGTTCGAGGTCAACCTGTTCGCCGCCGACCCGCTGCTGGCCAAGCCGACTCAGATCAACTTCGACGCCCGGGGGCGTCTCTGGGTGGCCTGCTCCGAGGCTTACCCCCAGATCAAGCCCGACCAACCCGCCAACGACAAGATCGTGATCCTCGACGACGCGGACGGCGACGGTGTGGCCGAAAAGGCCGAGGTCTTCGCCGACGGCCTCCTGATCCCCACCGGGGTCGAGCCGGGCGACGGCGGCGCCTATGTCGGGCAAGGGACCGAGCTTCTCCACTTGAAGGACACCGACGGCGACGGGGTGGCCGACGAGCGCCGGGTGGTCCTGTCGGGCTTCGGGACCGAGGATACCCACCACCTCATCCACACCCTCCGATGGGGTCCCGACGGGGCGCTCTACTTCAACCAGTCGCTCTACATCCATAGTCATATCGAGACCCCCTGGGGCGTTCAGAGGTTGAGCGGCGGCGGGGTCTGGCGATACCAGCCCGAGTCGGGGTGGCTGTCGATCTTCGCCCGGGGGTGGGTCAACCCTTGGGGGCATGCTTTCGACCCTTGGGGGCAGTCGTTCGTCACCGACGGCGCGGGGGGGCAAGGGATCAATCACGTCGTCCCCGGCGGCGCTTATACCACCGCCGTCGGCGTGAGTCGGACCTTGCCCGGCCTCAACCCGGGTAGCCCCAAGTTCTGCGGCGCCGAGATCCTGAGCGGTCGCCACCTCCCCGAAGCGTACCGGGGCCAGATCCTCACCAACGACTTCCGGGCCAACAACGTCCGACGCTTCGCCCTGTCCGACAACGGCTCGTCCTTCGCCTCCAAGCCCCAGCCCGACCTGATCCGGACCCGGTACCAGGCATTCCGCCCCATCGACATCAAGATGGGTCCTGATGGGGCGATCTACATCGCCGACTGGTACAACCCGATCATCAACCACGGCGAGGTCGACTTCCGAGACCCCCGCCGCGACCACACCCGAGGGCGGATCTGGCGAGTCACCGCCAAGAACCGCCCCCTGGTCGACCGCCCCCGGCTGCTCGACGCCACGGTCCCCCAACTCTTGGGCGCCCTCAAGGCCCCCGAAGACTGGACCCGCCACTTCGCCCGCCGAGTCCTCAAGGACCGAGGCCGCGCCGAGGTCGAACCCGCGCTCGTGGCCTGGGTCAAGGGTCTGCCCTCGGACGACCCCGCCGTCGACCACCACCGCCTCGAAGCGTTGTGGGTGTTCGAGTCGCTCGGGATCGTCGCCCCGGAACTGCTCACCCAGGTTTCGGGCGCCAAGGACCCGCACGCCAGGGCCGCCGCCGTCCGGGTGACGGAGCACTGGCTGGGCCGGATCGACGACCCGTTTGGCCGCCTCGCGCTTCGGGTGCTCGATGACGACCCGAGGGTCCGGCTCGAAGCGGTCCGGGCCTTGGGCCACGCCCCCGAAGCCAGGGCCGCCGAGATCGCCTTGCGGGCGCTCGACAAGCCGGTCGACAAGGCCCTCGACCACGCCCTGTACACGACCTTGCGCGACCTGCAATCGCTCTGGCACCCGGCGCTGGCCGAAGGGCGGTTCGACTATGGCGACGACGCCCGACGCCTGGTCTACGCGCTCGAAGCCGTCGGCTCGGGCGCCACGATCCGCCCCCTGGTCGACGCCCTCCAGGCCGGGAAGGTCGCCCCCGCGCAGGAGGATCAGGCCCGGAAGCTGATCGCCGGCCTGGGAGGCCCGAACGACCTGGCGATGCTCCTCGACCTCGCGGTCAACCCGACCACCCCTCCCCAGCGGTCGGGGGCCTTGCTCGCCGCGCTGGTCGAGGCCGCCGAGCGGCGGAAAGTCATCCCGAATGGTGACTTGAGTCGGGTTGCTCGGTTCCTCGATGACGATCCCGCGAACTCCCCGGTTCAATCCCAGGCGATCCGAGGCGTCGGAGCCTGGCGGTTCGAGCCGCTCCGTGATCGGGTCGAGGCGATCGCCGGTTCGGGGCCGGGCCACATGCCCCCGAGCGTCCGATCCGCCGCGATCTCGGCCCTGGTCGCCTTCGGCGGCGATCGGAGCATGACGACCTTGGATGCGTTGACCCGTCCGGGCCAGCCGATCCAGGTGAGGTGGGACGCGGCGTCGTCCCTGGCCCGGCTCGACCTCAAGCGGGCCGCGAGTCGGGCGGTCGCCACCCTGGAAGCGACAAGCTCGACCCCCCTCGACGCCGACCCTTCGGCGCTGTTCGAGGCGTTCCTCGGCCGCCAAGGCGGGGCGGACGCGCTGGCCTCGGCGCTGGGGGAAGGGTCGCCGACCGCCGCGATCCCCAACGCCTGGGCCGAGGCGGGCGTCCGGGTCGCGACCCGGATGGGCCAACCGGCGGGTTCCCCCCTGATCCTCGCCTTGAATCGGGCCGGGGGGATGATGGGGGCCATCGGCGGCGGTGCCCCGAAGTCGTGGTCGGGCGCCGAGCGGTCGGCGATCGTGCTCGACGTCCCCCGCCGAGGCGACCCCGCCCGAGGGGAGGCGATCTTCCGCCGATCGACCATGCAGTGCTTCAACTGCCACGCGATCGCGGGCGCGGGGGGCCGGGTCGGGCCGGGCCTGGAAAGCCTCGGGGCGAGCGCACCGGTCGACTACCTGGTCGACTCGTTACTTGAGCCGAACAAGGCGGTCAAGGAGGGGTACCACGCCACCACCGTGGCCACGGACGACGGTCGGGTGTTCAACGGGATCAAGGTCGGGCAGACCGACTCGGCCTTGATCCTCCGCGACGCCGAGGACCGCGAGGTCAGCATCCCGCTGGCCGCCATCGACGAGCAGAAGCCCGCCGGCTCGCTGATGCCCGCCGGGTTGGTCGACGGCCTGACCCGCGCCGAGCTGGTGGACCTGGTCCGGTTCCTGTCCGAATTGGGCAAGCTCGGCCCCTACGCCGTGTCGCCGCAGGCCCGGCCGGCCCGCCGATGGGAGGCGGCCACCCCTCCCGCCGAACCGAACCTCTCGGCGATCGTCTCCAATCCGGCGAGTCTGTGGGTCCCCGCCTACTCGACCGTGGCCGGAGTCGTGCCGCTCGCCGACTTGCCGGTCATCGTCGTCCGGGAAGAGAGCTTCGTGCTGGCGCGGACCACGGTCGAGGTCGCCTCGCCGGGCCTGGTCCGGTTGGCGATCACCCCCCGGATCGCGACCGTCTGGGTTGACGGGCGCCGGGTTCCCGCCCCTTCGGCGTCGGGCACCGACGTCGACCTCGCCGCCGGACCGCACTCGATCGCCTTGGCCGTCCCCGTCGAAGGCGTCCCTTCGATCCGCCTGGAAATCCAAGACGCGAACGGGTCGCCCGCGCAGGCCCGACCGAGCTTGGGGAAATAACCCCACCTCCACGAAGTCGCCATTCGTCGCAAAGTGATCCTAGGTAACGATTTGTAAAATCTGATGGGGTGGGTGGAACCCACAGGGCTGGATGATGGATTACAGCCACCCCACCGGGGGCTAAGCGTTTCACTCCTACCTCAGTAAAAGTGGTGGTGGAAAATTCCCGAGCCGGTCGATTCGGGTTGATCCGGCTGGATGCGGGACGGCTGCCGGAGGAAGTTGGGTTCGTTTTGGAAAATCGGTCGGATGCCGACCACATCACGGTTGGGTTCGTTTTGGAAATCCGAAGGGGACGGGACCAATCCCTCATCCGTCGTTTCGAGGCCGGGTTCGTTGGCCTGGACGTTTGTTTCGTCGTCTCTGATGGGGGCCGAGGCGTCCAAAATTTCGTGTTCGCTTTGGGCGTCGGCCAGGTCGATCCGGCGGTCGGTGGTCGACTCGTCGTGCTCGGCCTGATTTTGGCGGAACTCGCGGAGGGCCTGGAAGAAGGTCCGGGTGGCGGCGGCCTCGTACTTCCGGGCGCGCTCGGCGTCGGGACTGGGGTCGAACAAGGCCCGAGTGCCGGCTTCGAGGCGGTCTTGCTCGATCGAGTCGAGGTCGAAGCCGGCTTGGATCGTCTCCAAGGCGGCGAGCTCGGCGTCGATCTCGCCGGTCAGTTGGTCGACGACCCATTCGGCCCGCGCGGTCGGGGTCTCGAACCGGTCGACCTCGCCCTCGTCGAGCCACCGGGGGCGGCCCGCCAGGGCTTCGAGGAGCGCGTGGGTCCTCGACATCAGGAACGGGTCGCCCGCCCCGCCGAAGAACGCCTCGACCCGCCTGGAGGTTGGCTCGTCCCATTGGCGATGATGCCCGCCTCGAAGCTGGGCTTTGGCCCCCCGGAGCGCCTGAGACAGCCTGGCGACCCCTTCCGGGTAGGTCAGGAGTCGTCGATGGTTTTCCCGGGGATTGGCCGCGATCGAGTCGAACAGCCGGTCGACCTCGCCCTGGCGCTCGAGGTCGAAGTCGACCGGGGCTTGGCGGATCTCGGCCGCCAGGGCCGCCGTCTCCTGGAGCGCCGCGCGCTCGATTCGGACCGACATCAGGGCGATCTTGCCGACCAGCATCGCCCCCATCACGCCCCGGGGGGCCATCTCCTCCCGCAACCCGACGAACCGATCCTCGACCATCGCCGCATCTTCCGTCGGCAAGGCGATCCCCGCCCCCGTCAGCCCATGCTTGACCGCGTTGGCCCTCGACCGGGCCTTCCCCTCCGCCGACTTCGGCCCCGTCGACTTCCGAGCGTTCAACCGATTCGCTTCGATCCGAGCGTCGCTGGTCGCGGCCATGATCCGGACTCCCACCCATCCCAGGATGTCAAGCAAGAAGAAACCCGACGACAAGCGCCCGCCGCCTCGGCCTCCTTTACTATCGTGAGATCGGGGGGTGGATTAACCGCATATTCGGCAAAATTGATGCGGCATGGGTCAAGATGGTACGATGCGCGGACCAATGATGAGGATTAACCGCCCGCGAATAATCTCGATCGTATCAACATGAATCGAAGATATCACCTCGAAGTCATCCTTCCGGCGGCAACCCGGGATCAATCCGAGCGGCTCGCCTTCTTCGCTTTGATCAATCTCGGTTTCATCGAGTCGCTGACTAACGGTTTGCTCGGCGCATCCGAAGCCGTCAAAGAGTTTTATTTCGCTGATAATTGCTTGTTCGTCCACAAAGCACTCAAAGAGAAGATCGCCGATCGAGTGATGAGTCATGGAACGCAACTTCCCGACCTGTTCGACATCCTCCCGATCGAGAGCGCGCAGCGCGAGTTCCTCCGCGAATTGGCAACCATGAGAGCCCTCTGCCTGCAACTCCTGGAAGGTCGCCGAAAAGTCGCCTGAACTCGCGTTGATCGACGGCAAAGCCGTGCGGGGGTGAGGAACCTCCAGGCGAGGGGCCAGACGGATATGTCTTTCTCGGGGGTCGGGGCAAGGGTAAGATGCGAGGTCAAGGAGGCAAACCGAATGGCCATCGAACTGACGGAGCAGCAGCAGTTGTCCTTGGATGCGCCCGGGGAGGTTCCCCCGCGATTGATCGACCCCCGGACGAGGGCCACTTATGTCCTCATCCCCGAGGGGGACTACCAGGAGATCCGCGAATTGCTGGAGGATGATCGTCGGCAACGCGCCATCCGGGCGGTGGGACTTCGCAACGCGATCGGCCGGATGGGCGAGGAGCCGTGAGCAAACCCGGCGAAGTCTACATGGCCGATTTCGACCAAGCGGGGCCGCATCCGGTCGTCATCGTCTCTCGCGAAGAGTTGAACAGGGGCCGATATGCCTTGGTGGTGGTTTGCACGTCGGCTCGGTTCTCCGTCCGGAGCGTCCTGCCGAACTGTGTGCCGTTTCGGGCGGGACGGTTCGGCTTCACGGTCGACTGTGTCGCACAATGCGATAACATGCTGTCCATCGAGAAGTCGCAATTTGAGCTATCAACCGGGTCGATCCTTCCTGGCCGACAAGTTCCGATCAGGGATCTGTCCACATTCGCCAGGTTCAATCCACGTCGGAGAACGGCTCGAACGGGGGGACTGAGGGGTGGGCTCGCCTTCGGGCTCCGGCGGCGAGGGCTCGGGCGACGGTCCCTCCTCCGACGGCGAGGATCACGGTCAAGGCGGAGTGGGTGATCCCCCGGAGGTTCGCCTTCTGGCTTTCTCGGGTGACGTAATACTCGCTGCTGTGGCCGGGCGGGGGGCGGTCGGGCGGGATGACGGTTTCGACCACGACGTCGACCAGGGCGGCGGTGCCGAGGTTTCGGTTCAGCCCTCGCCCCTCGGAGCCGGGGGCGCCGGCGATCCAGGGGCCGAAGCCGATGATGAAGTACCCCGCGCCCGCGACGGCGAACCCGTGCCAGAACACGCCTCGATGCCTGGCCGCGACCCCGGCGAAGAGGAGGGTCGCGGCCGTCGAGGTGTAGATGGCGCGGAGCCAGGCGTCGGACCCCGACCGGAGCGCCGCGAAGACCAACCCCGAGAACAAGACCGCCAGCAGCAAACCCGCCACCGAAATGCGAAACCGCACCATCCCCAGGATCTCCCCGCCGGTCGCAAGGCGACTCGACCCGCTTCGGCGTTGATGGATCGCCATCCGTCGGTCCAGACCCGGACCGGTCGAGGCTTCGTTGGATGCGAGGGTTGATCAATCCGCGGGCCCGGACCTCGGCCTCGCTTTGGCGGGTCGCGACGCGGAAAAGTCGCTTGTAGACTACCACAATCCCGAGCCTCGGTGGCGAACTTCCCCTTCCCCTCTCGGTTCCTCGGGGCTACTGGATCTTGATCCCGGGCCGGGCCTGCCGGAGGCGTTGGAGGCCCGCCGCCGTGACCTTGGTTTTGGCGACTTCCAGGGCCTTCAAGGTGGTCGAACCGAGCAGGTGAGCGATCCCTTCGTCGGTCACGGCCGTTTCCGAGAGATCAAGTCGCCCCAGCCGAGGGTACTTGCCCAAGGTCCGCACCCCCTCGTCGGTGATCGCCGTCTCGGCCAGGTGGAGGATTGCGAGTTGGGGAAGCGACGCGAGGGCGGGCAACCCCCGGTCGGTGATCCCCGTGTTCGACAGGTTGAGGACTCGGAGACCACGGAGGGTTGCCAGCGATTTCAGACCTTCGTCGCCGATCCGGGTTCCGTCAAGGATGAGTGCTCCAATCCGAGGGGACAAAAAAGCCAAACCGGCGTCGCTGATCGAGGTGCCGGACAGCACCAGACTGTCCAGCATCGGCATCCGGGAGATCGGGGCCAGACCGGCGTCGGTGATCGGGCTTTCCCGGAGGAAGATCGACCGGACCTTGGGCAAAGGCGGGAGCGCCTTGAGGTCGGTGACTCGGGTCCGACCCAGCTCCAACCGTTTCAGTGCGGGTAATGACGAGAAGTGCTTCAACCCTTCGCTGGTGATCGAGGTCTCGTTGAGTCGGAGTTGCTGCAATTGGGCCAGGCCGCCGAGGTGGACCAGGGCGGCGTCGGTGATCGGGTTGTTCGACAGGTTGAGGATTTCCAGGTTCATGTGGGTGGCGATGGGGGCAAGCTCGGCGTCTTGAATGAGGTTGCCGTCGAGGTGGAGGCTTTTCAGATTGGTCAACCCGCTCAGGCCGGCCAAGGCCGCGCCGGTGATTCCGAGGCGACTCAGGTGGACCAATTCCAGCCTGGTCAAACCGGCCAGTCGCTTGACCCCAGCCTCCGTGATCGTAGGTGCGTCATGGGTGCTGATCCCGACCAATTTCGACAGTCGACCGACATGGGCCATCTCGGCGTCGGTCGCCCTGGCGCCCAGGGTGATCATGGTCGGATGGCCGAAATAGTCGCGGCCAAGCCATTTGACCAACCACTCCGGGACACTGGGCTTGCCTTGAGGGGCACCGCCGCCGGGGGGAACCATCTGCCAGTCATACCGGACGCTCCCGCCGGTTCGCTCGATGGCGGCCACCGCGTCGCGCTGGACTTTGGCCTCATGGATGATCCAGCCCAGCCCTCCGCCGAGGATCAGGACCAGCACCATCAAAGCCCGGAGGCTGAGGCGAAGCCGTCGCTCGCGGGGTTGGGTTGATGGCGTGTCGGCTTGCCGAAGGGCATCGGGACCGTCGGACATGGGGGGATCTCCAGGGTCGGATGGTTGATCCGTCGGCTAGAAGAAGAGGCGTTTTTCGAGGCGGCTCGGTCCCCCTTGCGCCGCTCGATCGGGGTCATCGGGCTTGGCGGAGCCAGGCGAGGAGGTCGGACTGGGCCTTGTCGTCGAGGACGGCGGCGAAGCTGGGCATCCGGCGCTTCCCTTGGTGGAGGGTGGTCCGGTATTCGTCTTCGCGGACGAGGATCGGCGTGGTGACGAGGTTGATCCCGATCTCGCCGCCCCGAGCCGCCGGCCCGTGGCAGACGGCGCAGTGCTGGGTGAACAAGGATTCGCCCCGCTTCGGGTCGGCCCGGACGACGCGGGGGGCGGCTTCGGGGGCGTCCTGGCGGTCGAGTGCCAGGGCGGCCTCGGGGGTGATCCGCTCGGTCGGGGCGGCGGCCTTCGAGGGGGGATAGGTCTCGCTCAAGTAGGCGATCAGGCCGTCTTTGCGGTCGGGGGGGAGCGGGGTCCCCCAACTCACCATCTTCTCGACCTCGGCGGTCCACTGCTTGGCCGTCAACCGCTGGCGGCTGGTCATGTCCTCGCCGTGACACATCAGGCAGTTCTCGACGAACGCCTGCTTCGCCACCTGGCGAGCTTCGGCCTTGTCCTCATCGTCGTCATCCCCCCGAGGCGCCGACCGGGCCTGACTCGCGCCCAGGGCCAGGGCCAGGAAGGCGATTCCCGATGCCGTCACCAGGCCGAAGCGGGCCAAGATCCTGGAGCGAAGGGTCATCAATGCGAGTCCTTGGAAGGGAGATATTCCGCGAGGGGAGAGTATCCGACGACGACCCTAGCTATTCTGGCGGATTATCGCTGAATGGACAGGCCAGGACGACTTTTTGAGAGCGAATCGAGCCGATCGCTCGTGAAGTGATTTCCCAAGACATGCAAGAATCGGAGCTTGCTCCACCCTTCGAGGAGGTCGATCCCGGCGTCGGTCACCGCCGTCCCCCACAGGTCGATCACGACGCCGATCGGGGGGTGTTCGCCCAACGCGGCCAGGCCGGTGTCGGTGATCCGGGTCTGGGTCAGGTCAAGCACGTCCAGCTTCGAAAGTTTTCGCAAAGGGGAAAGCCCAGCGTCGGTGATCGCCGTGTCTTGAAGAATCAAGTTCCTGAGATTGACCGATTTCGCCACCGGGGCAAGGCCCGAGTCGGTGATCGGGGTCTTCAGCAGGTAGAGGAATTGGAGCTTGGTCAAGCCGACCAGTGGTTTCAGGTCGGCTACCTGGGTAAGACAGAGACTCAACATGTTCAAGTTGGTCATGCCTCGAAAGTGGACCAACCCCGCGCCGGTGATCGCGTTGCCATCGAGCCTGAGAGTTTGGAGCCCGACCAACCCTTGAAGGTGAGCCAGGCCGGCGTCGGTGATCTTGGTTGAAAAGAGCCCGAGCGTCTGCAAGCTTGTCAGACCGGCAAGGGCGGCCAGGTCATCGTCTCGGACCGGAATCCCATGAACACGGAGGGACTTCAACCTGGCGAGCCTCGACATCCCAGCCAAGGTCGCGCCGGTGACGTGCTTCGCGTCGAAAAGGGTGACTTCCTCCAGTTCGGGGAGGTCGCCGAGGTGGACCGCCCAGGCGTCGGTGATGCCCGAGCCGACATCGCTGAAAGTCACCAGGCGAGGCAAGCGGAGGACATGGGCCATCTCGGCGTCGCCGGATTGCTTGCCGAGGTGGACCCAAACGACATGGCCGAAGTAGTCAGGCCCCAGCCAGTCGACCAGCCACTTCGGGGCCAAGGGCTTTCCTTGAGGATCGAATGTACGGTCAGGCCGAAACTGCCAGTCGTAGGCGATGCTCCCGCCCTCGATCCGGGTAATGGCATCCACTGCGTCACGCTGGACCTTGGCCTGGTGAACGATCCAGCCCAGCCCGCCGCCGAGCACCAAGACCAGGACCATCAGCCCCCGGAGGGCTGAGGCGGAACCGGCGGCGCTTCGACTTGGGGACTGGCGGGGTGGCGTCGGCGGTGGGCATCTCAGGACACCTCGCAAGTGACCTGGTCGATCCCGTTCCAGAGGTAGCCGCTCTTGTTCCAGGGGGTGGTTTCGCCTTGGGTCTGGCCGTTCGTGTCGGTAGCCTTGGCCCGGAGGGTGTGCTTGCCGGGCTTGGCGTCCCAAGGGAGGGTCCAGGTCCGCCAGGTCCCGGCGCGGGCGGGGCCTTCGAGGTTGGCGAGTTGCCAGGGACCGTCGGGGCCGGTGGAGACCTCGACTCGGGCGATGGTGCCGTCTCCGGTCCAGGCGACCCCTCGGATCTCGACTCGGCCGGCGGGGAGGGTCGCGGCTTCGAGGGGGCGGGCGATCAGGCTTTTCACGTTGAGGGTCGTCACCGACACGAGGTTGGAAGGTTTCAGATCAACTCCGGGCGGGGTGGGGACCTTGGGGATCTTGTAGCCGGTTTGCATGTAGAAGCCGGGGGCCTCGTCGCGGCTGACCGTGACCTTGCGGAGCCACTTGATCCAGTGGTTGCCCGCCCAGCCGGGGACGATCAGGCGGGTCGGGCCGCCGTGGAGGCGGGGGAGGGGTTCGCCGTTCATCTGGGTCGCCACGATCGTCCCGGGGTCCAAGGCCCGCCCGAGCGGGATGCTCCGGAAGAAGGCGGGGGTCTTCGGGTTGGGGGGCAGGTCGGCGCCGTGGAACTGGACGTGCGCGGCCTCGGATTTGACCCCGGCGCGGTCGAGGATGTCGAGCAGTCGGACGCCGGTCCACTCGGCGTTGCCCACCGCGCCTCGGTCCCAGCCGACCCCGGCGATCGTCGGCTTGAAGTAGGCCCGGCCGTTCCCCGAGCATTGGAGCACGGCGGGGAGGGTGACGGCCTCGAATCGGGATCGGAGGTCGTCCAAGGTCATCGACGCCGGGCGGTCGACCAGGCCGTCGACCTCGAACTTCCAGGGGAACAAGGTGGTGGCGGGGGGGCCGAAGTGGCTCCGGACGAAGAACAGATGGTTCGGCGTCAGGAAGCGGTCGAACGCCTCGACCGGGGTCTCGGCGTCGAGCGGCATGCTCGACCGGACGATCAACCCGGCCTGCGCCGCGAGGTCGTCCCCCCGGGCCGCGAGCCGGCCCAACCAACCGGGGGCCATCGCCCCGACCAAACCCCCTCGCAAAACGGCTCGACGACTGACCTCGAACATCACGGGTCGCCACCTTTTCGATCAACCTCCGGTCGGACCCCTCCCAATGGAAAAGCCCGAAGGGTCGAACCGGGACGACCCACGCTTTCCATCTTAAACGAGTCCCGCGAGGCGAAACAGGGTTGGCGTCGAAGCCAAACGAGCGGCTCGCCGATCAAGCGGGCGAGGAGGCGAGCGGGTCTTTGCCGCCGGTGGCCAGCCAGGATTTCCAGCCGAAGGCCGGGGCGGTCGGGACCGCCTGGGCGACCTGGGTCGGTTGGTACTGCGAAGGGGCGGGAGTTGGTGTCGGGGTCGAAGAGGGGGCGACCTCCGACCCGGCGGGGTTGGGGGTTCCGAGCGAGGCGTCGTAGGTCGAGGTCGGGGGGATCGACTGCCCCGCCCCGCCGATCCCGTAGGGGAGGAACAGGTTCGTGTCCGACCCCGACAGGTTGACCGCGAAGCCTCGGACCGAGGGGCCGTAGACGGCGAAGTCGGTCTTGCCGTCGCCGTCGTAGTCGCCGGGGGCGGGGATCGACTGGCCGGCCCCGGCGATCCCGTAATACTTGGTTACGTCCTGGCCCGTGGCCGAGTTGCGGTACACGAACGCTCCCAGGGACGGGAGGTAGACGGCGAGGTCGGTCTTGCCGTTCCCGTCGTAGTCGCCCGGGACCGGGATCGACTGCCCCGTGCCTGGCAAGCCGAACGGGACGGTCACGTCGGGGCCGCCGGAGGAGGGGCGATAGACGAATTGCCCCTTGGACGGCTCGTAGACGGCGAGGTCGGTCCTGCCGTCGCCGTCGTAGTCGCCGGGCGCGGGGATCGACTGGCCGGCGCCGGCGATCCCGAACGGGATGGTCTGGTCGGTGCCGGTCGCCGAAGAATGGATGACGAAGGCGCCGACCGACGGCTCGTAGACGGCGAGGTCGGTCCTGCCGTCGCCGTCGTAGTCGCCGGGTGCGGGGATCGACTGGCCGGCCCCTTTGATCCCGAAGGGGACGAAGACGTCCGTGTTCGACGACGAAAGCTTGACGGCGAAGCCGCCGGCCGACGGCTCATAGACGGCGAAATCGGTCTTGCCGTCGCCGTCGTAGTCGCCCGGGGCCATGAGCGACTGCCCGGCCCCGGCGGCACCGAACGGGACGTAGATGTTGGTCCCGCTGCTCGACAATTGGACCGCGAAGCCTCCGACCGATGGTTCATAGACGGCGAAATCGGTCTTGCCGTCGCCGTCGTAGTCGCCGGAGACGGGCTGACGGTGGAGCATCAGCCGGAGCGGCGTGGCGATCGCCGAGGCCCACAACTCGTAGCCCAACTTGTTGGGGTGGAGCAGGTCGTAGAGCTTATTGGGGTCGCCGAAATAGTTGTTTGGATCGCTCGGATTGGCGCTGAAGGTCGACCGGAGGTCGAGCGAATAATCGCCCGAGGGATACGTGTTGGTGTTCCGCGATCCGAACGCCTCGGCAAGCAAGGGGAGATAGTTCTGGTCGAAATCGCGGACTTCCGACTCAACGTAGGCATCATATCGAAACGTGTTGGGAATTTCCACTGGCAGGTACTGGCCTCGCGGGAGGATGCCGAGCAGGAGGATCGAGGTCCCGGGCGACCGGGCATGGATCTGATCCATGATGACCCGGATCGTGTGGGCCACCTGTGCCGGCGATCGATCGACGAAGTCGTTGTCGCCAATTCCAAGAACGACAACGCGAGGATGGACCTTGTCGAGTTCGCCGTTCACGATCCGCCAGAGCAGGTTCTGCGTCGTGTCGAAAGTTTCGGAGTTGTTCGACGGGTTGAATTGAGAAATCCGCCCTTGCCAGCTATCAGTACCCACATCGAGCCAATGAGACAGGAGCGAGTCGCCGAAGAACATGACGGCGGGATTTTGAGTTTGAGCGGCATACTCGGCGTGGGTGGCCACCGACAAGTCGTCGGTCTTCTCGATGGGTATGGCGTCGGGGTCCATCAGCGACCGAGTCTTGATTCCGGTCGGAAATTGGATGAACTGGAACTGCTGGGTTGAGGAGGTGTAGGTGGCGAAGTCGACCCGGCCGTCGCCGAACTTGCCGGGGACGGGGGTATCCCCCGGCGCCCCAATCGCGACGACCCGGGTCGCCGAGCCATCGGAGGGGGCGAAGAGGAAGACTCCTTTGCTTGGGTCGTACACGGCGTAGTCCGCGCGGCCGGTCCCCTCGTAGTCGGCCGAGACTGGGATGTCGCCCGGCCCGCCGAGGTGGAAGGTCTTGGTCGGGCTTCCGTTGCTCGGTCGGACGAAGAAGGTGCCCGAGGCGGCGTCATAGGCGGCGAACTGGGCGTGACCGATCCCTTCGTAGTCCGCCGAGGCGGGGACGTCGCCGACCTTGCCGAGCGGGACCGCCTTGGGGGCGTTGCCCGGCTGGGTCGGGTTGGCGTTGGGGTCGAAGGTGGCCGAGTCGTAGAACAGGAACTGCGCCTTGCTCGGCTCGTAGACCGCGAAGTCGGCCTTGCCGTGGCCGAAGTAGTCGGCCGGGGCGGGGATATCGCCCGGCCCACCGATGTTGACGATCACCACTTTGGCGTCGGTTAGGTTCATCGTCCCATTGACGGCACCCGGATCGTGAACAGGGTAGTTTCCCGATGATGGTATATACGCGAACCTCCCCGACCCGTTTGGGAACGGTTGAGCAGTCCCAGGAGTTGGGGTCGTCCCGTAGTAGTTGCCGTACGAGATGTTATCGAGAAAGCCGTAGACCGCCGGGTCGGCCTTGCCATCGCCATCGAAGTCGGCGGGAGTCGGCTTGTCGGTCGCGGTATAGCCCATCTCGTAGCCGGTGAACGTCCCGGCCTGAGCAAGTTGAATCAACAAAGCGTTTCGACCGTAGAGCTGCTGTGTCCCCGAATTGTCGTACCGAAACTCCGAGATGTCGACGACGCCGGTGCCGCTGTAGTCAGCCACGGCGGGGTAATACGCGGTCATCAATATTCGTTTTTCGAGCCGATCCAAGCGGAGAATGGATAGGCGACGGACTAACGAGGTTGTGTTCCTGATCCGTCGGGGTAGGGAGATATCCCTAAAATGAAATTGACTTGGGATGGTCATTTTCTAAACACTCCTATTGGTAACACAATATTTACAATCTGTGGGTATTGTTACTTAAATGGGTGGTCGACCGCGAGGTCAGACGGACGGGTAGGTGCCGCCGACTAACCACGACTTCCAGCCGAGCGTCGGGCCGGTCGGGATCGCCTGGGCGACCTGGGTCGGTTGAGACCCGGTCACGTCAGAGGTTGACGATGGAGTCGGGGCCGGGGGGGCAACCTCCGAACCGGCGGGGTCGGAACTCCCAAGCGAAGCATCGTAGGTCGAAGTCGGGGGGATCGACTGCCCTGGCCCTCCGATCCCGTAGGGGAGGAACAGGTTCGTGTCCGACCCCGACAGGTTGACCGCGAAGCCTCGGACCGAGGGGCCGTAGACGGCGAAGTCGGTCTTGCCGTCGCCGTCGTAGTCGCCGGGCGCGGGGATCGACTGGCCGGCGCCGGCGATCCCGTAATATTTCGTCACGTCCTCGCCGGTGGCCGAGTTGCGGTACACGAACGCTCCCAGGGACGGGAGGTAGACGGCGAGGTCGGTCTTGCCGTTCCCGTCGTAATCTCCCGGGACCGGGATCGACTGACCGGCACCCGGCAGGCCGAACGGGACGGTGACGTCGGGGCCGCCGGAGGAGGGGCGATACACGAACTGGCCCTTGGCGGGTTCGTAGACGGCGAGGTCGGTCCTGCCGTCGCCGTCGTAGTCGCCGGGGGCGGGGATCGACTGGCCGGCGCCGGCGATCCCGAACGGGATGGTCTGATCGGTGCCCGTCGCCGAGGAGTGGATGACGAACGCGCCGACCGACGGCTCGTAGACGGCGAGATCCGTCCTCCCGTCGCCGTCGTAGTCGCCGGGGGCGGGGAGCGACTGGCCGACCCCTTTGAGGCCGTAGGGGACGAAGACGTCGGTGTTCGACGACGAAAGCTTGACGGCGAAGCCGCCGGCCGACGGCTCATAGACGGCGAAATCGGTCTTGCCGTCGCCGTCGTAGTCGCCGGGGGCCATGAGCGACTGGCCGGCACCGGCGGCGCCGAATGGGACATAGATGTTGGTCCCGCTGCTCGACAACTGGACCGCGAATCCGCCGACCGAGGGACCATACACGCCGATATCGGTCTTGCCGTCGCCGTCGTAGTCGCCGGGGACGGGCTGGCGGTGGAGCATCAGGCGGAGCGGCGTGGCGATGGCCGAGGCGATCAGCTCGTAGCCGAGCTTGTCGGGGTGGATCAGGTCGACGAAGTCGCTGGGGTTGGCGAAGTAGTTGTTCGGGTCGCTCGGGTTGGCGCTCAAGGTGGGGCGGAGGTCGAGCGAGTAGTCGCCGGTCGGATAATTGCTGGTGTCCCTCTGCGAGAACGGCTTGGCGAGCAAGGGGATGTAGTTCTGGTCGAAGTCGCGGACCTCGGCGGCGACGGAGGCGTAATACCCCTGAAGCGGCGCGGGGTCGCTCGGCGAGCTTTCGCCTCGGGGGAGGACGTCGAGCAGGAGGATCGACGTGCCCGGCGACCGGGCGTGGATCTGGTCCATAATCACCTGGACCGTGTGGGCCACCTGCGCCGGGGACCGGTCGGTGAAGTCGTTGGTCCCGACTTCGAGGACGACGACGCGGGGGTGGACCTTGTCCAACTCGCCGTTGGTGATTCGCCAGAGGAGGTCCTGGGTCGAGTCGTAGACGTCGCCGTTGTCGCTGGGGTTGAACTGGCCGATCCGCCCTTGCCAGCTATCGGGGCCGTTCTCGGTCCAGAAGTAGGTGATCGAGTCGCCCAGGAACATCACGGCGGGGCTGAGGGTCCGGGCGTCGTACTGGGCGTGGGTGGCGGTCGAGTAGTCGTCGGTCCGCTCGATGGGGATGGCGTCGGGGTCGCCCAACGACTTGGTCTTGATCCCGCCGGGGAACTGGATGTACTGGAATTGCTGGGTCGAGGGAGTATATGTGGCGAAGTCGACCCGGCCGTCGCCGAACTTGCCCGGGACGGGGGTATCGCTCGGCGCCCCGATCGACACGACCCGGGTAGCCGACCCATCCGAGGGGCGGACCAGGAACTCCCCCTTGCTCGGGTCGTACACGGCGTAGTCGGCCCGGCCGATCCCCTCGAAGTCGGCCGAGGCCGGGACGTCGCCCGGGCCTCCGAGGTTCACCTGAATACTGGGGTCGCCGTTGTCGGGGCGGACGGTGAACGTCCCCGACGCGGCGTCGTACACGGCGAACTGGGCGTGGCCGACCCCCTGGTAGTCGGCCGAGGCGGGCACGTCGCCCACCGCGCCCAGGGGCACTGCCTTGGGCGCGTTGCCGGGCAGGTTCGGGTCGGCGTTGGGGTCGAAGGTCGAGGCGTCGTAGTACAAGAACTGCGCCTTGCTCGGCTCGTAGACGGCGAAGTCGGCCTTGCCCGAGCCGGTGTAGTCGGCCACGGCGGGGACGTCGCCCGCCCCCCCGATGTTGACGATCACCACCTTGGCGACGTCGAGGTTCATCGTCCCGTTGACGGCGCCCGGGTTGTGAGTCGGGTAGTTCCCCGACGAGGGGATGTAGGCGAATCGCCCCGAACCGTTGGGGAACGGCTGGGCCACCCCCGGGGCCGTGGTCGTCCCGTAGTAGTTGCCGTAGGAGACGTTGTCCAGGAAGCCGTAGACCGCCGGGTCGGCCTTGCCGGTCCCCTCGAAGTCGGCGGGCGTGGGGCGGTCGGTAGCCGTCAGGCCCATCTCGAAGCCGGTGAACGTCCCGCTCCCCGAGAGCTGCATCAAGAGGGAGTTCCGACCATACACCTGCTGAGTCCCGACCGAGTTGGTCCGGAGCACCGAGATGTCGGCGACGCCGTCGCCGTTGTAGTCGGCCACCGCCGGGTAATACCCGGTCATCAAGGCCCGAGCCTCCAGCCCCTCCGCTCGGGGGCGGATCGCCCGCGAGGAGATTCGGCGAACCATCGAGGGGGCGGCCTCCGAACGGGATCGATACGACGCGGTCACGGTACGACGACTCCTCTGGGGTCCGAACCCTTCGCCCCTGGTCGGATTCGAGGGTGGAGCGAGCCGGCTCCACTTCCTCGAACCGCCGGCTTGAAGCGGTCCGAAGGAAACGCGGCCCACCTTGGCCGCGTCGAAGATTTTCGATCAAGATACCGTTGGTTAACGGTTGAATCGGTTTTGCCGGAGAGTTGGGTGCAACCTATTTCGGCGACGGGGTATCAGGCCCCGAGGGTGACGGTTCCCCGATTCGTGATCAAGGCCGACGGCCCGGACGGGACGATTCGGCTCGCCTTCACCTTCGGCATCCCGACCGGAGTCGCGCCCAGGGCGACTTCTTGGCCGGCCGGGGTGGGTTGGCCCAGGCCGTTGGAGATCGAAGCGTCGAGGCTGGTGGTCGGCAACGCCTGGCCCGGCCCCGAGATCCCATAGGGGATAAACACGTCGGTATTAATCGTCGAGTTGTGGATGACGAAGCCGCCGGTCGATGGTTCATAGACGGCGAGGTCGGTCTTGCCGTCGCCGAAGTAATCTCCGGGCGCCGGGATCGACTGCCCCGCCCCGGCGATCCCGAGATGGACGAAGACGTCAGGCCCCCCCGACGAGGGGCGGTAGGCGAACTCGCCCAGCGACGGCATGTAGACGGCGAGGTCGGTCTTGCCGTCGCCGTCGTAATCTCCCGGGGCCGGGATCGACTGCCCCGCCCCGGCGATCCCGAACGGGACGATCACGTCGGCGCCTCCCGAAGACGGGCGATAGGCGAATGCCCCCAAGCTGGGCATGTAGACGGCGAGGTCGGTCTTGCCGTCGCCGTCGTAGTCGCCGGGGGCGGGGATCGACTGGCCCGCCCCCGGGAGGCCGAACCGGACGAAGGTGTCGGTGTTCGACTTCGAGTTGTGGATCGCGAACCCGCCCACCGACGGGCCGTAGACGGCGAGGTCGGTGATCCCGTCGCCGTCGTAATCTCCCGGGGCCGGGATCGACTGGCCGACCCCTTTGATCCCGTAGGGGATGAAGACGTCGGTGTTTGTACTTGACAGGTGGATGGCGAAGCCGCCGACGGAGGGGCCGTAGACGGCGAAGTCGGCGATCCCGTCGCCGTTGTAGTCGCCGGTGGCGATCAGCGACTGACCTGCCCCGGCGATCCCGTAGGGCAAGAAGATGTCGGTGTTCGACCCCGAGAGCCGGGCGGCGAAGCCTCGGACGGTGGGGCCGTAAACCGCGAGGTCGGTCTTGCCGTCGCCGTTGAAGTCGCTCGGGACGGCTGGGCGGTCGAGCAAGAGTCGGAGCGGTGTCGCGAGGTTGTTCGCCCAGACCTGATAGCCCGCGACGTTGGGGTGGAGCGAGTCGATGAACAGGTTGGGATTGCCGATCAGGTCGGTGGGATCGGCCGGGTTGTAATTCAGTTGGGTGGTCAGGTTGAGCGAATAGTCGCCGTGGGCGTAGCCCGACGTGGTCCTGGCGCTGAATAGGGGGACCAGGGCTTGGAGGTAGGTGTTGTCCAGGGCGGACAGTGTGGCGTGGGCGTAGGCGTATCGGAGCTGGTTGACGATCGGGTCGTTGGGGACCTCCGGGGGGAGCGGGAACGTGTCGTTCAAGAGGATCGACGAGTTGGGCGACTTGGCGTGGATCTCGGCGATGATCGTCTTGATCGTGTCGGCGATGTCGGTCGACGAGCGCTGGTAGGTGAAGACGTCGTTGGTCCCGACGGTGAGGACGACCACCTTGGGTTGCGTGGCCAAGGCCCCGTTCTCGATCCGCCAGAGGAGGTTCTGCGATGTGTCGCCCACGCTCCCGAAGTCGAAGGCGTGGAACTGGCTGATCCGTCCCGCCCAGACCGAGGCGCCCACGGTGTCGAACCGCTGGGTGATCGAGTCGCCCAGGAACAGGACGTCGGGCTTGGCCTGGTTCAGGAGTACGAGGTTGGCGTTGAACTCGGCGACCCCGAAGTCGTCGAGACGCGCTTCGGGGATGGCGTTGGGGTCGGGCATCGCCCGGCTGGTGATCGCGCCTCCGGTGGAATTCGCGATGTGGTAGACGCCCGTCGTCTGCGAGAAGGTGGCGAACTCAGCCCTGGTCCCGCCGTCGTATTTGCCCACGGCGGGGAGTTCGCCCGGGAAGCCCACCGTGACCGTCCGCGCGGGGCCTCCGGCGGCGGGTAGGTAGGTGAACTGGCCCAAGGTCGGGTTATAAACCGCGAACTCGGCATGACCCACACCATCAAAGTCGGCCGAGACCGGGACGTCGCCCGGCCCGCCCAGCGGCACCGTGACCGTCGCCCCTCCGCCGTCGGGGAGCATCAGGAACCGGCCGAGGTCGGCCTCATACACCGCGAAGTTGGTCCGGCCCACCCCTTGATAATCCGCCGGGGCGGGCTGGTCGCCCGCCTTGCCCAGCGGCAACACGACCAGGCCGCCCGTGGATTTGGTCGGGTCGTTGTTGATGTTGAAGGTCGAGGACGGATAAACCAGGAACTGGGCCTTGCTCGGCTCGTAGACCGCGAAGTCAGCCTTGCCGTCGCCGTCGTAATCTCCCACGGCCGGGACGTCGCCCAACCCCCCGAGGTTGACGATCACCACCTTCGACGGGAACGCGGTGAACGTCCCGTTGACGGTGTTCGTGCTGCTCGTCGGGTACACTCCCGAGGACGGGATATAAGCGAACCGGCCCGCCCCGCTCGGGAACGGGAACGGTCCGGGATATCCCGTCTGGTTCCCGTAATTCTGGCCGAAATAGGTGTTGTAGAGGAAGCCGTAGACCGCCGGGTCGGCCTTGCCGGTCCCGCTGAAGTCGGCCGGGGTGGGGACGTCGACCCCCGACAGCCCCAGGCCGTAGCCGACCGACTGGATGGCCGAAGCGGTGGGCGTCGGCTGGACCAGGTAAGTCGCCTGGGCGTCGGGGACCGTCGTGTAGTTGTCGTTGTACCGGAGGACGCCCAGGTCGGCCTGGCCCGTCCCCGAATAGTCCGCCGGGGCGGGCAAGTAGACCGCCGGGAGCGACCGCCCTTCGAGCGCCTCGGGGCGGGGCGAGGCCGAGAAGCCTCGGCCCCGCCTGCGTCGGTCCCTTGGGAAACGGAACGAGCGAGGGGTTGGGACGGTTGCCATCTCGACTCCGAGATCAAAAAAGTCCGCGCGAGCCGCGACCAGGCCCTCGAAGGACCCGATCGAGCCAGGCTGAGCGATGACCGATCGAACCAACCAGGGGCGGATTTCGCCCTTGGCAAGCTCGACGACGAGCCACTTGTCCGGCGGAGAAGGACACTCCTCGGAGGAGCGAACGCGAACGGGGTGGATCGGCATCCTTCGGCCTCGATCCTCGCCCTCGACGATCCATCCTTGGTCAAGAAGGATTTCGGCACGCGGCGGTCGTTAACCGCAAGAAAAACCCCGAAAGCGCCAGGCTTACGGCAATCACCCAGCGCCCCTACGCTTACAGCAGAGGGCGAAGCCCACGGCCGGCGCGGGCCCGATTGATCTCGGTGAAGACCTTGGGTTCGAGCTTGAACAGCTTGACGAGCTGCGTCGTCGAGCAGCCGAGGATGTCGCCGGCGGCTTTCAGGTCGCCGTCGCGGTCGGCCCAGACGTCGATCGCTTCGGCGAGGATCGCCGGGACGTCGTCGTGGGTGGCGCTCAGGCTGATCCGCCCCCCTTTGAGCCGGGATCGCCAGAGCGGGCTGGGGGGTTGGAGCGGGTCGACGGCTCGCCTGACGGTGATCGCCAGGTCGATCCGGAGCCTCCGGAGCGCTTCCTTGCGGTTTTCCCCCTGGCTCCGCCGCTCGTTGGCCTCGGCGACCAGCCCCGAAGGGCGGTGTGTGAGCACGACCGCCGTCTCGACCTTGTTGCGGTTCTGCCCGCCGGGGCCGGAGCGTCGCAGGAATTTCTGGTCGCACTCGGCCATCAGCTTGTCGTCATCGAGCGAAGCCGGGTGATCGCGCGGGGTGGGTCGGTCCATTATTTCGAAATCAGGGAGAAGAAGGGGTGCCGATCCCCCTGTCGGCTTCAGGCCGGATGGGGGATGACGGCCGGCGCCGGGTAGGGGATGACGACGGACGGTATGGGCATGGGATAGACATAGGCGTCCCCGACGGACCGGTTCCCGAGCGTCTGCTGGTTGATCCGCGTCCCGTATTTGTTCGGCGATTGCTCGTTGATCTCGGTCGCCGCCATCGCTACCGGATCGTTTCCGCGAAAGATTTTGACTCGCATGGGGTGGAGAAACGGGGAGTCGATCTCGTTGAACAGGCGGATCACCTCGCCGTAAGCATCCCTCACGCTGGAGTCATTGAACTGGTCCGACGAGAGGCAAAGATAGCGATGATCGTCGTCGCTGTCCCTGAGCCAGAAGGCCACTTTGATGGGGGCGTAGTGTTGAAACTTGTGGATCAGTTCCACGCCGGCGTTGATCTCCTCGGTCACCAATGGGCCGTAATCCATGAGAATACTCCGCTGGTCGGGTTCGAGATCGCGTCGAAGAGTTCGCGGGCATCGGCTTCGGTCGTTTGATTATAGCGGGACTGCTCGTTCCAGTCCCCGATGGTCGTCCAATTTTCGGACCTCGCCTGGTTGACCTTCGAGTCGGCGTCGCGATCGGCAACCAGGCGGGCGACGTCGACCAACGTCTCGATCTTGTGCGTGTAGCTCTTCAAGACGCGATCTTTGTCGGGAAAGTCATGGAGGTTGGTCAACTTCGCGATGCAAGCCTTGAGCCCGATCTCGACGGCGTAGCCCGCCAGATAGTACGCCCCCGACCACTGCCCCGCGCCCAAGAGTACCTCGGCGTCGTGGAGCCGGGTCAGGGCGAGTTGTTGCAATTCGAGTCGGTTCATCGCGACTCCCCGATTTGGTGGTTCGAAGCCCGGACGACCCGGCGGTCGCGGGGGCCGGCGGCGATTGGTTCGACCGGGCCGGACGGGTCTTCGGCCCGGTAGTCGTTCGCGACCCAGGTTCGGAACCGGTCGGGGGTGTGGGGGAGCTTGCGCCCTCTCAGGAACGCGGCGTACTCGTGGAACGGCTCGTGGAGGTGGCGGGTCCCGAGGATCGGGACGTGGCCGAAGTAGATCGAGAAAGCAAGCTCGGCCTCTTCGGGGGGCTTGCCTTCCCGACTAATCAGGTAGAGGGCGCTGACGAGTCCCGTCCGGTCCGACCCGGATTTGCAGTGGATCAGGAGGGGGTATCGGCAGCGGTCGAAGAGGTCCAAGACGGTGAGCAACTGCTTGCGGGTGGGCCGGGCGGTGGCCGACATCGGCAGGTCGTAGAAGTCGAGGCCGAGCGTCCGGGTGGCCTCGACCTCGTCGCGGTACCAGGGGTCGGACTCCGACCCCCCTCGGAGGTTCAGGACCGTCGCCAATTTGCCGTCGCGGACCCGATCCGCCCAATCCTCGACCGGCTGGGCGCTCCGGTACACCAGGCCGGGGGCCACGACCCCGAGGTTCCCCCGGAACCAGGGGTTCCGGAACACCACCGCCACGACGGCCAGCGTCGACAAGCCGATCAAGCCGACCGACAACCATCGCTTCCGACTTCGACTTCGACTTCGACTCGACCGGATCATGGGAGCGTTCACGGGTGGGCGTCCTTTCCCGAATCGATTAAAAAAGAGGGCCGGAAGTCCTCTCCCGGTCGAGACCCGACCGTCCAAAGGCCGCCCAATGTAACCCGGTCCCCGAGTCGGTCAACCCCGGTCGACCTATCGGACGGCCCTGGCGGAACGGAGGTCTCGGCGGACGAAGACCAGGAGCGGCGGGAGGCCGGCGGCGGGGTAGTCTTCGACCCGGAGGAACTGCCGATCGTTGGCGAGGTGGGCGAGGGCGAAGTCGCAACTTCGGTTGAGGGCCGGGCCGTACGCGAACCAGGAGGTCGGGAGCTTCGACCGGTCGAGCATCACCACGGCCTCGGCGCCTTCGAGCCGCTTCAAGAACTTCGGGGGCAACGAGCCGGACAGGTCGTGGAGCACGAAGCAGTCTCGGGGGTCGTCGCGGAACTCGTTGGCAAGCCCGGTCTTGCTGACGTTCCAGTCCTGGCAGTTCCCGACGTTGTAGAGGTTGGCGATCCGGTAGCGGGCGACCAGGTGGTCGATCAGCGGTCGGGCCGCCCAGAAGGTCGTTGTCTTCGGGTCGTCGGCCAACCGCCCGAACGAGCCGACCAGCGCGACCGCGAGCAGGGCGCCGGTCGCCAGGCTCGGCACTCGGTCGCTCGACCAGCGAATCCGGGCCAGGGACGCCCCCAGGACCACCGCGACCGAGGGCCAGGCCGGCAGGAGGAACCTCGGGTCGAAATACAAGGGGACCTGCAAGATCAAGGCGCCAGACGCGAAGCACGCGACCGCCAGGAGCGCGAAGTCGTCGGTCGACCCGGCCTCGGACCTGGCCTTCGACCGCCGCCACTCGCCGAAGGCGACGAACCCCGCGACCAGCGCCAGGGCGACGACCGGCCATCCGGCCAGGTCTCGGCCGATCGCCGGCAAGCGATCCATCGAGCCGACCCGCCCCGGGGTCCCCAGCGCCTCCAGGTTGTATCGGGCCGAGAACCGGGCGAACCGGATCGCCGCCGCCCCGTTCCGGAGATACCAGGGGGCCGCGATCGACGAGGCGACCGCCACCACCCAGCCCATCGCCGCTGTCGCCTTCGACAAGCCGTGGCGGCGGACCATGAGGACCAAGGCCAGGGCCGAGGGGACCGGCATGAGGAGCGCCGCCGTCATCTTGGTCAAGCACGCCAGGGCGAGCGGGACGCCCAGGGCGAGGGCCCGGCCTCGACCGGGAGCGTCCAGCAACCGGGCCATCGACCAGATGGCGAGCAGGACCCAAACCCCCATGAAGGTCTCGACCATGACCTTGGCCCCGAACGACAACGCCATCGGCGAGGCGGCCAGGATCAGGAGGGCGAAGAATCCCCCCCGACGCCCCGACCTCGACGACGCGACGGCGGCCACCACAAGTAAGAGGATGACGAATGGGATCAGGCTCGCGAAGAGGTAGAGGCTCGAAGGGGTCCGGAGCGCCGGGATCAGGCCTCCCGCCGCGATCCAACCGACCAGGAGCGGCGGTTTCGGCTGGACCCTGAGCAAAGAGGTGAGCGCATGGCCGGGCCTCGAAGGGCCGTCGAGTCGGACCGAGTTCGCCACCCTCAGGCCATCGCGGAGGTAGTCGGCGTCATCCCAAGCCAGGTTCCGGCCCGCGACCAGCGAAGCGGAAGCCGCGATGACCAGAGCCACGAAACCCAGGGCGAGCCGGCCTCGCCATCGATCCTTCGAGCCGGTCATGGGATGGAGGGCCTCGGCTTTGGGAGGATTGGGATTTGCCGTCGAGCGTTCCAGAACTTTCGGACCCATCGGGATCGGCACTGGAGGAGATCGGGGTGCTCGAACCTCCAATCGGGCGGAGATTCGTCACCACCGTCCGGGTGGGGCGGCCAGACGCTATCGTTTCCGGGCGAGCGGCGATATCACTAAGGATTGGGGCTGAGTAGGTATCGATGAGGATTGGAATGACGACCCGACGGTTTTTCTCGTTGCTCCTGGTGGTCGCGGGCGGGGTGCTCGCCGCGCTGACCTGGATGCTGGGCTTGGACCTGTTTTATGCGATCCCCTGGCCGGTCCGGAAGTCGTTCGGGTGGTTGGCGTTCGCCGGGCTCCTGCTGGCGCTCGGGGCGCGATTGATCCAGGTCCGCCCGGGGGATGACCGCCCCTTCGGCGATACCCAGGGGGGCAAGTCTCCCTGGTGGATGGCCTCGGTGGGGCTGGCCTTGGTGGCGAGCCTGGCTTACCCCCTGCTCCGGCACCCCGAGAACCTCGGTTTCGGCGACTGGGACCTGTTCCTCGGCAAATACGAGGCGGCCCGGCGGTCGATCCTGATCTACGGCCAATTCCCCTGGTGGGACCCCTGGACCCGAGGGGGCTTCCCGCTGGCGAGCAACCCCCAATGCGGCGTCTGGGGCGTGGCCATGCCGCTGGTTCTCCTTTTCGGAACCTCGGTCGGGATGCGGATGGCGACGCTCGTCTGCTTCGCCCTGGCCTTCGAGGGAACCAGGCGGCTGGCCCGGCTCTGGTTCGACGACCCCTCCTCGGCGCTCATGGCGGGATTGATCTACGGTCTCAACGGCGGGGTCCTGGTCGCCTCGGTGGCGGCGTATCACCTGTCGATGTGCTACCCCGCCCTGCCCTGGATGCTCTATTACGTCTTCCGGCTCGATCGGCGACGATTTGACGGGCTGGCGCTGGGATTTTGGGCGAGCTTCAACGTCCTGAACGGCATCCAGTACTTCACCGTCTACACGGCCTTGATCGTGGGCGTGGCATGGATCAGGGCGGTCGTCGCGCGGACCGGGGCGGATCGCGGTCGACTCCTCGCCCATACGGCACTGGCCCTGGGTGTGTTCCTGAGCCTTTCCGGCTGGAGGCTGGCCACGACCGGCCTCGTCTACCGCGATTTCCCCCGGGTCTACCACTCGGGATACGACGAAACCCCCTGGAAGATCCTCACGCACCTCCTGGGACGCCCCTCGGCGGCGAATCTGGCGAAGACCGAGGTGCCCTACTTCTGGGAAACCACCTGCTACATCGGCCCGGTCGTCCTCCTCCTCGCCGCGATCAGCCTCCAGGGCGGTTGGCGGTGGTGGCACACCTTGGCCCTGCTTTGCGGCTGGATGGCGGCGGGGTCGGTGGCTTGGTACCACCCGAGCTACTGGCTGGCACACTTCCCGGCCTTCTCGACGATGCACGCCGTCCCCCGATGGCGGTTCATGGCGATGCTCGGCGTGGCCCTGGCGGCGAGCAGCGTTATCGCGGCCTGGATCAAAGACGGGCGAAGGAGCCGCCGGTGGCTGGCCACCCTGGCGATCCTCGGGGTCGGGGCCGACTACCTCGCCTACGGCTACGAAGTTCTCCCCGTCGCCTTCTCGATCCCCCCCCAAGCCGACCGCTTCCCCGGCCCCGAGCTCCCCCCCGGCCAGGTCATCCAGCTCGGCTCATGGCCCGGCTTCGCGGCGATCTCGCGCGGCTACGGCGTGATCCACGGCTTCGAACCCCTGATGGGCTACGATCGGACCGCCCCCACCGCCCGCCACTTCCGGGGCGGCCCCAACTACGCCGGAGAACACTGGACCGCCCGAGGCCCGGCGCAGGTCCTCTCCTGGACCCCGAACCGGATCGTCCTCCAGGTCCAACCCTCCGAGCAGGTCTTCATCAACCAGAACCCCGGCTCCTGGTGGCACCTCAACGGCCACCCCGCGTTCCCGGAAACGCGAGCCGCCGAGAAGGAGCAAACCTTCGCCGTCCTCGCCGACGCCCAAGGCCGGGTCGACCTGGAGATCCGCCCCAAGGGGCTTCAAATCGGACTGATGCTCCACCTGATCGGCGTGGTAATCGTGGCGGGGACGTGGCTCGGCCTCCGCTTAGAATAAGAATTGACACCGATTCCTCGCCCGCGATTCCTCGCCTTGTCCCCTTTATCCTGTCCACGTCAGGAATCATTGGCCGAAGTTTTAGAAATTTTAAGTCGTTTTCAGGATTGAAGATTAGATAAATAGAACCACCAAAATACAGGCAATTGGAGGACAACTGAGTTGCTTTCCTTTTTCACTTCGAGGACCATGACAAACCGGGAACCTTCTCAACAGATGAGCAAAATCTTTTGAGGCGAATGATGAGCTACAGTAGGAAACGCTTCGTGCTTTCGACTCAAGACTCTCATGCCCTGGAACCACGCCATCTCCTGACCGCCGCTCATGTGGGATCTTTCACTGAAGTTCCGCCACTTCAAAACCACGTCGGGTTGTCTATTGGCCATGTCGTCGCTCCACATGACCAAGCATCCGCTGCGAGCAAGGTCGATGCGACCAACGTCACAACTCACTCGGTGGCGCCTCGATCAAGTCTTTCGGGCTTCACCCATCAACTGACGTCGGGGGCTACGCCGACGTCCGTCAGTCCCAGCGTGGCTGCGGCTACGAAGACTTTTACGAGTCTGGACGCCGCAGCCAAAGACTGGGGGAACAGTTACAACCAACTGTCCATCACCAACAATAAAGAGTACGGATCGACCTTCTACAAAAACGCCGACGGCACTTACAGCTACAGTGACCCGGCCGTGGGAACCAACGCAAGTGTCACTCCCGCGCCACCGCCTGCCGGTCAGACTGCGGTCGGCGTGATCCACTCGCATGCTGCGTACGACCCTGTCTATGGCCCAAACAACGAGCATTTCTCGTCGACCGATATCGCTGCGGCCAAAGCTGACAACATTCCTTACTACTTGGCTACCCCCTGCGGAGATCTCCTGCTTTACGACCTTGGGACTGGAGACGAAGTCCTCGTCTCGAACGCATTGCCTAGGGATCCGAACGATCCCAATTCTCCGTGATGACCACTTGAGGTTGAAACACACGGTTTCGATCATCGAGAAGGAAGGCAGCTGAATAGGGGGTTTCGCCTAAGTTTAAGCCGACCGGAACCCCCTTCTCCCAATTAAGGATTGCAGGTACAGTTTACTGGCCCTTACCGCAGGAGCAAATGTTCAATGAAGCGCCGACTAATCTTAGCCCTCGTCACGCTCACTAGCGTCGGGTCATTCGTGTCCTTCGCGAGCAGCACTCAATTCAAGGAGGCAGGACGAGTGGAACTTTCATACGACCTCAAGCTCGACGAGGCCTCAGCTGTCAAAATCGCCGAAGTGATCTTCGTCAAAGTCTACGGCGAGCGTGTCCTTCAACAGAAGCCATGGAAAGTCAAGTCGGAGAAAGACGACTCGATTTTCTTCATCGAAGGGACGTTCAACTTGCCAAAGGGTACATTGGGAGGCGTTGCGGAGATTCGGATCAAGAGGTCGAATGCCGAAGTGGTTTCGATCATGCATGGGAAGTGAAGGCTGGAATTTGGCCTTATGCCGTTCCGAAAGTAAAAAAGGGACATTCTACTCTTAGTGAATAAGTAGAATGTCCCTTCTCCTTTTTCTCCCGATGGTAGCGTTGAAGTTCACCTCCCAGACCTCGCCTCGGGCCGGACTTGCCGCGCCGCCCATCGACTCACCCCTTCGCAAGCCCGTCGGCGATGGTTTAGTCCCATGCCTCGTCTCCCCGCCGAAGGTCAACCCATGCCGACGGATCGGCTTGGAGGGCCAAGCATTGGGCGTTGAACTCCTCCCAGAACTTTTTGCGCTGTGTGAATATTCCGTGACTTTGGTTTGGAGAGACCCTTTCGCCTTGGTTTTTCGGGTCGAATAAACCTGACGCACGGCACGTCTGGTCGACAAGGGATCGACCGGGTCCTTCGCCCGACCACTTCCGGGATCTTCTAGACCCTTCCAACGAGGACGAAGCATGACCGCCTCCTTCTGGCTGGTGGCTGGATTAGCCTGCGCGCAGCTTGGCGAGATCGGATCGACGCCGTTATTGAATACTCAAAAACCGGCCGAAGACGCGCCCAGGCCGCGACCGGCATCAAGCCGGATCGTGGCCGTGACCGTTTATCAAGGGCAAGCTTTGGTGACCCGCGAGGTCGGCGTGCCCGAGGGCGAAGGGGTCGTCGAGCTGGTCGTCACCCCTTTGCCGGCGGAGACCGTGGATAACTCGCTCTACACCGAGGGGTCGGAGGGCTTGCGCGTCCTCAGCACCCGATTTCGGACCCGGGCCGTCAAGGAGGATACCCGGCAAGAGGTCAGGGCCTTGGAGGAGTCGATCAGGAAGACAAGTCGGTGTCAGTTCTTATTCTCGGCTTCAAACAAGAACTGACACCGATTTCCTCTTAGAACTGACACCGATTTCCTCTTGAAGCGATTTTGTCGAATGCGTTCCACGCGCCGCACCGGATGGCCCGATGCGAAACTCCCGAAAGCCATCCGGCACTCGATAGGTGCTTGAGCCGACCTCCGCTCCTCGGACGATGACCATGAAGGACGCCCGCATGCCGGACGACTTCTTCGACGCCGTCGCTTGTCGCGATTTCATTCGGCCGGCTCGGCCCCCTCGGGGCTCGCGCAGACTCGGAGGAGGGAGTTCAGGAGTCCGCCGCCGGGAGCCCCTTCCTCGCCAAACAGCCGGCGCTGCACATCGATGACCACCGGCTTCGCCCGGCGGAGCGCCTCCAAGCCGGCCGCCGTCACCTCGACACGCTTGGTGCGCACGTCGGACGGGTCGCGCGGCCGAGCCACAAGCCCCTTCCTTTCGAGCGTCTTCAGCATATGCGAGACCTGCATCGGCTGGATGCCGCCGAACCGCGCCAGTTCCGCCTGCGTCGCCGCTTCGCCCGATCGACCAAGCCAGGCGGCTTGGATGAGCGTCTCGAACTGGAGGTGGGTCAGGTTGATCCCGGCGGTGGCCAGCGACCGATCGACCTCACGCATGTAGCGATTGACGACGCGCCAGAGCACGAAGCCGATGGCATTCTCCGGCGCGCCGAGCGAAGCGGTCCTGAACAGTTCGGAGATGGCGCGTGCGTCGTTGCCCATGCGGTGAGATCGTAGCCGCTGTACCTCGCGAGGGCGAGTCCCTTCGCCGGGATCGCTTCAGTTCAGGCTGCGCGGGGAAGATGGGCCTTGACTGTAAATTAATTTATTGTAATTTAGTCCTAGACCGATCAACGCATCGGCTCATGGCCTCTTGTCGTCAAGGAACGAGGGAAAATCCGATGATTCTTATACTCCTCGCGGGATCAACTTGAGGTTTCCGATTTGAGCCTCGCGGCTGATCGGTCGAAGACTCGCGTCGAGCGAACCTCAATCTTGAGCCGCGAGGAGTATATCACTGGAGCGACCGGCCATCTGGGCAGAGTCGTGATCGAGCACCTGGTGAAGCAGGGACAGGCCGGGCAGGTCGCGGCGCTCGTCCGCGACGAAGGCAAGGCTGCCGACCTGAAGGCCGAGGGGATCGCTA
>JAABUX010001401.1_pt1 | contig 36699 bp, 38 predicted proteins | sample 5561851 | NCBI WGS metagenome assembly JAABUX01 (sample SAMN10711883, study PRJNA513361) | rock metagenome | isolation source: Antarctica rocks | place: Antarctica: Victoria Land, Richard Nunatak red sandstone | collected 2016-01-03 | reverse complement strand
TGGGTGTCGGTCAGGTCGGTCGTGTAGGGCTTACGCATCGGGGGTATCGTGGGTTGAGCGATGATGCAAGTCTCGGCCACCTCGGGAATTCTAGGGTCAAACCGACTTCCCGGATAGCCTCTGAGTGGGGGACGCCCGATCACAGGGAGCAAAAGCCGTACCCGGAACTCTCCGGGGTCGGGGGTTGCCGGGGGACGGGCGATGGTCGATCCTGGGAGTCGGGATATCCCGGGGGCCGGGTGGCCCGAGGGACATCGTCCGATCCGGCAGAGGGGGCATCCGATGGGGCGAGGAGCAGGACGCCGCCCATGATCGCCAACGATCGGCCTCCCCTGGACTACGACGGCGAGCGGATGGTCCCCGAGCGGGCCCACGCCCGGACCTTCTGGGAGCACGTCGGCCGCTATCGCTTCGCCCGACGCCATGCGGCCGGGAGGCGGGTCCTCGACGTCGCCTGCGGCGAGGGTTACGGCGCCGCGGCCCTGGCCAAAGCCGGCGCCCGCGAGGTCGTCGGGGTCGACCTGTCCGAGGCGGCCTGCGCCCACGCCCGCCGGAAGTACGGCCTCGACGCCCGGGCCGGCGACGCCCAATGTCTACCCCTGTCGGACCGGAGCGTCGACCTCGTCGTCTCGTTCGAGACGATCGAGCACGTCGCCCGCCCCGCCGCCTTCCTCGACGAGTGCGCCCGGGTCCTCGGGCCGGCGGGCACGCTGATCGTCTCGACCCCCAATCGGCCGGTCTACAGCGGCGACGGGGCGTCCAACCCGTTCCACGTCGTCGAGTTCGACCGCGGCGAGTTCCTGGCCGCCCTGGCCGGGCGATTCGAGGACGTCGCCCTCTATACCCAGTTCCCGCGCTCGGCCGGCTGGTGGAGCCCTCGCTCGCTCGCGGCCGAGCGGTCGCCGTGGCTCCGGGTCAAGGGGTTCTGGCGGCTGGCGTCGACGCTCTGCCCCGCCCTCCGCGCCGAGGTCCCGGCCGGACTCCGCGGCTCGGCGGTCGACCTGATCCTCCGCGATCCCCCCGCCGTCTCGGCACCGTTCGACCCCTTCATCGTCCGGCCTTACCGGGAATCGTCCCGCGAACAACCCTATTACTTCGTCGCCGTGGCCGGTCGGGCCCGGCCCTTCGCGGGGGCCTCGCGATGAAGCCCGGCGGCCCGGCCCGATGATTCGCATCCGACTGCCGCGCCGGCTCAAACGCTTCCTGCTCCCGGCCTGGAACGGCGGGCATCGCCTGGCCCGCCGGCTGGTCGACGTCGCCCGGGCGATCCGGGACCGGCGGGTCGAGCGGTGCCAGGTCTGCGGCCGGGTCGGCCTGATGGTCTACCGCCGCCGGGTGATCCCGCCCGAGCTGGCGCGGCGGTGGGGGATCTCGGCCCGGGTCGCGGAGGCCCTGGCCCGCAAGGAGTCGTGCGAGTGCTCGCGATGCCGCGCCGTGCTCCGGGCCCGGCGGCTGGCCCGGGTCGTGCTCGGGCTCTGCCCCGCGGGCGATCCCCCCCGCCCCGCCCGGTCGATCGCGGAATGGGCGAGGACGCCGGAGGCCCGGTCGCTCCGGGTTGCCGAGATCAACCGGATCGAGGGGCTCCACGATGCCCTCCGATCCTTGCCGGGCTTCGAGGCGTCCGACTACCGCGACGGCGTCGCGCCCGGGTCGGTCGCGGACGGCGTCCGGAGCGAGGACCTGACCCGCCTGACCTTCGCCGACGGCTCGTTCGACCTGGTCCTGACCTCGGAGACGCTCGAACACGTCCCCGACCTCGACGCGGCCCTTCGCGAGATCCGCCGCGTCCTCGTGCCCGGCGGGCGTCACGTCTTCACGGTCCCGCTCCTCCCGGGCGTCGCGGAGACCTTCCCGAGGGCGGCGATCGGCCCCGACGGGGTGCGGATCGACCTGGCCCCGCCGATCTTCCACCCGGGGGGGAATGTCGGCTACCCGGTCTTCACCGAGTTCGGGGCCGACTGGCCCGACCTGGTCCGGCGGGCCGGGTTCGAGGTCGAAGTCCGGTTCGGGCCGACGACCGAGGACGACCTGGCCCAGGTTTACGTCGCCCGCAAGCCGATCGAGGAGTGATCTTACGGAACCCGGTCATCGCGTTCGGCATCACCACAGATTGCAGATTTGAGATTGCAAGCCAATTTTGGGCTTGAATTTGCGATCTGAAATCCGGGGTCTGCAATTGCGAACTTCTTCAGCGAAGATCGGATCAGCCGGCCCTGAGTGGCAGCGCAGGCCGCTCGCCCCCGGCCGAGGAGGCGTCGGGGGGCGACCAGGCCGGGAGGTCGCAGAGGCCGCCGCCGCAATAGGTGTGGTGCCAGAGCTGGGTCGAGATCACGCAGGTCAGGCCGAGGTCGAGCCCGAGCCGCTTCGGCGTCAGGATCGGCATCCAGGTCGGGACGTCGCGGGCCTTGGCGATCGAGGCGGGGTCGAAGTAGCCCGTCGCCCGGAGCGACTCGGGGCTGAGGAGCTGATCGACCCAGCCCGGGCGGTCGGCGGCGAAGAAGGTCTGGAATCGGCTGGCCCGGAACATGGTCTTGGGCCGGCCGGCGATCTTCTTCGGCAGGGTCCGGGCGGCGACCTGGCGGAGGAGCCACTTGTTCGACCTGCCCCGGAGCTTGTACTCGGGGGCGACGCTGGCGCAGAACTGGATCACCTCGTCGTCGAGGAACGGGTAGCGGGCCTCGACCGACGAGTTCATCGCCACCCGGTCCCCCTTGGCGGAGAGCAGGAGCCCGGCCAGCATCATCTTGTAGCCGACGTAGAGCGACTGGTTGAGCGGGGCCCATTGGCCGATCCGGTCGTTGAGGATGCCGGTGTCGTCGTAGGCCGAGTAGCCGCCGATCCGGTCCCACATCGAGGGGCCGTAGAACAGCGAGCGCGACTGGGCGAGCAGGTCGTACATGTCCTGCTGCGCCGTCCTGAGCCCACGGATCGGGGTCCGGTCGGGGCGGTGGGCGCGGTCGCGGCTCACGGAGTCGAGGAACAGGGTGCGGAGGACGCCCGGGAGGGTCGAGCCGAACCGCCGCTTGAAGCCGTCGCGGGACCGCTGGTGCTTGAACCAGAAGTATCCGGCCAGCGCCTCGTCGGCCCCCTCGCCGGTCAGGACGACCTTGTACCCCTGGCCGTGGACGGCCGAGGCCAGCCGGAGCAGGCAGGCGCACGAGGTGTCCATCACCGGCCCTTCGGCCGCCCGGATCAGGTCGGGGTAGGCCGCGGCGATCTCGGGCCGGCCCATCGCGACCGTCGTCAGGGGCGAGCCCAGCGCGGCGGCCGACTCGGCGGCCTGGGCCCGCTCGTCCGGGCCGGCGTTGTCCAGGCCGATCGTGAACGAGGGGACGGGCCCGCCGCGCTCGCGGGTGCTCAGGCCGAGCACGACGGTCGAGTCGAGCCCGCCGCTGAGGTAGCTCGCGACCGGGACGTCGCCCCGGAGCCGACGCTCGATGGCGCGGGAGAGCCGGGCCTCCAGCTCGTCGACGAGCCGGGTCGGGTCGGCCATCCGCCGCTCGTCGCCGGCGTCGGGGAAGTCGAGGTCCCAGTACTGTCGGACAGCGACCCGGCCGTCGCGGACCTTGAGGTAGTGGCCGGGCGGGATCATCGAGACTCCCTCGAACACCGTCCGCGAGGTCGCCGCGGTGAAGAAGTTGAAGAAGTAATCCAGCCCCTTCGGGTCGGGCCGGGCCGCCACCAGGCCCGACGCCAGGAGCGCCTTGACCTCCGACCCCCAGAGCAGCCAGCCGTCGCGCTCGGCGTAGTAGAGCGGGCAGATCCCCACGCGGTCGCGGCCCAGGAGCAGGGTCTCGGTGTTCCGGTCCCAGAGCGAGACGGCGAACTGGCCCCGGGCGCGGTGGAACACTCCCTCGCCGTGGTCCTCGTAGAGGTGGACCCAGGCCTCGGTGTCGCACCGGGTCTTGAGGGTGTGGCCTTTGGAGAGCAATTCCCGGCGGAGTTCGGGGTACTCGAACAGCTCGCCGTTGAAGGCGACCCAGACCGATCCATCCTCGTTCGCGACCGGCTGCCGGCCGCCGGCGAGGTCGACGATCGAGAGCCGGCGGGCGCCCAGGGCCAGGCTGGGCTCGAAGTGGCCCTGCTCGTCGTCGGGCCCGCGATGCGCGATCGCCCGGGTCATCGCCCGGAGCCGGGCGGCGGGGAACTCGCGGGCCCCGGTCAGGTCGATCGCTCCGGCGATTCCACACATGGCGAGCCTCGGGCGAGTCCAAGGGATGAGGGTTCAATGGCAAGTTGCACAGAATGTACCCGATCCCGAGGCCCTGCGACGGGCGATCCGGCCGCGATCGAAGTTGGTTCGGGCGAGGTTGACGGATTTTGATAGTTGGCCGGTTCGAAACGCGACCGGCCCCGCCTTCGAGGGGCGGGGCCGGTCGGGAGGTCCGGGGTTGGGTCGCGGCCGGGATCAGCGGATGGATTCGGTGGCGTTGGTGGCGGCGGGGCCCGCCGGGTTGCCCTCGAAGTCGAGGATGTTGATGACCTTGGCGTAGGGGAGCTGGTTCAGCTCGGGCTCGATCTTGGCGCGGTCGCCGACGATCAGGATGGTCATCTTGCCGGGCTCGACGTACTTGGCGGCCACCCGGTGGACGTCGGCCGCGGTGACGGCCTCGACCTTGTCGCGGTAGGTCGTGAAGTAGTCGTTGGGCAGGTCGTAGAGGACCAGCTCGGCCAGGGTCCCGCCCAGGCCGCCGCCCCCGCCGCGTCGGCCGCCGCCGATGCTCTCGAACCGGGAGGGGAAGCCCTTGATGACGCGGTCCTTGGCGAAGGCCAGCTCCTCGGCGGTGGCGGGACGGGGGCCGCCGATGTCGGTCAGCTCCTTGATCAGCTCGATCAGGGCGGGCCGGGTGTTCTTGGTGTCGACCTGGGCGCCGGCCTCGAACGGCCCGGGCCCCTGGGCGAAGGTGAAGCTCGACCGGGCCCCGTAGGTGTAGCCCTTGTCCTCGCGGAGGTTGAGGTTGATCCGGCTGGAGAACTGGCCGCCGAGGATCGCGTTCATGATCGTCAGCGGGAAGTAGTCCGGCGTGCTCCGGGGGACGCCGACCTGGCCGACCGTGAGGATCGACTGCGCCGCGCCCGGCTTGTCGACGAGGTAGACCGTGACCGGCTTCGACGACGGCGGCTCGGGCAGGTTGCGGGCGACCGGCGAGCCGGGCTTCCAGCCCTCCAGGGCCGCCTCGAGGACGGGCATGATCGCGTCGGGCGTGGTGTCGCCGACCACGATCAGGGCCGCGTTGTTGGGCACGAACAGCGTCTTGTAGAAGGCCACGACGTCGGCGCGGTCGAGACCCTTGACCGACTTCGGCGTGCCGGTGTTGGCCCGGCCGTAGGGGTGGGAGTCGCCGTAGAGCAGCCTGGGGAAGACCAGGCCGGCGATCGCGGGCGGGCTGTCGGCCAGGCGGAGCAGCGTGGTGAGCCGCTGGGTCCGGAGCCGCTCCAGCTCCTTCGCGGGGAACGAGGGGTGGAGCAGGATGTCGGTGTAGACGTCGAGCGACTTCGGCAGGTGGCGGGCGAGGGTCGTCAGCGACAGCCCGCACGACTCGGCGCCGCCGGTCCCGTTGACCGACGCGCCCAGCTCGGCCAGCTCGCCGGCCAGTTGCAGCGAGGTCCGGGTCGTGGTCCCTTCGGTCAGGAGGTCGCCGGTCAGCGCGGCCAGCCCCTCCTTGCCGGCCGGGGTGAGCGTCCCGCCGCCCTTGACCACCAGGTTCAGGCCGACGATCGGCAGGTTATGCCGCTCGGCGATCAGGACCTCCAGCCCGTTGGACAGCCTCCGGCGCTCGACGGGGGCGGGGGTGAAGGCGGGGTTGGGGCCCGGCTTGGGCTCGACCGAGCGGTCGAAGGTGTCCTCGATCGGCTTGACGGGGACGGCGGCGAGCGGCGTCTGGGCCGATCGGTCGACCGCCGTCTCCTCGGGCCGCGGGGTCTTGGGGCCGGGGTTGACGTCGAGCCGGACCCGGTCGGCGATCAGGTACTTGTTCGCCACACGCTGGATGTCGGCGGCGGTGACGGCGTAGGCGTCGCGCAGCTCCTTCTTGTAGGCGAGCGGGTCGCCGAGCTGGACGTTGTAGCTGTTGAGGAAGTCGGACTTGGCCTGGACCGTCTGGAGCGAGAGGACCGATCGGCTCTCGACGGTGTTCTTGACCTTGCGGACCTCGTCGGCGGTCGGCCCCTCGGCCTTGAGCCGGGCGACCTCGGCGTCGGCGATCGCGATCAGGTCGTCGAGCTTCTGGCCGCGCTGGGGGGTGATCGAGACGGCGAAGGTGCCGGCCAGGAGGCTGGTCCGGTGGAAGGCGGCGGCGGCGGCGGCGAGCTGCTTGTCGTATTGCAGGGCCCGGAACAGCCGGCTCTCGTTGGGGAGCTGGCCGAGGATCGAGGCGAGCGCGTCGAGCGCGGCCTCGTCGGGGTCGCCCAGGGCGACCGACGGCCAGGCCAGCGTGGTCCGGGAGAGCTGGACGTTGTCGGTCATGACCCGCGTCTTGGACCCGCCCAAGGCGGGGAAGCCGGGCTTGAGCGGGGCGACCTCGGGGCCGCGCGGCAGGGGGCCGAAGTACTTCTCGACGAGCTTGCGGGCCTCGGCCGGGTTGATGTCGCCGGCGAGGCAGAGGCTGGCGTTATTCGGGCTGTAATAGGTCCGGAAGAACGTGGCGACGTCCGAGAGGCTGGCGGCCGAGAGGTCGGCCATCGAGCCGATCACCGAGTGGTGATAGGGGTGGTCGGCGGGATAGAGCATCTCGTCGAGCCGCTCCTCGGCCATCCCGTAGGGGACGTTGTCGACCCGCTGCCGCCGCTCGTTCTTGACGACGTCGCGCTGGTTGTCGAGCTTGGCCTGGCTGAGGGCGGGCAGGAGGAAGCCCATCCGGTCGGATTCGAGCCAGAGGGCGGTCTCCAGGCCGTTCGTCGGCAGGGCCTCGTAGTAGTTGGTCCGGTCGGTGCTGGTGCTCCCGTTGATCTGGGCGCCGAGCTTCTCGAGCGGGCCGAAGTACTCGCTGTCGTGGTGCTGCGAGCCCTGGAACATCAGGTGTTCGAACAGGTGGGCGAACCCGGTCCGGCCCGGCTTCTCGTCCTTGGAGGCGACCTTGTACCAGAGGTTCACGCCCACGAACGGCGTGGTGTGATCCTCGTGGAGGATCACCGAGAGGCCGTTGGGCAGGACGAACGTCTCGACCTTGAGGTCGGGGATCGTCGGGCCCTTGTCCTGCTCCTGCGCGTTCGCGGTGGCGGGGGGCGAGCCGCCGACGCCCAGGGCGACCAGCGCCGCGAGGGCCATCCGTCTCATGTCTCGATGCATCGGGGTGCGTGCTCTCAATCTCGGAGTGATCGGTCGGGACGGGCCGTTTCGCGGAGAGGGAGATCCGGACGTGGTCGGATGCGCCTCATTGAAACCTGCGCCCGCCCCCCTGTCCAGCCTCAGGCATCCGACCCGAGGGGCATTCCGGAGCCCCGGGGCCGGCGGAGCGAACGGTCACGACGCCCTTCGGCGGTGCATGCGACCTCTCGTATCTACCGGGACCCGGGCCGCGCCGGCGGCTTGGTGGATCTCACCGGGGCCCATCCACCCCACACAAGTCGGGCGGAACCCCCCCGCCCGGGCGGGGGGGTTCCGCCCGGGGTCGGTTCGCGGGACGCCTTCGGGACCCATCGAGGCCCGGAAATTCGCGCGAAAAGCCTCGAAAACCCGGCCGAAATGCCTCGATCGGCCGTGCGGCATCGTTCGTGCATTGGGTCCCTGGCGACGACGCGAGGCGATCACCTCGGGCCAGGCGAGATCGACATCGACATCTATCGAGGAGATCCGACGATGGAGACCACAAACGCCTTCGACCTCTTGGTCCTCCCGACGGTGCTCGGCGTGGGCGGCGCGTTCGCGGCCTGCGCCCTCTTGCACTTCGCCCTGATCGCGGTCGGTCGCCTCGTTGAGGTCGCCCGGCGTGCGCCGGAACCTTGGGTTGTCCCCTCGGTCCCGGCGCCGAGGCTCGGCCGCCCCCATCGGCCGCACGTCCGGGTGGCCGGGCCCGCGCGCTGAGCGAGGCCGTCAGGCCGACTCGGCCAGGATCTCCGAGGCGCAGGCGTCGCCGCTCTGGAAGGCCCCCTCCACCTTCGCCGCCACGCACCAGTCGCCGGAGGCGGCCAGACGCGCCGAGGGGTCGACCAGGCAGGGCCGGCCCAGGGGTTCGACCGGCTTGGCATGGAGCCAGCGGTGGACGGACTCGGACGCGACGGTGCCCAGGTCGATCCCGAACGCCTCGCCGGCCGCCGCGCGGAGGTCGCGGGCGATCGAGGGATGATCGTCGTCGCGATGGGCCTCGGCCCAGTCGTGGTTCGACTGGATCACCAGGGCGGGCGCCGGCCCCCGGCCCGGCTTGCTGTGGTCGTTCGCGGCCCAGCCGAGGACCGGGTGCTTGCACCGGATGCCGTCGGCCGGGAAGGCCACGCCGTCGGGCGGGACCACCATCAGCGCGAAGCAAGGCCGCATGGCGACCCCGGCCGCCTCCACCGCGATCGGGGTCCGCCCGCCCAGGAGCGCGGCCGCCTGCGCCGGGGGGGCCGCCGCGACCACCCAGTCGAAGGGGCCGTGCGACGCCCCGGCCTCGTCAACCAACTCCCACCGCCCGGGTGATCCGGCCAGGCCGACGACCTTCACGCCGGACCGGACCTCGACCGTCGCGGCCAGGGCCCGGGCGATCGCGCTCATGCCCGGCACGCCGACGAATCGGGCCTCGTCCCGGGTCTCCGGCCCGAGCCGGCCCCCTTCCAGCGAGGCGAACCGGCCCGCCCAGGCCGCCCGGCGATCGGCCGGGACGTAGGCATCGAGGAACGCGCGAAACCCGGGGCTCCGGGCCGTGTAATACTGCGCGCCGTGGTCGAAGCTCGCCCCATCCCCACGCCGGGTCGCGGCCCGCCCGCCGACCCCCCTGCCCTTGTCGAGGACCAAGGGCGAATGCCCGGCCTCACGGAGCCTCAGGGCGAGCGTGAGCCCCGAGATCCCGGCCCCGATCACGCCGACTTGAAGCGGCATCCTCGTCTCCTCCCGAATATCTCGCAGAAATGTCGATGCCGTTCATCAGGCGGCAGGGCGGAATCGATCGTTTGGATGTCAGAGTGCGACCAGCGTGTCCACGACCTCCCGGAGGCTGGGGAGTCGGTCCAGGAGCGTGGGCCAGTCCTCGGAGGCCTTTGCGAGGTCGCGAAAAAGTTCCGGGCCGTTGATCTGCTTTGAATACGATTGCCCCGATCTGGCCGCCCACACCGCTTTGACGATCCCCGTCGGGCATCTCGCCTGCTGGATTCCGGCCAGAGTGGTCCTTGTCTCGGGCAGGACGAGCCCTCGCGTATCGCGGAGAATTTCGCCACCCGCGAGGAACACCGACTCGCGTTCCCAAAATAGAACGAGCGGATGAAATCGACCTTCTTCCTGGGTCCGGACGTCCGGCGTCATCGAGCCAAATGCCAGCCCACGCATGTGATCCCGGACGGTGCGGCTTGGCTCAGGTCTCGCGGGGGCGGAGTTGTGCGTTGAGGTCTTCGACCTGCCTGGCCAGCGCGTCGAGGCGGGCCAGGATCTCGGTGTGGTTGAGATCGTCCCGGGGCGGCTTCTTGCCGTCGACGGCGAAGGTCCCGCCGGGCTGGAGGGTGCAGGACCGGACCTCGTCGAGGGTGGCGAACCCCTGGCGGTGGACGATGCTCAGGAGGTCGGCGCCGGAGATCAGCTCGCGGGCGAGGGCGTCCTCGCGGACGCGGCCGTCCTCGATCAGGACGGTGGACCGGCCCTCGATGATCTGGTCGAGCCGGCGGTGGCGGAACAGGAAGCGGACGACCAGATAGTTGAAGCCGCAGAGGGTGAAGGCCCCGATCAGGCCGCCGGTGACCGAGGTGTCGTCGCCGATGATCGCGTTCTGGAGGGTGTTGGAGAGCGAGAGCAGGACCACGAGGTCGAACGGGTTGAGCTGCGCCAGCTCGCGCTTGCCGAAGATCCGCAGGAGGACCACCAGGAACAGGTAGACGAGGATCGCCCGGGCGGCCTTCTCGACGATCGAGGGGCCGAGGTGGAACATGGGCCCCAGGAGGCCCTCGGCCCAGCAGAGCGGCAGCGCGGTCATGCGTGGTTCGGCCTCGCGGGGTCGCGGATCGGATCGGGTCAGATCACGTAGTCTTCCACGAACGGCTGGCGTTGGCGGTGGAAGACCTTGAGGTCCTTGGGGACGACGTAGATCTGGTCCCCCTCGGCGAGGTTCAGTTCGAGCGTGCGTTCGCGGGTGAGCTGCACCAGGAGGTTCGAGCCCTGGTGCAGGGTCAGCTCCAGCCGGACCGAGCCGCCCAGGCGGGTCAGGCGTCGGACGTGGGCGAGCCAGCCGGGCCGGCCGTCGCTCTGGCGGGTGACCTCCAGGTCGTGCGGGCGGACGTAGACCAGCACCATCCCGTCGGGGCCGGGCAGGTCCAGCGGCAGCGGGGCCTCCTCGCGGAGCGAGTCCATGCCCAGGATCGTCTCGACCGGCACGAGGTTGACGGCGCCGAGGAACTCGGTGACGAACGGCGAGGCCGGGTCCTCGTAGAGCACCTGCGGCGGCCCCATCTGCTCGACCTTCCCCTTGTTCAGGACGACGATCTGGTCGGATACCTCGAACGCCTCCTGCTGGTCGTGGGTGACGAAGAGGCTGGTGACGTGGACCTCGTCGTGGAGCCTGCGGAGCCAGGCCCGCAGCTCGTCGCGGACCCGCGAGTCGAGCGCGCCGAAGGGCTCGTCCAGCAGCAGGACCTTCGGCCGAGGGGCCAGGGCCCGGGCCAGCGCCACCCGCTGCCGCTGCCCGCCGGAGAGCTGCGAGGGGAACCGGGCGGCGTACCCGGAGAGCTGGACGAGGTCGAGCAGCTCGTCGACCCGCCGGCGGATCTCGTCCTTGGGCAGCTTCTGGACCTCGAGGCCGAAGCCGACGTTCTGGCGGATGGTCATGTGCCGGAACAGGGCGTAGTGCTGGAAGACGAAGCCGACCCCCCGGCGCTGGACCGGGAGGTTCGTCGCGTCCTCGCCCGTCAGCTCGACCTCGCCGGCGTCGGCCGGCTCCAGCCCGGCGATGATCCGCAGGATCGTGCTCTTGCCCGACCCCGACGGGCCGAGCAGGGCCACGAGCTGGCCGGCCGGCACCTCGAAGGAGACGCCGTCGACGGCCTGGAAGTCCCCGAAGCGTTTGGACAGGTTCCGGACCGCGATTCCCAACTTCCCGCCTCCGAGGGGTCGCGGACGCCAACCGGCCGAACGGTTGCATTCCACGCGAGCGTATCATAGATTGGCCGAAATCGTCACATCCTCGGGCCGAGAACTTCCACTTGAGCGCTTTATGTTTTCAAACGTGAACGATCACACGTTCTTCTCGTCGCCCCTCGGCGACCGATCCACCATCGTCGACCTCGGCGCCAACCGCGGGGGGTTCTCCTCGCAGATGAGCGGCCTCTTCGGCGGGACCTACTTCCTGGTCGAGGCCAACCCGCACCTCGCCAGGCGGCTCGCCGACGAGGGCCGGTTCGCGGTGACCCACTGCGCGGTGGCGGCCCGGGAGGGGCCGATCTCCTTCAACATCGCCGAGAACGACGAGGGCAGCAGCATCCTCACCCTCCCCCAGCAGAGCGCCTTCCGGTGCGTCCGACGGGAGACCGTGACGGTCCAGGCCCGGACGATCAAGTCGCTCGTCGCCGACCTCGGGATCGCGGACATCGACCTGCTCAAGCTCGACATCGAGGGCGCCGAGGTCGACGTGCTCGCGGCGATCGAGCCGGAATTGCTCGCGCGGATCAAGCAGATCACCGTCGAGTTCCACGGCGCCGAGATGTTCGGCTTCGACCTCAGCCAAGGCGTGGAGGACGTCATCCGCCGGCTGAACAAGCTGGGCTTCGCCTCGGTCGACTTCTCCTATCCCGATCGCCGGGATGTGCTGTTCGTCAACAAGCGATACCATCGGATCTCCCCCATCACGCTCCTGCGGCTCAATTATCGCGACCATCTGCCGGCCTGGTCGCGCCGGCTGATCGGCCACCTGCCGTCGGGGCTTCGCGGGGCGTTGCGGCGCCGCGTGGTCGATTCCCAGCTCCCGGCCGCCCCGACGCCGGTCGAGAGTCCACGCGACCCGGGGTGACGGCCAGGGGCCCGGAGTCCCGCGGTCGCCACCCCGCCCGGGGCGGGCCCGCGGCGGCCACCGATGCCCTCGACCGGCTTCATGTCTCGCCCTCCTCGCGACGCTCGACGCGGCCCCGGAGCCGGTCCATCCCGATCAGGAGCACGAACGAGATCCCCGCCAGGGCGACGCTCGCGGCGTAGGCGCCCTCGGGGTGGAAGCCCTCGATGGCGTCGTGGATGTAGAGCGTGGCGGTCTGGGTCCGGCCGAGGATGTTGCCCGAGACGACGAGCAGGGCGCCGAACTCGCCGAGCGATCGGGCCACGGTCAGCGTCACCCCGTAGGCCAGGCCCCAGCGGATCGAGGGGAGCGTGACCAACCAGAACGTCCGCCAACGCCCGGCGCCCAGCGTCCTCGCCACCTCTTCCTGATCGACCCCGAACTCGCGGAGGACCGGCACGACCTCGCGGACGACGAACGGGAGGGTGACGAACAGCGTCGCCATCATCATCCCCGGCCACGAGTAGACCACCCGCAGGCCCGCCGACTCCAGGTGCCGCCCCAGCCAACCGTTAGGGCCGTACACGATCACCAGCATCAGGCCCGCGATGATCGGCGAGACCGCGAACGGCAGGTCGACCAGCCCGTCCGCCACCGCCCGCCCCCAGAATCGCTGCCGGACCAGGACCATCGCGAACGCCAGGCCGAACAGCGTGTTGACCACCGTCGCCAGCGCCGTGATCCCGATCGTCAGCCCGAACGACCGCCGCGCATCGGCCGACATCAGGGCGTCCCAGAACGGCCGGAACCCGCCCTCCAGGGCCTTCCGCGCCAGGGCCAGCGTCGGCACCAGGATCAGCAGGGCGAACCAGCCGACCACGGCCGCGATCAGGAAGGACGCGGGGCTCAGGGCCGAGGGCCTGGCTTTGGATTTCGGGGGTGATCCCATGACACTCACGGAGTCCTGATTCGTCGGATTGGCGTTCGCTTCTTTGTAGGGTGGATGAAATCCACCGGGGTTCGGGCCGCGCCGGAAGGGCTGGTGGATTTCATCCGCCCCACGAGGCTAGGATCTCCGCCCGCGTTGCAGCAGGTTCAGCGCGATCAGGATGCCCAGCGACGACGCGAGCAGCACGGTGGAGACGGCCATCGCCCCGTGGCGGTTGCCGCTCTCGATCTCGCCGAAGACGTACATCGGGCCGGTCTTGGTCTCCAGCGGGCGGTTGCCGGCGACCATCACCACGCTGCCGAACTCGCCGAGGGCGCGGCTGAAGGCCAGAGCGGTCCCGGTGAGGATCGAGGGGAACAGGGTGGGTAACGTGACCCGTCGGAAGATGGTCCACGGGGGGGCGCCCAGGGTGGCGGCGGCCTCCTCCTCGCCCCGGTCGACCTCCAAAAGCACCGGCTGGACGCTCCGGATAACGAACGGATAGGTGACGAACAGCAGGGCCAGGATGATCCCCGGCTGCTGGTAGATCACCGCCAGGCCCGCCCGGCCGAGGATGGTGCCCAGGACGCTCGACGGGCCGTAGAGCGCCACCAGCATCAGGCCGGTGACGACGGTGGGCACGGCGAAGGGGAGGTCGATCAGGGCATTCATGATCCCCTTGCCGGGGAACGAGTAGCGGACCATCACCCAGGCCGTCGCGGTGCCCATCACGGCGTTGATGGCGACCATGATCAAGGCGGTCGAGATCGTCAGCTTCAAGGCGTGCCGGGCGAAGGGGTCGGCGACCGCCCCCCAGAACGCCCGCGGCCCCGGCCCGGCCGCCTGGACGGCCAGGACCGCCAGCGGGAGCACGACCATCACCCCGAGGTAGGCCAGCGTCGACGCCCGGAGGACCAGGCCGGGGGTCGATCGGTTGCGGGTCGGCATGGGCGTCACTTCCCCCCGTCGCGGCGGGTGAAGGTCGAGGCCCAGACGCCGCCCGGGTCGAACACCGCCCCCTTCACCGCCGGCCAGCCCCCGAGGTCGCGGATCGTGAACAGCCGGGCCGGCAACGGCGGTTGGCCGGCGACCCGGAGCCTGTCGTCGACCGGCCGGAAGCCGTATTCGGCCAGGATCGCCTGGCCCTCGTCGGAGTTGAGGAACGCGAAGAACGCCTCGGCGACCTCGCGGTTGCCGTGGCGGTCGATCGAGGTCTGCACCGGCGCCGCGGGGCTCTCGATCTGGAGCGTGGCGGCGGGCGTGACGTAGGGGATCGGCCGGGCGGCGAACTTGCGGCGGAGCAGCAGCTCGTTCTCGTAGGTGACGACCGCGTCGCCGGTCCCGCGCTCGAACGTCGCCAGGCTCTGGCGGCCCGAGCCGTCCATGTTCACGACGTTGGCCTGGACCGCCGCCAGGAGGTCGCGGGCGGCCCCGGGGTCGGGCCGGCCCGGCCGCCCGAGCAGCCCGGCGCCCCAGATCGCGGCGATGTTCCAGCGCGCGCCGCCGGAAGTCTTGGGGTCGGGGTAGAGCACGCCGACGCCCGGCCTGGTCAGGTCGCTCCAATCGTGGATCTGCTTGGGGTTGCCGTCGCGGTGGCCGATCACGACCAGGCTCCGCGTGACCATCCCCCGCCGAGGGCCGGCGTTCCAGCCGGGGTCGACCATCCCCGCCTGGACCAGGATCTCCATGTCGCCTTCGAGCGAGAGCACGGCGATATCGGCGTCGAAGCCCGAGGAGATGGCGCGGGCCTGGGCCCCCGAGCCGTTGTACGACTCCTCGAAGCGGACCTCGCGACCGGTCCGGCCCCGCCACTTCGCGGCGAAGGCGGGGATCAGCCCGTCGTGGAACGCCTCGCGGACGACGGAATAGGCGCCGAGGGTCACGACGTCGGGCCGTCGTCCCGGGCCCGGCCCGGAGGCGGGGTCGCAGGTCGGCCCCAGGCTCGCCATCGCGAGGCCCGCCGCCATCCAGGAGATCGAACGGACGCCTCGTCGCATGGGCCTCGGGGTGGCTGCTCGGCCGGGGACCTAGATGATCCAGTCGCCGACGTATTCCTTGTTCCGGTCGCGGTTCTCGCGCATCAGGTCGGCGAAGGTGGTGCGGTCCACCACGTCGGAGATCGACTGGCGGACCCGGCCCCAGAACCCGAAGAAGTGGCAGTGGCCGTGGAAGTCGCACTCCTTGGGCCGCGACTGGCTCACGCAATCCACCGGGGCGATCGGGCCGTCGACGTACCGCATGACCTCGCCGATCGTGATCGCCTCGGGGGCCTTCGCCAGCGTGTAGCCCCCCTCCGCCCCGCGACGACTCCGGACGAACCCGCCCCCCTTGAGTTGACCCAGGATCACCTCCAGGAACCGGACCGGGATCATCTCCCGATCGGCGATCTCGGCGATCTTCAGGGGCTCGGTGCTGGCGTGCTCCGCCAGGGCATAGATCGCCCGCAAGGCGTAGTAACACTTCGACGAGACGGCCATCGGAGCGACCCCAATCCGGACGAATATCGAATCGTCCCCATATCGACCAGGAAAGTCAAGATGGAGGCGCGAGTCGGACGACCGCTCGGCCGCTCGGCGCCGCCCGCGGTCGATGGACAACGCATCAGGGTCCGGTCCAAGCGGACACCGGGCGATCCTGGCTTCTCAGTCCTCGACCCCGGACGTGTCCCGCCGGTAGACCCCCGGGCCGTCCTCGGACCCTTCGATGATCTCGACGACCGGCACGGGGTCGCGCAACCCCTTGGGCTGATAGGAGAGCATCCCCCGGCGTTCGGCGCAGGCCAGGCAGAGGCGTTCTTCGTTGTTGTGGAGGAAGACCTCGCCGTCGAGCAGGCGGTGATAATAGTCCTGGCCCGGGGCCATCGCGTAGCAGAATTCGCGATCGCTGCCGACCTTCAGCGCGACCCGCCAGCCGGGCTCGTGGAGGAACAGGCGGTGCGCATCGGGCGGCTGCGGTTTCGGTTCGAGGTTCATCGCTTGGCCCTCCCGGGCTTCGAGGCCGTGGCCGTCGGCGTCGTCGTCCCCTTCGCGGCCGGGGGCGGCGGGTGGATCCCGCAAGTCTCGTCGGTGCAAGCCTCGTCGCGGGGCCGCGAGGCCGCGATCCGATCATAAACGCGACGCCCGATCGCCGATACCCCCGGCAAGTATCGCGCCAGGGCGAAGGGGGCGGCGGGCGGCGTCCAGACCAGGAGGGTCATCACCGCGTCGTAGCCGACCTCGACCCGGCCGTCGCGGCGGACCAGGTGCATCGATTTCCGGCAGGCGTCGCGGGTTAGGCTGGGGTGGATCGTCGTCACGTCGACGGCCGTCAGGTCGATCGGCTCGATCACCCGGTCGGGGTCGCCCGCGGTGATGATCGCCATCGACGCCCGGCACCGCGGGCAGGCGCCATCGTAGAGGACCCGGCCGCTCGGCTGGTCGAGCCCGGCGGCGAGCGACCGCAGCCAAGGGCCGGAGACGAACGCCAGGTTCCCCGCCAGCATCGCCAGGCTGAACTCGAAGAGGCCCAGCGTCAGGCCGATCCCGACGTGCATGGCCGCCACGCCCGCCAGGACCAGCGGCCGGGCCGGCCTGATCCAGATCAGCGCCGGGTAGGTCGTCTCCACGAACAGGGCGGCGTGCGTCATCGCGTTGAGGAGCATGGGGTAGGCGGCGAGCCAGGTCAGGTCGAAGAAGCGGAACTCGCCCGAGGCCAGCGTCCCCCAGATCGCCACCCCGCTCCACCAGCCCGGGTCCATGAACTTGGAGAGGCCCGAGAGCCCGTAGATCAACGCCAGGTGGCACTGGATCAGCCGGAGCCCGATGTTGGCCGAGACCGTCGGCCCAGGCATCCCCGGGGGGGCGACCCATCGGCCGTCCTTGCGGCGGGCGGCGACCTCGGACCGGTTCCGCCGGAGCCGCGCGAGGTAGCGGTCGATCGAGACGGCCTGCCCGCTCGCCCCCGTCGCGGCCAGGTAGAGCAGCCAGGTCGAGAGGATGTCGTCGAATCCATACAGGCTGATCGGCGCCCGACGCGCCGTGGAGACCGCGATGATCCAGGCGAGCACCGCCGTCGTCCGGCTCCAGAGCCCCAGGGTGAACGCGACCGCCACCGCCAGGCAGGCCGCCCAGGCCGGGCGGAGCCAGGCGTCGGGCACGGCGGGCCAGAAGGTCCAGCTATAGGGCATCCGGGCGTGCCGGACCTTCTCGGCCACCTCCAGGTTCATCCAGCCGAGCCGCCCGAAGTAGGCGTGCAGGTCGAGCCCGTAGACGAGCAGGCTCCAGGCCAGGAGCGAGCCCACGCCCACGCGGATCAGGCCCAGCGCGGTGGGGTCGGCCGGGGCGAAGACGAACCGATCCCACCCCCCCGAGACGACCCTCGCCAGGCCGGACGGATAGCGGACCAGCCCGTTCAGGAAGCGTCGCAAGGGAAGACTCCGATCCGTTCCGGGGCGGTGGTGAACTCGTCGACGTCGAGGTCGACCGGGCCGTCGCCGGGCCGGGAGAGCCACCTCTGGATTCGCTCGATCGTCGGGACCAGGTGCCTCTGGAGCCGGAGCGTCACCGTCGAGCAGCCCGGGTTCGATCGGCAGAGGTGGGTCGCGAAGGCGTGGGCCCAGTCGCTCCGCGAGCCGTCGCCGACCTCGCGACGGGCCGCCTCGAAGTCTTCCATCAGGCCGTGCGCCAGGGCGAGCTGCCGCTGATACCGGAGCCGGGGCCAGGTCCCGCGCTCGGGGAGGCGGACGACCCGATCGGGCCTGCCGTCGCCGAACGCCAGCGTGGCCGTGACCACCGGCGTCGGCGGGAAGGCCGTGCTGTAGTAGCGGTACGAGTCTCCCTGGTCGATCGCCTGGTGATACGGGCCGAAGAAGTCCGCCGCCGCCTGCTCCAGGCCCGAGGCGGGCTGCGCCCCCAGCGCCCCCGCCACGACCGCCACGGCGTGGAACAGGAGGGCCAACGACGTCGCGACCTTCGCCCAGGCGGGCCAGGCCGCCCCGGGCCGGTCGACCCTGCCGGTGGTATCGGATTTGCCGCCGTCCATGCCCCGCCTCCCCGTTCCGACCTCGTCCCCGCCCGCGAGCGAGCCCGCCGGACGTCGCCATTCTACGGCCATTCGGGCCCGGGGCCAACCGGACCCTGAGGGGTCGGGGCCGTCGATATCCCGGACAAGATAGCACAGATTACCCGACCCGCTCCTCTCCCGCGAATTTCCTAAATTCGCTTGAATGTTCCTCGGGTGGGGTTTAGAATCTGCGGTAACTGAACAAGGGATGCGGATCAGTGTAACGGCAACGCGGCGGTCGTTCGGGGGGCTTGCGTGGGCTTTGACGGCCCGCAGGGCCCTCGATCGCCGTCCAGGGTGGGCGTCTCGGACGGTTGCCGACCTCGCAGTTTGATTGATGAACCCTTGAACTCGCGAACATCTGGGGAGGTCTGACATGCAGGGTACGGTCGTTATGCTTCTCGCCCTCTCGGGCCTGGGTTGCCACCACAAGACGGTGCAAACCTCCTACGCTTCGGGCTGCTACAGCAGCTGTTACTCGTCCGGCTCCTCGTCGTGCTACAGCGGCGGCTACTCGGGCGGGTCGGGCTGCTACAGCGGCGACTACTCGTCGTGCTACAGCGGCGGCTCCTCGTCCTGCTACTCGGGCGGGTCGTCGTGCTACTCGAACGCGTCGTACACCGGCAATTCGTGCTACTCGGGCAAGCGGCATCACCACGGCCTGTTCGGCCACAAGCGGAGGTCGTGCTCGGCCTGCTCCGCCCCGGCCGCCGAGCCCATGATGGCGTCGTGCGACCCCTGCTCGATGGGCTCCAGCCTGCCCGTCTACGGGACCTACACCCCGGTCTACGAGGGCGGCTACTCCTCCTCGCAGATGGGCTACACCTCGCCCCAGATGGGCTCCTCGCAGGGCTACTCGGCCCCGGCGATGGGCGCCCCGACTCCCGCCCCGGCCCCGGCCCCGGCGCCGAACGACGCGGCCCCGCCCGCCCCCTCGCCCGGCACCGGCACCGCGCCGCCCCCGCCGGCCCCGCCCGCCCCGGCCGGCTCCTGACCCGATCCGGCTCCGGACCCGCGAAACATCACCGAGAGGCCGCCGACGGACCCGCCGTCGGCGGCCTCTCGTCGTCCCCGCCGGGCCTCGCGCGGGCTCGGCTTCTTCGCCGACGCCGGATTCGCTATAATCGCCCCGCGGCCGGGCCCCGGGGCAGCCCGAGGTCAGGGAGATTCGGCCGTCAACCCGGCTCGACTTCGCGTCTTACAGTAGGAGGCTCTCAGCGCGATGTACCCCCAAACCCAAGCTTTCCGCCCGGCGAGTGAGTCGGTCGACGCCGAGTCCGAGATCGAGACCGAGTTCATGGACGCCCTTCCCCCCTCCGAAGACGGCGAGCGGATCGACTGGCTCTTCCGGACCCTCGGCGAGCCGACCTGCCGCCGCCTAGGCCTGTACCGCGTCCCCGCCGACCTCGTCCTCTCGGTCGTGATCCCCGTCTACAACGAGAAGAACACGATCCGCGAGATCCTCCGCCAGGTCCGCGCCGTGCCGGTCCGCAAGCAGATCATCCTCGTCGACGACTGCTCCAAGGACGGGACCCGCGACGTCCTCGTCGCGATGCAACAGACCGACCCCGACCTCACCATCGTCTTCCACGAGAAGAACCAGGGCAAAGGCGCGGCGCTCCGGACCGGCTTCCGCCACGCCACCGGCGACGTCGTCATCGTCCAGGACGCCGACCTCGAGTACGACCCTTCGCAGTACCTCCAGCTCCTCCAGCCGATCATCGACGGCAAGGCCGACGTCGTCTACGGCTCGCGGTTCATCGGCGAGTCGCACCGGGTGCTCCACTTCTGGCACTCGCAGGGGAACCGGGTGCTCACCCTGCTCTCCAACTTCTTCACCGACCTGAACCTGACGGACATGGAGGTCTGCTACAAGGTCTTCCGCCGCGAGGTGATCCAGGGCATCACCCTCAAGAGTGACCGCTTCGGGTTCGAGCCCGAGGTGACCGCCAAGATCGCCCGCTTCGAGGTCCCGGCGACCGACGGCCGCCCGGCCCGCCGCTGCCGGATCTACGAGATCCCCGTCAGCTACAACGGCCGCGACTACCGCGAGGGCAAGAAGATCGGCTGGAAGGACGGCGTCCAGGCCCTCTACTGCATCGTCCGCTACGCCTTCGGCGACTGATCGCCGGGCGACGGGGGACGACGGGGGGCGGGCCGGCCCGGATCAGGACCGCGGAATCAACACCCAGGACGATCCCCATGCCCCGCCTCTCGCTCGCCCTCGCCCTCGTCGCGATCCTGGCCGCCTCGATCCTCGCCCACGCCGGGGCCGCCGCGCAGGAGGTCGCCCCGCGGCCCGCGCGGGACCCCGCCAAGGCTCCCGCGGCGCGGAAGGCCCGCCGCGACCCGCCCGGGACCTACATGGGCCGGCCGATCGCCGACGTCATGGGCTTCCAGGGGGCCGACTGGCTCTTCCGCGACACCCGCGAGGCCGAGGAGCAGCCCGAGCGGATGCTCGACGCCCTCAAGATCAAGCCGGGCGACACCGTCGCCGACGTCGGCGCCGGGGCCGGCTACACCAGCCTCCGCCTCGCCCGCCGCGTCGGGCCCGCCGGGACCGTCCTGGCCACCGACGTCCAGCCCCAGATGCTGGCCATGCTCCGCGACAACGCCAAGGCCGCCGGCCTCAAGAACATCAGGCCCATCCGGTCGACCCAGGCCGAGACCAGGCTCCCCGACGCCCAGGTCGACCTCGCCCTGATGGTCGACGTCTACCACGAGGCCGCCGACCCCGAGGCCCTCCTCCAGGGCCTGAGGAAGGCCCTCAAGCCCGGCGGTCGCCTCGTCCTCGTCGAGTTCCGCGGCGAGGACCCCGAGGTCCCGATCAAGCCCGAGCACAAGATGACCCTGGACCAGGTCAAGAAGGAACTCGAACCCCAGGGCTTCCGCTTCCGCGAGAGCTTCGAGTTCCTCCCCTGGCAGCACATCATCGTCTTCGAGAAGCCGGCCGCAGAGAAGCCGACGACGGCCCCGGGTGCCCGTTGATCGACCATCCTTGAACGGCTCCCCTCCTCCGTTGAGCAAGTCACCCCGCTCGATCGCGATTCGAGGGATATCGGGATGCCTCATCACTTCATCGCGAGACTTACGGAGGGGGGGGGGCCGGCACCGCCCGATGAGTTGCGTCATCTCATCGAGGAGGCCCGCCGTTCTCCGGGCTCGACGGCGTGGTTGGGTATGAAGAAACCCGGCTCGCTCTGGAGGCCCACGCCCGGGCATTCCCCATCGGTCGTCCTCGCCATCCACGTCGAACCGACCGGTCGCGTCGCGGCCGTCCTTGCGAAAGTCGTCGGACGCCGAAGCCTGGTGCCCGAGGTCGCCTCGGTCCGGGATTTCTACGGGACGTCCGGGGTCTCCATGAAATCGTGGTGGGAGATCATCGAGCCGCTTTCCCTGACGTTTCCGTCCCTGGATCAGATCCCCGGGCACTCGATGGGGGGGCTTCGCGCGTGGGAGGCCTTTCGGGGTCCGTTGAGCTTTGCCTACTGGGATTTCGACGTCTACGATCTGCTCGTGACCCGCGTCATCTCCCCCGGTCCCTCGACCGCGGAGGTGGGGGGCGGACGGACGGCTAGCTGGCCGCCGGAGGCCGGGTTGCCCGGTTTTCTCGCCTTCGACGCGCATGGCGACGTCCACCTGAACGGCCATCGCGTCAGCCTCTTTCAGGTCCTGAGCTTGCATCGCGAAGGGGCTGATGCGGCGGAGATCCAGGAGGAATTTCCGACCTTGGGCGGGCCATTGATCGAGGAGACGCTCGATTATTTCCGGGCGAATCGGGCGGCTCTGGAGGGCTATCTGGATCGATATCGCGAGGCGCTCGATCGACGGGAAATCTCGGCCCACGGCGGACCCGACCTCGCCGAACTGACCCGGAGGGAGCAGGCCCGGCGCCGCGCAGGGGTTCGATGACCCATGCCTCTCTCCGTTATGTCATCGACGAGAATCTACGCGGCCCGCTCCGGGACGCGATTTGCCATCATAATGCTCGAGGACCTGAACTCATCGATGCCATGCGCGTCGGCGACGGCCCCGACCTCCCCCTGGGGATGCTCGACGCGGATCTCCTGCTCTGGGCGGAGCGAGAAGGCCGAATCCTGGTCTCGCGCGACAAGACGACCCTGCCGGCCCACTTGAACGACCACCTTCAAGCCGGCCGCCGCTCGCCGGGTATCTTCGTCGTGCGGGCGCGCGGTCGGCTCGCCGAAGTCGTGCTGTTCCTGCTCTATGCGGCCTTCAATGGCGATCCATCCGAGTTTGAAGATCGCTTGGTTTATATCCCGTGACTCCGCCTCCTCCCCTTCACCCGCCCGCCCCTTCGATCCCGTACCGATTCCTCAGGTCGACGATCAGCTCGTCCATGTCGGTCGGCAGGGCGGCCTCGACGCGGACCTGGTGGCCGAGGATCGGGTGGATGAAGCCGAGGGTCTGGGCGTGGAGCGCCTGGCGGTGGAACTTCGCCTTGCAGGACGGCTGCGACCGGGGGCGGTACACGGCCTCGCCCACGACGGGGTGCCCCATCTCGGCCAGGTGGATCCGGATCTGATGGGTCCGGCCCGTCTCCAGCCAGCAGGCGACCAGCGACGCCACCGGGCCGAACCGCTCGACCACCCGGTAGTGGGTGACGGCCCGCTTCCCCTCCCCCTCGTGCTTGGCCACGCCCCGCCTCAGGTCGCCGCGGTCGGTCACCAGCGCCTTGTCGATCGTGCCCGATTCGCGGCGGGGGATGCCCTCGACGACGGCCAGGTATTGCCGCTCGATGTCGTGGTCGCGGAACAGCTTCTGGAACGCCCGGGCCGCCTCGGGCGAGCGGGCCAGCGCCAGGGCGCCCGAGGTGTTCTTGTCGAGCCGATGCACGACCCCGATGAACGACCGGGTGCCGTGGCGGATCTTGAGGTAGCGCGTGGCCCGCGAGACGAGCGTGTCGCGCTCGTGGTCGGGCGTGGGCTGCGTGAGCAGGCCGGCGGGCTTGTCGACGACGAGGACGTGCGGGTCTTCGTGGAGGATTCGGAGCCGGCCGGCGACCTTGCGCGACTTGGGCCGGTTGGGGAAGAAGGCGATCGCCGCCTCGTCGACGACCTCGCGGCCGGGCTCGTCGCAGAGTTCGCCGTCGAGCTCGACGCGGCCGTTGCGGACCGCCTCCTGGGCGGCCCTCCGCGACAGGCCGAACCGATCGGCGACCAACTTGTCCAGGCGGGTCGACACGGGGGTGGGCTCGGACGATCGGGTGCGGGGCGAGGGGCGTGATGCGGGGATGGGTTCGTTCCGGATCGGGACGACGGGGCCGCCTCGACCGGAGGGGCCTTCCGCGAATCCCAATCATACCGGCCGGCCCGGCCTCTTCCCAGGGCCAGGGCCGCTCCGACCCGGTTTCGCCGCCGCTCGCGCCGCGCCCTTTGCCCCGGGCGGGCGACCGACTATCCTGGACATCCGTCCGGCCGCCCTCCCTCCATCCGAATCCATTCGAAGGGTCGATCACCCGATGGGAACGCTCGAAGCCGACCTGGAACTGGTCAAGGGATTCGCGACCGAGGCCGCCGCGCTGGCGATCGCGCGGGCGGGCGGGGTCACGCCGGAGGAGAAGGCCAACCTCAGCTACGTGACCGACCTCGACCGCGACATGGAGCAGCTCCTCCGCGGCCGGCTCTCCGCGGCCTTCCCCGACGACGTCCTGACCGGCGAGGAGTACGCCAACTCGGGCGGGACCGGCCCCCGCCGCTGGTCGATCGACCCGATCGACGGCACGGGCAACCTCGTCCACGGCCTCCCGCTCTGGGCGATCAGCATCGGCCTGATCGACGACGGCGAGCCCGTCCTCGGCGTGATCGCCATCCCCCCCCTCGGCGAGCTCTACTGGGCGATCAAAGGGGGCGGCGCCTGGCGCGACGGCGAGCGGATCGCCGTCGCCGACGCCGGGGCCTTCCACTCGCAGGACAACCTCTGCGTCGGCACCAACGCCCTCCGGGTCCTCGACCCCCGGACGCTCCCCGGCCGGCTCCGCAACCTCGGCAGCGCCTGCTGCGAGCAGGCCTTCGTCGCCTCCGGCCGCCTCGTCGCCTGCGCCTTCCTCGGCGAGGCCACCCACGACGTCGCCGCCGGGGCCGTCCTCACCTCCGAGGCCGGCGCCCGCTTCGCCACCGTCGCCGGCGAGCACCTCACCCCCGCGCAGTTCGTCGCCCGGACGCCCGTGCCCGTGCCCACCTTCGTCGCCCCGCCCGGCCGCCTCGAAAGCCTGCTCGCGACCGCCCGGATGCTCTGATCCGGCGATTCGGCCGCGATTCCCCCGCCCGTCGCGGTCGGGCCACCGCTCCTGATAGATTGAGAGGGGCCGGTCGATCCCGGCCCGACCACGCGAGCCTCCACCGTCAGGGAAAGGGTAGGCACCCAATGCCGATCACCTCGCACCGCGCGCTGGCCTGCGCCCTCGCCGCCCTCGGGATCGCCGCCTTCGAAATCGCCGGCCGGGCCCCGGCCGCCTCGCCCCAAGATGGCCGGCTGCCCGGCCCGATCCTCGAAAAGCTTCATGGGGTCACGCCCGACCCGGCCAACGGCGCATTCCTCCTCGGCCTCCCCGCGGAGAGCCGGCCGGAAGTCCTGACCTGGGAGCGGATCTACAAGCTGGCCCTGATCAAGGCCCGATCGGGGCCCAAGCCCCTCGCCCCGGCGTTCGACCCCAAGGCGATCGACGCCGAGGCCGGGCGGCTCGGCTTCGGCGACTTCGCCCGGTTCGGCCGCGACTTCCTCGCCGGGGCGGCGGACGGGGGCTTCCGCGACCCCTCCGGCGACTTCTACGACGTCCTCCGCCGCCAGGAGCAAGCGGTCTCCGCCCGCCGGAAGCTCGCGGGCCTGGAGCGGCTCAGGGAGGTCTTGAAGGAGCTGATCAACGGCGAATCCTCGGGCCTGACGCAACTCGAACTGGACGAGGTCGGCGACGCCGTCCACCAAGCCCGGAGCGACTTCCTCGACCGCTCGACGCGGTTCCGCGACCGGCTCGACGCCTTCAAGGTGGGGTTGGGACTCTCGCCCGCGGCCCCGATCGCCCTCGACGGGGGTCTCGGGGCGTTCTCGGACGTCTTCGGGGAGACCTCTGCCTGGTCAATCCGCCCGAATCGCGAGCTGTCGGAGCTTGATGGCCTGGTCCAGCAGGTCCCGCCGCTCGGCGACCTGACGATCGACGGCCGCGCGGTCTCCGACTTCGACGACTTCGACGTCGAGCGGATCGAGGGGCTGGCGACCGCCGGGGGCCGGGCCGCGGCGAAGCCCCGCGGCGACGCCGGGGAGGTCGAGGTCGAGGTCCGCCGCGAGATCCGAAGGCTCTGTGAACTCCGCGCGGACTATCGGATCGCGATGCGGCAGTATGTCCTCACCCTCCGGCGGCGGGACCTCGCCTTCGAACAGTTGATCGCGCCCCCGCAGCAGAGTCGCCGCCTGCCCGACATGACGGACGTGGTCGGCCTCGTATCCGGGCTGGGCGAGTCGCAGGACCGGCTGGTCGCCATCTGGACCGAGCACCAGGCGCTCCGGCTGGCCCTCGCCCGCGACCTCGGGACCGTGCCCGCCGCCGATTGGACCGCGTTCCTTGGCGAATTCCCGGCCCGGCGTGGGAAGCCCGAACCCCCGGCCGAGGTGGTCGTCCCCCCCCCGGCCCCCCGAGTCCCGCCCGGAGTCCCGGCCCCGCCTCCCGCCCCGGGCCCTCGTCCCGGGGCCTGAGCGCCGATCGGGCAAATCGAACGGCCGCGGCAGAAGTGCGGTTCGGGGCGACCGCATCCCCCGATAATCAAGACGCGGGCCGGCCGCGCGGGATTGCGGGCGGGGTCGGCCGGCCTAGAATGGGTTCGTTTCGCCGCGAAGGGGTTTCGTCAGCCATGAATCGCGTGGTCGCCGTCCTGCCGGAATCGGTCGAGGAGCTTTGCCTGGTCAAGCTGGGCCTGATGGTCCGGAAGATCCGCGCCCTGCCGTTCGCGATCGGGATCGGCCGGGCGATCGCGCGGGCGGCGGGCGAGGCGACCAAGGCGGGGGCGGGCCTGCTCCGGTCGGAGGGCCTCCTGGCGGACCAGAGGCACTTCGTCATCCTCCAGTACTGGGCGAGCTTCGGGCAACTGGAGGCGTGGTCGCACCGGCCGCCGCACTCGGACTGGTGGAAGCTGGCCGTCGAGCGTATGCGGACGAAAGGTGATTTCGGGATCTACCACGAGACGTACCTCGTCCCCCGAGCCGGCGTCGAGTCGATCTACCTGAACTGCCCCCCGACCGGGTTGGCTTCGTTTGGGACATCGGGCGAGGCGGTGGGGAAGATGACCACGTCACGCGATCGATTGGGAAGAAGGGCGGAACAAGGTTGATTGGCGAGGAAGAGTAAAATGGGGCAATGGGGCGTCCACAGCTATGAGAACGACGAGGCCGACTTCGCGCTCGACGCCGGGTTCGATCGCGTCCACGGTGCGGCCTACGAGGAGCTGATGGACGACCGCAACCCCTTGACCGTGGATCAGATCCAGCAAAAGCTGGCCAATCCCGAGACCTTGGCGGCGGCGGTCGCGGCGTACCTCGAAGAAAACGACGACCCCTGGAGAGACTGGGACGAGGCCGGGCGGCTCGGCTTCGCCGGGGTGATCGTCCGCCACGCCGAGCTGGGGGTGGCGATCCCCGAGGAGTGGCGCGAGCGGGCGGTCGACTGGCTCCGCGACGAGTCGATCGAGTGGGAGGAGGCCACCGCTCGCAAGCTCCGTCGCCAGTGGGAGATCGAGCTACTCGGCGGCCCGGCCGGGCCGTGACGGCGGGGTTGCCCGAGGGGGCCCGCCGCCGGTGGATCGCAGGGTGGGCGGTCGTCCTGCTCGCCCTCGGGCCGGCGGCCGGGGCGGTCGACGGCCCGAGGCCGGGGGACGACGCGACGTATCGGCCGACGGTGATGGTCCGCAAGGGCTCGGCGCTGGGGACCGGGACGGTGATCGCCTCGGTCGAGGGGGAGACCCTGATCCTGACGGCCTGGCACGTCGTCGACGGCCCCGGCCCGCTCCACGTCGAGCTGTTCCGGTACAACCTCGGGATGGAGCGGGCCCGGGCCGCCCCCGGGTTCCCGCGCCACTGGAGGGCGTCGGTCGCGGCCCGCGACGTCGACGCCGACCTCGCCATCCTCCGGATCGGCGGCCAGCTCGCCCTTCCTTATAGAGCGCGGATGCCCCGGGCGGGCGAGCCCCTGGCCCCGGGCACGGCGGTCGCGACGATCGGGTTCGACAAGGGGCAGCGGCTGGTCGGCTTCGAGACCCGGACCCGGGGGGTCGAACGGATCGACATGGAGCGGGGGGGCGGCGACCGGCCGTTCCTCGTCACCGACAACGCCCCCGAACTCGGGCGGTCCGGCGGCGGGCTGTTCCGCGCCGATAATGGGGCGCTGGTCGGGGTCTGCGTGGCCCGCGCCGAGCCCGCCCGGGGCCGCAAGATCGGCCTGTTCAGCACCCTGGGCAACGTCAAGGTGCTGCTCCGGTCGCACGAGGACCTCGCGGCGGCCGTCGCCCGGGCCAACGCCGGCGGGCGGGGGCCGGCCCGGTGAGCCGGATCGAAAGGCCGAACCTTCGGCCCGGCCCGGTCGAATTGATTGTCAAAGGGCTTCCGATCGTCCAGAATGATCAGGTAAGACGCGGGCGACCCGCGCCGGGCGGGCTCGACGCCGACCCGACTTCGCAGTCAACCCGTTGGAGGTCCGACCCGTGCAGACGAGCAACCCGGCTTTCAAGAAGGATGTGCTTTCGCATTTCGACCAGGCGAGCACCCGCAGCACGACGATGAGCGTGCAGGGGACGGCCCTGAAGTCGTTCGTGCTCCTGGCGGTCTTGATGGGCTCGGCCGCCTGGTCCTGGTCCACCGCCACCTCGGGCGACCTCGGGCCCGGGCTGTTGCTGGGCGCCGGGATCGGCGGATTCGTGCTCGCCCTGATCACGATCTCCAAGCCGACGCTCGCCCCGTGGACCTCGCCGGTCTACGCCGCCCTGGAGGGGATCTTCCTGGGGGCGATCTCGCAGCAACTCGACCTGCGCCACCCCGGGATCGCCATGCAGGCCGTGGCCCTGACCGGCGGCGTCCTGTTCATGATGCTGTTCATCTATGCGACTGGGATCATCAAGGTGACCGGCCAGCTCGCCTCGGCGGTCGCGGCGGCGACCGGGGCGATCGCCCTGGTCTACCTGGCCTCGTTCGTCATCAGCATGTTCGGCGGCCACTTCCCCTACATCCACGACGCCGGCCCGATTGGGATCGGGTTCAGCGTCTTCGTGGTCGGCCTGGCCGCCTTCAACCTCCTGCTCGACTTCGACTTCATCGAGAAGGGCTCGGCGTCCGGCCTGCCGAAGTCGATGGAGTGGTATGGCGCCTTCGGCCTGATGGTCACCCTGGTCTGGCTGTACCTGGAGGTCCTCCGCCTCCTCCGCAAGATCCAGGATCGCCGTTGAGTCAATCGGGGCGGGCGCCGGGCGCCCGCCCCTTTGGGCGTCTCAGCCTTCCTGCTTGGTGCCGCCCTTGGTCCCGGCGTAGAAGCCGTAGCGGCCGGCGATCTTCTCGTGGCCGGGCTTGGTCTGGGGGTAGACCCAGGCGACGTCCTTGACGGTCCGGCCGTCGGGGCCGACGAAGTCGACCCAGTTGCAGGTCCCCTTCATCGGGCAGGTGTAGGTCCGGTCGGTGGTGACCAGGGCCGACCGGTCGACGGCCGAGGGGTCGAAGTACCAGTTCCCCTCGAACTTGAGGACCTTCTCCCCCTCCTCGGCGTCGGCCAGGACGGCGTCGGAGGTCTTTTCCTTGATGGCGATGGTCATGGTCGTCGGCTCCCGGCGGTGGTCGCGGCCGGTCGCCCGGCCGTCACAGGCCCATTGTAGGCGGGAGGGGCATGGGCCCGCCGGGGGGCCGACCTTGCCGCCGATCCGGCCAGGCCGCGGGCCTTCCCCGGGGTCGGCATCGTCGGCATAACCGGCCGGGTCGAGCGACCGGCGTGGTGGGCGTTGAATCTTGAGTATTTCTTTTGCGGACCGGCCGGCCGCGCGATAGACTGCCTTCATCGCCAGGTCGGGCTAGCTGTTCCCGACACTCGCACCGCGTGATTTAGGACCTTGCCGCACACCTCGAGCGGCTGCGACCCGACCTGATAGGCCTCGGCTCGACCGGGCTTCGACGGAATTTTCTCGGGCGTCAGTCCGGTTGTTACGCTCCGATCCCGACCCCTCGGAGGTGCCGCCTCCCGGGGGTCGGGTTGGCTTTCCGGCCGGGACGAGACGGGGCGGACCCCCAACGGAATGGGATCGACGAGCTTGGACGCGCAGACCCGGCCCGAGGCCGACCCCCGCCCGACCCGCGACCTCGCCCTCGGGCTGATCGCCCTGGCGATCGCCCTCGCGCCCGCCCTGGCGGCGATCGCGGCGGTCCCCGAATTCGTCACCCAGGACGGCCCGGCCCACGCCTACAGCGCCCGGATCTTGAACGCCTCGCTCGGGCCCGACTCGCCGTTCGCGGCGACGTTCGCCGTGGCCTGGCAGCCGCTGCCGAACTGGGCGGGCCACCTCCTGACGATGGCGGCGGTCGCGGTCCTCCCCCCCGCCCCGGCCGGCCGGGCGATCGCGGCGGCGACGCTGGTCGGGTTCGCGGCGGCGGTGGTCTGGCTCCGGTGGGCCGTGGCCGGCGGGCGAGGGCTCTGGGTCGCGTCGCTCCTGGCCGTGCTCCTGGGCCTGAACGTGACCTGGCTGCTCGGGTTCACCAGCTTCCTGCTCGGGGCGATGCTGGTGCCGGTCACCCTGGCCGCCTGGTGGGGCGGTCGCGAGCGATTCGGCCCGGCCCGGGCGCTGGGGCTGGCCGCCCTCCTGGTCCTGGGCTACTTCTGCCACCCGATCGGGCTGGGCCTGGCCGTGGGGGGACTCGCGGTCCTGGCCGCCCTGACCCCGGGGCCCGACCGGGCGAGGCGGGCCCTCTGGACGGCGATCAGCGTCGTCCCGCTGGTGCCGCTCGGGCTGGCCTATCGGGCGATGACGCGGTCGGGCGGCGGGCTGGAGCCGACCTGGGACCAGCTCTCACGCCCCTGGACGATCCGGGCCTGGGTCGGCCAGCTCGGCTGGGTCGACCCGATCTCGCTGGCCGCCAAGGTCTATCGCCCGTTCGGGGCCGGGGCGTCGGGGCTCAACGGGCTGATCTCGCCCGCGGCCTGGACGGTCGCCGCCGTCGCGATCCTGGCCGTCGCGACCCGGCGGAAGGCGGGCGATCGGCCGGGCTGGGCCGTGCTCGGGGGCTTGCTCCTGGTCGCCGCCGTCCTCGGCCCCGACACCCTGGGCGTCAAGCACGGCCATTACCTCCCGCAGCGCGTGGCCCTGCTCGGCCTGGTGGCCCTGGTCCCCTGGCTCGACCTGGCCCCCGACCGGTGGACCTCGAAGGCGGCGGCCGGGATGCTCGCGTTCGCCCTGGTCGTGCAGTCGGCGTTCGTCTGGGACTACGCCTTCACCTGCCGCGACCGCGTCGGTGCCCTGCTCCGGGCCGCCCCGGCGATCGGGCCGGGCACGAAGGTCGGCTCGCTCCTGATCGGGATCAAGGGCCGGTTCCGGTCCAACCCTCTGCTCCACGCCGACTGCCTGTTCGGCGCGGGGTCCGACGCCGTGGTCTGGAGCAACTACGAGACGGCCCACTATTACTTCCCCGTGAAGGTCCGGCGGCCCGCCCCGGGGCGGGAGATCGCGCCCGATCTCGGCCCGCCGATCGCCACGGACTTCGAGGCGGTCGCGATCCGCGACGCCCCCGCCGAGTCCGAGGCCCGCGCCCGGCTCTGGTCCGACCTGCTCGGGAGCCACGGCCGCGCCATCGACGTCGTGCTCGAATGGGGCGAGGACCCGAAGCTCGACGCGATCAACGCCCGCCGCTACCGCACGACCTTCCGTGACGGCCCGGTCCGCGTCTGGACCCGGGTCGACCCCCGCCACTGACCCGCCGAGGACCGCGACGATGGAAGGACGACGGCCCCTGACCTTCGCCAGCATGGACCGGATCATGCCCGAGGTCGACCGCCTGCTCGCCGGGCACCGGACCCTGAAGAAGTGGTCGCTGGGGCAGATCTGCAACCACCTCAACGGCGCCATCCGGTTCTCGGTCGAGGGGCCTCCCGTCCTGGCCCCGTGGCCGATCCGGGCGATCGTCGGCCCCCTCATGAAGCGGCGGGTCTTCGGGCGGGGGCGGATGCCCGAGGGAGTCAAGCTCCCGGAGAAGTACGCCCCCAAGCCGGGCCTCGACGCCCGGGCCGAGGCCGAGGCCCTGCGCGCGGCCATCGGCCTCTTCGCCGCGCACACCGGGCCCCCGACCGTGCACCCGCTGTTCGGCCGGCTCACCGCCGAGGAGTGGCGGCGGTTCCACTGCATCCACGCGGCCCATCACCTCGGCTACGTCGTGCCCGACCCGGCCGAGCCGGGCTGAAACGCGCCCCGCGATCGATCGCGCCGGGCCGCGCCGGGAAACGCGACCTAGAGTTCAGTGATCGATCGAGAGGGAGGCGAGCCGCCATCCCCGGGAAGCCGGTCCCCACCCGGCGATGGCCTCGCGAGATCGCGAGCCCGGCCCGGTCGCGAAGGTGTGCGGACCTCCCCGGCGGGCGTGGAGACGGTGCGGCCATGAAGATCGTGATCGCCGAGGACGACGCCGTCTCCCGGTTGGCGCTGCGCAAGACCCTCGAAGGGCTGAACTTCGACGTCGTCGCCCTCGAAGACGGCCTGGCGGCGTGGGAATACCTCCAGGCCCACGACGCCCGGCTCCTGATCTCCGACTGGAAGATGCCCCGCCTCGACGGCCCAGGCCTCAGCCGGCGGGTCCGGCTCCGGGGCTCGGCGGGCCCTTATATTTACATCATCATGATGACCTCGCTGGACCGCCGCGAGGACCGGCTCAAGGCGCTCCAGGCCGGCGCCGACGACTTCCTGTCCAAGCCGCTGGACAAGGCCGAGCTGTTCGCCCGGATCAACGTGGCCCGGCGGATCATCGGGATGGAGGACCAGCTCCGGGTCCGGTCGGCCGATCTGGAGCGGAGGCACGCCGACCTCCAACGCCACAACTCGATGCTCTCCGAGATCGCCTCGTCCGACGGCCTCACGGGGCTCAAGAACCACCGCTTCTTCCGCGAGTCGCTCGACGCCCACTACTCGCTCTCCCGCCGCAAGGGGATGCCGCTGTCGCTGGTGATGATCGACGTCGACCACTTCAAGGCATTCAACGACACCTTCGGCCACCCGGCCGGCGACGAGGTCCTCCGCGAGGTCGCCGGCCTGCTCCGGTCCTGCGTCCGCGACCACGACGTGGTGGCCCGCTACGGCGGCGAGGAGTTCGCCGTCCTGCTCCCGGCCACCGACGCCGACGCCGGCCAGGCCCTCGCCGAGCGGCTCCGCGCCGCGATCGAGGGCCACCCCTGGCCCCTCCGCGGGATCACGATCAGCCTGGGGATCTCGACGATCGGGCCGCGGTTCGCCCGGCCCGTCGAGATGATCGAGCAGGCCGACCGCTCGCTCTACCGGTCCAAGGCCGGCGGCCGGAACCGGGTGGCCCACGCCCGCGACCTCGCCGACCGCCCGGTCGCCGACGGCCACCGCCGCCCCCCTCGGCCCGCCGAGCCCGAGGCCGACGGCCTCGAAGTCGCCCCGTCCGTCGCCTGAACGGCGCCGGCCCGAAGACCACTGGCGGCCGGTCGGCCCTCCTGCCATCATGGCGACGGGCGGGGGCGACCGTCCGATGCGCCCGCGCGTCGCGAGGCCCGGTCGAAGGTCGAAGGTCGAAGGTCGAAGGGGAATGGGGCCGAAACCGATGGATCGATCGATGCGGGGATTCCCGGACGCATTCGCGGCGGCCCTGGCGACGCTCGCGCTCACGCTCATGCTCGGGGCGGACGCATCCGCCGCCCCGGGCCGGTCGCCCAACGTCGTCTTGATCTACGCCGACGACCTCGGCTGGGGCGACGTCGGCTTCAACGGCCGCAAGGAATGGGCGACCCCGAACCTCGACCGCCTGGGCGGCTCGGGGACGATCTTCCGGCGGTTCTACACGGCCGCCGTCGTCTGCGCCCCGAGCCGGGCGGCGATGCTCACCGGCAAGGCGACGATCCACTGCGGCGTCTCGAAGAACAACGACGACCTCCCGGCCCGCGAGGTCACCCTGGCCGAGGCGCTCCGGGCCCGGGGGTACGCCACCGCCCTGTATGGCAAGTGGCACCGCGGGGCGGCGAAGGGGGGCGTCGGCCCGGTCCACCCGATGGACCAGGGCTTCGACGAGTTCTTCGGCTTCACCGACGCCCAGCACGCCTGGGAGCAGTTCCCCTCCGAACTCTGGGACGGCCGGGTCAGCAAGCCGGTGACCGGCTACGCCAACGACCTGTTCACCGACCGGGCGGTCGACTTCCTCCGCCGCCGCCGCGACGCGCCGTTCTTCCTCTATCTCCCTTACATCGCCACCCACTTCCACATCGAGGCCCCGGCCGACGAGGTCGAGCTGCACAGGGGGCACTTCGCCGAGGCCGACCCGGCCCGGCCGCTCAACGCCACCTACGCGGCGATGGTCACCCGGCTCGACCGCAACGTCGGCCGGGTCCTGGCGGCCCTGGACGACCTGAAGCTGGCCGACGACACGATCGTGGTCTTCACCAGCGACCACGGCGCCACCTTCGAGTCGGGCAACCTCGGGACCAGCAACGCCCTCGACAGCAACCGCCCGTTCCGCGGCCAGAAGCGGACCGTCTGGGAGGGGGGCGTCCGCGTCCCCGGCGTGGTCCGATGGCCCGGCCACGTCCCCGCCGGGGTCGTCTCCGGCGAGGTCATCCAGATGACCGACCTTTTCCCCACCCTCCTGGCCGCCGCCGGGGCCGCGCCCGACCCCGCCTGGAAGGTCGACGGCACCGACGTCCTGCCCGCCTGGCTCGGCCGGGGCCACGTCCCCGAGCGGGCCCTGTTCTGGGAGTGGCGGAGCGAGGGGGTCAACCAGGTCGCCGCGATGCGCGGCCGGTTCAAGCTCGTGGTCGTCAACGACGGCCCGGGCGAGCTGTTCGACGTCGAGGCCGACCCCGCCGAGCGCCGCAACGTCGCCGCCGAGCACCCCGAGCTGGCCCGCAAGCTCCGCGGCGAACTCAAGGCCTGGCTCGCCACCGAGTCCCGCGACTGATGGGCGGCCCGGCCCTCCCATCTCAGATTGCCAATCTCAGATGTCAGATGATTTCGAGGCTTTGATCGCGACCTTTCCCGGCATATTCCGCGCGGGCCGACCGGCCGACCGTCGCCGGATCGCCCACCGACCACGGACCTGTGGGGCCAACCGACCATGAATCTCGCCGCGATCCTCCTGCTGAACGCCGGCCTGCTCGGCCTCGCCCCGGCGGCCGACGAGCCGAAGGGCGACCTGGCCAAGCTCCAGGGGAGCTGGGCCGCGAAGGTCGGCCCCGACAAGGACATCCCGATCACCCTGACCCTCAAGGGCAACGCGGCCGAGATCGTCGTCTCCCGGCCCGACGGCGAGCAGGTCAAGCTCAAGGGCGAGGTCGTCCTTGACGAGAAGGCCAGCCCCAGGACCCTCGACCTGGTCAAGTTCGCCGGCCCCGAGGGGAACGAGCTGCCGCGGAACCTGGGGATCTACAAGCTCGAAGGCGACGCCTGGACCGTCTGCACCGGCGGCCCCGGCAACGACCGCCCCGCCAAGTTCGAGGCCGGCGAGGGGGGCCCGCCCATGCTCACCACCTGGGCCCGCGTCAAGCCTGCGGCCGACCCCGCCGAGAAGCCGCCGGCGGGCGACCTGGCCCGGTTCCAGGGGGGCTGGACCGCCAAGGTCGGCGAGGGGGACTTCACGGTCACCCTCCGGATCAAGGGCAACGCCGTGGTCGCCATGTGGCCCCGGGGCGACGGGACCGAGGTCGAGCTGAAGGGGGAGATGCGGGTCAACGACCTGGCCCGCCCCAGGACCGTCGACTTCTTCCGCTTCAAGGATGCCGCGGGCGAGGAGATGAAAGATAATATCGGCATTTACGAATTCGACGGGGACAAGATCAAGGTCTGCCTCGGCGGCCCCGGCAACGAGCGGCCCGCCGACTTCAAAGCCGGCGACGGCGGCCCGCCGAACCTGATGGTGTTCTCGCCGAAGAAGGACTGAGGCCGGGCGATCGGGCCGCCGCCGACTCAGCCGCCGCGATGGCGGGGGTGGGGCGGCGCGGCCGGGCCCGGGGCCGTGTGCGGCGACGGATGATGCCCGGCCGGCACGATCGTGACCGTCGCCTTCGGCCCGCCGGGATCGTCCTGGTTCGCGACCACGAACGTCCCGGCCTGGGGCGCCGGGGCCCCGGGGTCGGCCTGCCCATGCCAGGTCGCCTGGATCGTGGTCGACTCGCCGGGCCGCAAGGTCTTCAGGACGACGAACATCGGCGTCGGGCCGCGGTTCGATCGCCAGACCTCCGCGCCGCCGCGGGAAATGACGAAGCCATCCCGGCTCGGCCCCTCGGTCACGTTCAGGTCGTGGTGGCCGACGTTGGTCCGGGTGTAGGTCAGGACGATCGGCTCGCCCGGCGTGGCCGTGGCGCGGCTCACCGTCAGCGTCTCGGCCAGGCCCGAGGAGCCCGGGCCGGCGGACAGCAACGACTTGGCTTCGAGCGGTTCGATCGCGGGCCTCCGCTGATTTCGCATGTCTCGTCCTTGAAAACGGGTGGAGTACGAGGTTTTGGGGGACGTCGGACGGCGTGCCGGGTCGGCTCACCTCGTCGGCTCGGGGACCTGGCGGAGCGACCGGCGGATGAAGCCGAACACGGCGCCCCCGCTGATCATCCCCAGCACGTAGATGCCCACGATCAGCAGCGAGACCGGCGCGGAGATCTCCCAGGCGAGGAACCGGACCGCGATCGGCGCGTTGTTCTGGAGGGCGAAGGCGGCGATGGCCGCCAGGAACGCGAGCAGCAGGCTGAGCTGGAAGAATCTCATGAGGGCTCCCCTTCGACAACAGGGCCCGCGCCGGCGTCGACGGCCGACGGGCCGGACGCGGTCGGGACGGCGAACGCCAGATGATGGGCGCAATGCATCCGGTGGAACGAGGTCCACTCCGCCTTGGACAGCGGGCCGAGCATCGGGTGGGTGGGGAACGCCCCCTCGGCCCGCCCCAACCCCTCGATCGCCTCGCCGAGCGACGCCGCCTCGGCCCGATCGTCGAGCCCGGGCGGGGGGTCCAGCACCGGGAGGGGGATCTCCACCCCCGCGGGGAACCGCCCGGCGGCGAAGAACCGCCGGCGGATCAGCGAGCCTCGGGGCGAAGGGGGTGGCGTCCGCGTCGGCCTCGGCGGCGTGCCGTCGGCGGGGATCGTCAGCCGGATGGTCGTGGAAAGGTGGCGGAGGATCTGCCCGAGCGTCCACCGGCCCACCGTGGCGTGGCCGTCCAGGAGCCGGTCGACGTCGGGCATCACCTCGTCGAGCCCCTCGAAGGTCAGGTCTCGTCCCCCCACCATGTTGCACGTCCCCGTCGGTCCCCGTGAATGGCCCCGAAGCCCAGTCTACCCGCGACGGCCCCCCGTGATGAGGGGAAGTCGCCCACGATCCCGGATCGCGCCGGCCTCGGCCCGCGATCGGTCGCCAAGACGAACCCAACCGCCGCCCCCGCCGGGGTCGACTC
>JAABUX010001400.1_pt1 | contig 36718 bp, 38 predicted proteins | sample 5561851 | NCBI WGS metagenome assembly JAABUX01 (sample SAMN10711883, study PRJNA513361) | rock metagenome | isolation source: Antarctica rocks | place: Antarctica: Victoria Land, Richard Nunatak red sandstone | collected 2016-01-03 | reverse complement strand
ACTCCCGGCTGTGACGCTCGAATTCGATCAGGGACATCGGTACGTTCTCCTCGTTGAGAACTGTCCGAATTTACCTGTCTCAGTTCAGGGGTCCACTCCACAACGTCAGAAGTTCCCGGACAGAGCGGGCTGCCGTCCGCCAGCGTTCGTTTGACGGACACCCACGGCCTAGGCCGCCAACCAAAATGCTCCGACGTCAATGGCCAATCTGCACAGCTCCGGCCGCAGCGCAGCTTATGGCGGGTAAACGGTCAATTGCTGAGTGTCGGTCGACCTCATCCGTATCTCCGCGATCAGATCGACGAAAGCGCGAAGCGGCGCGGGCATGAACCTGTTCGAGAAATAGAGCCGCGGCCCCTCGAACCGGGTCCACCAGTCCGGCAGGACGGGTCGCAGTGCGCCCGTCTCCAGGAATGGCCGCAGCCAGTTCTCGAACGTCGAGATGACGCCGTGTCCCTGACAGGCCAGCTCGATTGCGGCTGCCGCAGCGTCGACGCCGATGATCAGGCGGCCCGGCGGATCGACCGTCACCGTCTCGTTGCTGCGCTCGAACGTCCACGCGACGAGCGCCCCGCTCGAGAACCGCAGCCGGATGCAGTCCCAAGTCTCGCCGTCGATCCCGTCGGTCTTAGCACGGCGTCGACGCCGGGGCACGGCGATCGAGGCTGGATTGACGACATGGCTCGCGACGCCATTGGCCTCGAGCAGCCGATGCACCCAGAAACCGTCAAGGCCGGCCTCCTGGATGACTTCGATGCTGACGGGTCGTGCGGCGTGTTGTTCAGCCTTCGACCGCAGGCGCGCCAGCAAGCCAGCAGTGCGGCGCCGTCGCCCCCGGCCATCGTATGCTTTGACATCTTGGTGCTGCCGGGTAGCAGCGACGTTAGCAGCCAGGTCGACCGGCTCAGCTCCAACGAGGCGGATAAAACTACGGGCTCGTGCTGGCCATCGGGCACGACGTGCTTGGGAGACTTGATGTTGGCGCGCATCGGCTTCCTCCTTGCGATGCAGTGGACGACCGCCGCACCGTAGCAAGGTCAGGCGCGATAGAACTCGGTCGTTGCCTCATGGAATCTTTATCATACGCTATAGAGCAATAGGGCCGCACCCATCGGCCTTTCCAATCCCGAGTACCGCGCCGTCGTCATGCTCCGGTAGCCCCAGTGCGCGCACGAAGTCGGCCAGCCGGGCCGCCTCACCCTGCGTCAGCTCCATCGGCAGCGAGAGGCGCACCTGCCTGTCCTGCCGCAAGCGGAACAAGTGTTGGTCCTCGTCCTCGCGCTCGGGATGAGTCGGGGCCGGCGTTGGAGCCGGCGCCTGCCGCTGGAGGGTGCTCGATGACCGCGTGCGAGCAGGCGATAGCTCCTCAGAATCCGGCCCCTCCGCCTCGTCGGCTCGGGTCACGCCGTCGGCCTGCGCGAGCGCCGCTCCGATCGCGCGCGGATCGGCGCTCCACTCGATGCGCGACGCCCGGCCCCTCCGCCCCGCCACAGACCGCCCGACGCTGGCGTCCTGCAGCTGCTTGCACAGCGCGACCGCCTGAAGGCGTGACAGGCCGGCCCCTGACTCGATAGTGTCGAGCTCGGTCTCGCGGGTTCCCTCGGGCTGTTCCGCCAACCACGAAAAGAACGGCGCAAATTTCCTATGGCCGCCGGCGATACGCCGAATGGCGGCTGTAATGGCACGCGAAAGATGATCAGCCATGCAAGGCCATTCCGTTTAATTAAGAAACACCCTGATAGCATAGAGTGGAGGCTAATGGCCGAAACGCGTAGCCCACCGACTCGACGACGCCGCTCAGCGCGATCGTGCCGAACCGGCGCGAGCCCCCCGACTGGCGCAATCCGCAGCACGGCCGAGAACGTGTCGAACAATCTCTCTTCCCGCGCCGCGCGATCGACCGCCGCCTCGTAGTCGCCGATCGAGCCCACAACCCGGACCCGCCGTTGGCGAGCACCCCTGCATGGAGTGACAACCCGCTCTAAGCAGGCTGCATCATCGGTTGGCTTGCACTTTGTCCTGCTCGTTCTGTCGGAAGCCTGCCAGCCGACTCTGGTGCGTGAAGTTACGAAAGACGAGGTTTGCTTTCCGGTGAACCAGGGATTGCGGCGCGATTCCAACCTGCGTACGATTCCGTCTCAAAATGAGGGTAGTGCCTTGAAGGGGCGATACTCGCCTGAATGGGTGGAGGTTAGAATGTGTGGTCGGTTTGCCCAGGTGTTGCCGCCCGAGGCGCTGACGCGGCTGTTCGAGGCGCGCGATATGCGGCCGTGGTACCCGGCCCCGTCATGGAACGTCGCGCCGTCGACGGCACCCACCACGGTCGTGTGGGATCCCGAGCGCAAGCGCCGCGCGCTGATGCTGATGCATTGGGGCTTTCGGCCGTCGTGGCAGAAGCACCCGGACTTGGCTCCGGTGGTGCCGTTCAACGCGCGGTGCGAGACGGTGGCGACGTCGCGGATGTTTGCCCCGGCGTTCGCACGGCGGCGGTGCCTGGTGCCGGTCACCGCCTGGTATGAGTGGGCGCGGACGGCTGGGCAGAAGGTGCCGCACGCGCTGGGCCGGGTCGACGGCGCACCGGTGGCGATCGGCGGCATCTGGGAGGCCTGGGGCCGCGAGGTGTGGGAGCGCACGACGACGTTCGCGGTGGTGACGACGCCGGCGTCGGACGACGTGCGCGCCATACACGACCGGATGCCGCTGGTGATCGAACGGGACGACTGGGCGACGTGGCTGGGCCAGGACGTCACGCAAGCCGATGACCGGAATGCGGCCAAAGTGACGGAGCTGCTGCGGCCCGCGCCGCCGAACGCCATCACCGCATGGCGCGTGAGCCCCGCTGTCAGCAATCCCCTGAACAACGCAGCCGAGCTGCTGACGGCGGCTTAGCCCGCCGAGAGCCGTCTCATCCTGGGCGCGATTGCATCCTTTCCATGTTCATGCCCTGCTCCGATCGTGGGTTGTGGCTTGCGCGGCCCTGTGGCGACATGGCGCGACCGGCGAGGCCGTGTCGCGCGCTGGCCCCAATCGATGGCGCCAGGCGTACTTCGATGCCTGTTGGCGCGCCAAGCCGAACCCTCCCACCCCATCCAGCAATCGTGAAGCGCGGCGGAGTGAGCGCATTCCCAGGAGCATTCAACGTCGGGCCTGCTGAATAGCCGGCTAGGTGGCGGCAACGAGTGTCCGCTTCTTGCTCCCCAACCACCCCATAGCTGTCGGTTCGTCATCGGCCCTGTCGTAGGAGATTAAATTATTAACTGCTGCCTAGCGCTGAGATTTCGCACGATGATTTTGCCTGTGACCGGCACCACAACGTCCAAGTGGTCTCCCTGCGTGATGGTGGTGATTTGGCTAGGGCGGTAGGCGACCGCGTTCGTGCCGCCGACGTGGCGCAAGCTCTCGTAGACGATACCGGATAGGTTCGACGCTCGCGTGCTCTCGCCGAACTCCTGCGACGCTCCGTAGTCGGTCGGGCGGTAGAGGTCCGGCCTACTCTCCCGCTGGCCTCGCAGGTCGACATAGTCGTGGCCCAGCAGCCGCGCCGTGTAGCACCGGAAGACGCGGCGGCCTTCGACTTGCCCCCGCGCAACGGCTTCCCGGCGCAGGTGGTGAGCGATTTCGGCAATCGCGGTGTTGCGCGCCGCCCCGCAATACCAGGCACCAAGGTCCGGCCCGTTGAACCGGCTGCCGGACGGAGCCGCATGCAGGAACGCCGCCATGGCGATGCTGGCGTTGGCCACCCCGAACACCCATTCCGTCCGGGGCAGGCGGGCCAGTCGCTCGGCAACCAAACGGTCGTTCGTCCAGCCCTCGAGCGCCATGACCGCCGCCAGATCAGCCGCCGTGGCCACCGTGTCAAACGCGCCGATCGGCGGAAAGCGCGACGCGACAAGCCGCCAGGTCGGGTCCGGTGCCGACGTGGACGCAAAGCTCACGCGAAGACGATGTCGCCGTCCGTGAGAGGGGAGAAACCTTCGTCGGCCGCATTGGGCGGCATGTAGATACCGCCGCGCGCCGCGTCTAGGAATCGGCGCACGGCCAACAAGCCGTCCTGCGTCCCGCTGACCACGAGGGCGATCGGAGGCTGGCCGCCGAACAAGGGTGCCCCATGCGGTCCGCGCAGCCAGTGCAGACCATCGCGCTCCGTTGCGAAAAGTATTTGTAGGGCCTTGTGGATGCCGAGCACGGCCGAGACGCGGGTCAACGTGTCCGCGGACAACGTGATCTCCCCGTGCTCCCGGACCGCCTTCGTCCAGCTGTAATAGGCGGACCGCGACGGCATGCCCAGAATAAGCAAGCGTTCCTCCTCGCTGAGGTCCCACAGGTCCGCGATGGCATGGAAAGATCGCAGTCCGGGGCCGCTCAGCCGTCGCCGGTTGGCTGCGGAAAAGCGGGCCGCATAGAGGATATCTGCCCCTGCGGCGATGGCAGACCGGTTCTTCACCATAGCAGTGCTCATCCACTCACCCTCCACATGAGGACATAGCATCCACATCTGGACTTGTCAATGTTGTTGGTGACTTCTGGCCAGCTACCCTGCGCGGCTACTCTAGCGACATGACTGAGGCACGGTTGTCGGCCACGGCGTGAGCCGTTTCCGTGACTTTTCGTAAAAGCCGGCTGACGATCTCAATCATGCGATCTGTTGGCTCCTGGATCATGGCGCGAGCGCCAGTGCCGCCGAACGGCTTTTCGCCACCGTCTTAGACGCGGGGGAACAACTGGCGTCGCGACCTCAGCTGGGACGCCGCCGACCCGTCCTGCTGCCCGATCCGTTCCGGTTCTGGTCACTCCCCCCGGGTTGGTGTGCTGATCGTTCACGATGCGACGTCCGCGCTGGTCACCATTTCACTCGTACTGAGCACGGCCCAGGAATTTGGCTCGCTGCTTGCGGACACTGATTCGCCCGATCGGGGCAATCCGGAGTTAATAAGTTTTCGGGGTGCGGGATGGCGGCGATTGATTTTCCGAGCGTGCGACATTCTATGCAATAGGTCAGCCCGTGTCGGCAGCAACCTCTATCGCTGCAGCCAGCGCCACATAAACGTCGCCTTGCGCCAGTAACACGTCACCCTGCTTAGCCAACTCCAGGCTGGCAACAAATGTGCTGGTCCACGCCGAGCGCCCTCGCAGTGTCGCACGCGGCGAGGGCGTTCACTCGCCGCCCGGCGGCGTCGACGCGGCGGAAGTCACTAAGGGGGTCATCATGCTTAGCGGGCGCCGATCCAGCCAATTACGCGCGACCAGCCGGTGGCACCAGCCCTCCTCCAAGCGGTTCAGATTGAGCTAAGAGAGACGCATGACAGATCGCTACCCCTTCACGCCGCCAGTGCGAATGCCGGCGATGAAGTGGCGCTGGAGCAGTAGAAACAGCAACAGGCTCGGTAGGCTCAGCAGCGTCACGGCCGCCATGCCCATCCCGTAGCCTTCCAGTTGCGTGTGCGAGCCGATGGTGGGCGCGAAGCTGGCGACGCCGACCGGCATGGTTTTCATCGACTCGTCGAACGTGATCAGCAGCGGCCAAAGGAAGTTGTTCCAGTTCAGGTTGAACAGGATGACGGTCGCCGCAATCGCCGGCGCGCGCGCCATCGGGAAGGCAATCGACCAGAACACCCGCCAGCGCGACGCGCCGTCCATTGCCGCCGCGTCCTCGAGCTCGCCAGGAAAGTCCAGGTAGAATTGGCGGAACACATAGACCGCGATCACCTGCGCCACCGACGGCAGGATCAGCGCCTGATACGTGCTCGCCCAGCCGATCCGGACGAAGCCGATCAGCATGGGGATAACGGTGATCTCGGTCGGGATCATCATTGCCGCCAGGAACAGCGCGAACAGCGTGTCGCGGCCGCGGAAGCGAAGGCGGGCCAGCGCGTAGCCGGCCAGCGCCGCCGACAACACGCCCAGCACGGTCGCGACCCCGGCCACGACGAAGCTGTTCGTCGCCCAGCGCAGCATCGGGAACTGCGCGAACACCGAACGATAGTTTTCGAGCGTGGGGTGCGCGGCCACCAGCGACAGGCCGCTCGTCAACGCCTCCTCCGGCGGTTTGAGCGATGTGCCGACCATCCACAGAAACGGGAACGCCCACAGCAGCGCGCATCCCAGGCCGACCAGCCACAGCGCGGCGCGCGACACCCGATCGCGCCGGGCGGCCACCACGCGTCCCAACGCTCAGGCACCACCCCGGCTCACGCGCGGCGCAACAGCCGGGCCTGGCCGAGCGAGAGCGCGAGGATGAACGCGAACAGCAGCGCCGACACCGCCGAGGCGTAGCCCATCAGGTTGCGGACCATGGCCGAGTTGTAGACGTGCTGGATCACCGACATAGTCGTGCCGGCTGGGCCGCCGGCGGTCATCAGGTAGACCAGGCTGAAGATCCGCAGCGTCGCGATCAGCTGCAGCGTCACCACCATCATCACCGTCGACCACGTCGCCGGCAGCAGCACGTGGCGGAGTTGCTGGAGCCACGAGGCCCCGTCGATCCGCGCCGCCTCGACCAGCTCCGACGGCACGTCCTGCAAGACGGCCAGGAACAGCACGAACGCGAGGCCGAGGTCCCACCAGACCGAGGCCGCGCTGACGCCGACCCAGGCAAACTGCGTGCTGGTGAGCCACGGGATTTCGGCGACGCCGAACAGGCCGAGGAGGCCGTTGGCGGGTCCGCCCCGCGCGTCGAGCACCGCCACCCAGACCAGGCCCACCACCGTCGCCGCGACCACGTTCGGCGCGAAGAACAGGGTGCGCGCGAGCCAGGACAGCGCCCACCGCTGCTGCACGTAGAGTGCCGCGAGATACCCCAGCACGACCACGCCCGGCACGATCGCTAGCGCGTAGCGGATGGTGTTGCCGAACGCCTCCCACAGCAGCCGGTCGTGGTAGGCGCGCTCGAAGTTGGCGAACCCGACGAACGCCGGGCTGCCGACGATCGACCACCGGGTGAACGCCAGGTAGAAGCCGAACAGCACCGGCAGCACGTTGAACAGAACAAAGGGCACGGTGAAAAACGAGACGAACAGGTAGCCGACCCGCTCGCTCCGCCCCGTTCCCCCGGATCGGTCAGGCGTCATCGAGGTCCTGTTGCCACTGCACCCGGATCTCCTCGAGCGCCTGGTCGGGCGAGGTCTTGCCGACCCACACGCCTTCGAGGGTGCGGGCGAGGTAGCCGGTGTTGGTGTAGATGGTGAAGTCCGGTCCGCCCGACACCGGGATCTCGCCCACCGTCGCGTACGGCAAACCCTCCACGAACGCGCCGCGCAGCGCCCAGTCGATGCCGGTCGTCTTGTAGTCCGGCCGGCCCGCGATCGAGGCGCGGGGCGAGCCGCCGCGACCCTCGGTGGTCCACAGGAAGCTGTTGTCGGACAGCCATTTGACCGCCTGCATGGTCGCCTCGTGCCGGCCCGGGTCCTTCTGGGTGTACAGTTGCAGCCCGCCGATCTCGGAGTAGGTGAAGCGGTCCTGGCCGATCTTCGGGAATTGGAACGCGGTGAAGTTCAGGCCTTGCTTCTTGTAGCCGTTCAGCGTCCACGGGCCGGTCCAGAAGATCGAGCCCTCGCCGCGACCGAACGCCTTATAGCGGTCAGTGATGTTGCGGGTGGACACCTTGTGCTTGTCGAACAGGTCAATGACCCAGCGCATCGCGGCCTTGCCCGCCTCGGGGTTGACGCAGGCCGTCTTGAGGTCGGCGCTGGCGCGGCGGAAGCCCATCTGCTCGGCAACGATTCCCCAGGTTACGGCCGGCTGCAGGCCGGTGCCGGTCATCAGGATGCCGGATTGGGTGATCGTGTCGCCGCTGCGCTTGGTCAGCTTGGCCGCCCAATCCAGCAGGCTCGCCTGGTCGGTGGGCGGTGCGGCGGGGTCGAGCCCGGCGGCGTGGGCGTGGTCGACGTTGAGCAGCGGTTGCAGGCACATCATGTCCATCGGCACCATGTGCAGGTCGGGACCGATCTTCGGGTATTTGCTGGCGGCGAGCGAGTTGGCCGAGAAGTCCGCGGTGTCGAGGCCGGCCTGCTTGGCCAGCGCGTCGAGCGGCACGGTGACGCCGCTCTTGGCCAGTTCGGCGTCCTTGCCCGCGGTGCCCCAGCCGAAGTCGGGCGCGCTGCCGGAGGCGGCGGCGGCCAGCACCTTGGTGCGGTACTGCTCCTCGGGCACCAACTCCATGCGGATGCGCGTGCCCTTGTCCTTGTGGGCGTCGTTGTAGGCGTCGATCATCCGCGTCCAGACCTCGCCGTCGGACGCCTGGAGCCAGCTCCAGTGGACGATCTCGGTGGTGGCGGCGATCGCCGGCACGCGAAGGCCGGAGGCGGCGAGCGCGACCCCGGCGGCGGTTCCGGCGACGACCTGCCGGCGAGAGACGGTGGGAACGGGCATGACTTTGTCCTTCTTATCGGGGCGTTAGAGGTCGGTGCGATCGAGCCACCTGCCGTGCAGGCCGGTCACGCCGTCGCGGTCGCGGCAGTAGTATGCGACGTAGAGGCCGCCATCGCGGGTGGCGGCGGCGGTCGGGTAGCCGCAATCGTGGGTGTCGAGGTCACCCGCGACGTCGGTGGCGCGGTCCCAGTTGCGGCCACCGTCGGCGGACAGCGCCAGGCGGATCGCGCCGCGTGGCCGCCGGACGCCGGTGACTGCGGCGACGCGGCCATCGTCGAGGTGGACCAGATGCGCCGGATAACCGTCCAGCCCGGCCGCCGCCGGGGTCGTCCAGGTGATGCCGCGATCGGCCGAGCGGACCGCGTGCAGCGACCGTCCCGCGTTCTCCCGCAGCAGCATCAGCAGCGTGCCGTCCGCAAGCGCCAGCGTGGCCGGCTCCTCGAACGCCAGACCGTCCCCGACGGCGACCGGCTCGGGCGGCGACCAGCTTCGTCCGCCGTCGCGCGAGCGGACCAGGAACACCCGGGCGTAGTGCGGCGGGTCGCACAGCGGCAACACCACCTCACCGTCCGGGAACGCCAGGCCGCCGCGCAGGCCGTAGCCGCCGGAGTACGGCGCGACGTCGGGTGTAACCGGGTCGGACCAGCTCTGGCCCTGGTCGGCGCTGCGCCAGACGGTCGTGGCGCCGCCGCCGCGCGACCACGCGATGCCAGGGTCTTCGGCGTCGTCCAGTTCGGCCGAGGCAGCCAGCTCGGCGCGCAACGCCGCCGCGTCAGCCACCGGCTCTTCCGGGGTGTCCCGCTCGGAATACCAGCGGTAGCGCCACTGGTTGCACAGCACCCCGCCGCCGGGCAGCGCGGTCAGCCCGGCGCACTCGGCACCGGCGTAGCCCGCCGCCGGAACCGGGGCCGGCGCCGACCAGCTTCGCCCCTCGTCGGTCGAGCGCAGGGCGATGGTGACGAACGCGGGGTCGAGCGGCGGATGCAGCGTGCCGGCGCGACGCGGCGCGCTGGTCGCCACCAGCAGCCAGGCGCCGTCCGCCAGGCACGCAAGGTGCGGGTGTGCCACATAGCGCCGCGGGTCACACCAGATCGGAAGCGGCTCGCGGCGCCGGTCGCGCACCGCCGCTCAGCCATCGAGCCGGAAACGGGTGCAGCGGACGTACTGCACAGGCGACGGGTCGTCGCTCCATTCGTGGTAGCAGCACACCACCGTGCCGTCGGCGACCTGCACGACGCTGGGATAGCCAATATGCTGATACTGGCCGGGATGGGCGAGGTCGACCCGGCCTCGCTCCGCTTCGCCGCTGCCCGGCGCGATCGCGCTCGATCCCGGCTTGGGGACGCTGCTCGCCACCGGCAGACCACCCTCGCGGATGGTGAACTCGCGCGCGACATCCCAGGTCACGCCGTCGTCCGACACGATGCCGCGCACGCCGTAGGGGGCGCGGCGGTAGCCGTAGACCATGAGGTAGCGGCCATCGCGTAACGCGATCAGCTCGGCGGGAAAGCCCCAGATCTTGGTCCACTTCGGCGGCGTCCACGAGAAGCCGTCGTCGTCGGACACCACCATGACCATGTTGCGGGCGTCGCTCGACGGATTCACGTGCGTCCGCATGAAGCACACCAGCCGCCCGTCGCGCAGCCGCAACAGCGCCGGCTCCTCGTAGTCGACGATGCTGGCGGGATCGTAGGCGAGGGTCGAGAAGTATTCCCAGTTCTCGCCGCCGTCGTCCGATCGCATCAGCGCCGAGCGGGTCGACTCGCCCTCACCCTCCTCGCCGTAGCCCCGGATGCGGCCGTACAGCCCCATCAGCAACGATCCGCTCGGCAATTCCCAGACGCCGAGGCGGCAGCCGCCGTGTTTGAGCGGGCGCACGTTGACCGGCATCGGCTCGCCCCAGCTGGCGCCGCCATCGGTCGAGCGCAGCACGAACGTGCCGAGCCAACCTTGCAACTTGTAGGCCCAGGTCCAATCGCCCCACTCGTCCGTGTTGGGGTGGCTGCTCCACGACGGCTGCTCGGAGCGCACGCCGCGCTTGAAGAAGCCGGTCATGGTGAGGTTGACCAGCAGCGTGCCGTCGCGAAGTTCGCAGATGCCGCAATCCCAGTTGCCGGTCGTCCGGCTCCACGGCAGCACGACTTGGCGACTGGCCGGGTCCCAGGTTTGCCCGCCGTCCCGCGAGCGGATCATCACGGTCTGGCCGCTGTCGTGATGGAACGGAAACCGTTCCTCGTTGAACACCGCCAGGATGTCGCCATTCCGCAGCAGGCGCATCGCGACCTGGTTGTTGGAATGCGCCGCGTCGTGCCAGACGGTCGCGTGGTCGATGTGCGTGGCCGCGGTCATGCCGGCAGTACGCCGGGCACGCCGCATTTCAGCAACATGGCGCGGCAGCGCTCCCGATAGGCCACGCGGATGTCGCGCGTCGGCGGACGGCAGCGGCTGCTGTCCAACCCCACCAGCTCCATGCAGAGCTTATCAAGGTATCCGTCGCCGCTCGTGTAGCCGCCCTCGATCTCCATCCAGAGCTTGTAGAACGGCATCGCTTCGGTCACGAGCGCGCGCTGCACGTCGGCGTGGTGCCCAGCGTCGAGGTCGGCGACCAGCTTGATGCCCCATTCCGGCCAGTAGTTCGACAGATGCACCTCGAACGCGCGCGCGCCGAGGGCGTGGCTCGACGGGAACATCAGATGGTTGTCGATGATCGCGAGCCGTTTGGCGAAGGTCGAGACGACGTCCTCGAACTCCATCGCGTCGGTGCGGGGGGTGGCCCATTTCAGCGCGACCACGCTAGGGATCTCGACCAATTTCTCGACCGTCGCCGCCGGCGTCGCCGCCCTGGTCGAAATGTTGCCCCGCGCCACCGCGCAGCGCACCCGCGTGGCGGCGCGCCATCTCGTGCTGGGCGTGCAATGCGGCGGCTCCGACGGGTTCTCCGCCATCACCGCGAACCCGGCGCTCGGCCGGGCCGCGGATCGGCTGGTGGCGGACGGTGGTACGGTCATCCTGTCCGAAACGCCCGAACTCTACGGGGCCGAGCAACTGCTGCTCGACCGCACGCCTGACCCGGCGGTGGCCGCCCGCCTGACCGGATTGCTGGCCTGGTGGACCGAACACGCCGGGCGCGACGGCGGTACGCTCGACAACAACCCGTCTCCCGGCAACAAGCAGGGGGGCATCACGACGATCCTCGAGAAGTCGCTCGGGGCGGTGGTCAAGGGCGGCTCCAGCCCGCTGCGCGCGGTGGTGGGTTACGCCGAGCCGGTCACGACCTCAGGCCTCGTGTTCATGGACTCGCCCGGCTACGACCCCGTCTCGGCCACCGGGCAGGTCGCCTCCGGCGCCAACCTGATCTGTTTCACCACCGGACGTGGGTCGTGCTTCGGCTGCGCGCCGGCCCCGGCGCTGAAGGTGGCGACCCACACCGACCTGTTTCGCCGGATGCGCGACGATATGGATGTGGACGCGGGCACTATCCTCGACGGGACCGAAACCCTGGACGGGGTCGGCGCTCGCGTCTACCAGGCGTTGCTCGAAACCGCGTCGGGCCGGCCAACCGCGAGCGAACGGCTCGGCTACGGCGAGGAGGAGTTCGCGCCCTGGACCCCTGGCCTGACCTATTGAGCGGCGGATGAACCATCCCTTCGACGCGGTGGTGAACTACGCCCGGGCACTGCTCGCGGCGGCCGGGCTGGACGGCGATAAGCCCTCCGTGACCGCGCAGCTGCTGGTGATGGCCGACGCGATGGGCCACGACACCCACGGGCTCGCACAGCTACCGGATTACCTGGACGACATCGCCGCCGGCGGGATGACCAAGACCGGCGAACCAACGGTGGTGTGCGACCGGCCCGCCGCCTGCGTCTGGGACGGGCGGCGGCTGCCGGGCGTGTGGCTGACCCACCGCGCGGTCGGCCTGGCGGTGGCGCGGGCCAGGGTGCACGAACCTGCACCGTCGTGATCCGGCGCAGCCACCACATCGCCTGCCTCGCCACGTTCCTGGCTGCGGCCACCGACCAGGGCATGATGGTGGTCGTCGCATCCAGCGACCCGTCCGACGCGCAGGTGGCACCCTTCGGTGGCACCGCGCGAGTGTTCACCCCGGACCCGATCGCGATCGGCATCCCAACTCCGGGCGACCCGATTTTGATCGACATCTCGACCTCAATCACCACCGCCGGCATGACCGCGCGGCTGAAGCGCGAGGGCAGGCGGTTCCCGGGCGCTTGGGCGCTCGACGCCGCCGGCAACCCGACCGACGACCCGGCCGACGTAGCGGCCGGGAGCCTGCTGCCGGCCGGCGGCCTCGACCACGGCCACAAGGGAACCGGCCTGGCGCTGATGGTCGAGGCGCTGACGCAAGGTTTGTCCGGCTACGGGCGGGCCGACGGCGGCGCCGGCTGGGGGGCGTCGGTGTTCGTCCAGGTATACGACCCCGCGCTGTTTGCCGGACTGGCGGGGTTTAACCGCCAGACCGGCTGGATCGCCGACGCGGTGCGGGCGAGTCCCGCGCGCGACCCCTCCTGCCCCGTCCGCCTGCCGGGTGCCAACGCCGTCGCGAAACTTCGGCGCGCCCGCCGGGACGGTCTGGCCCTGCGCCACGGGTTGCTTTCGGCGTTGCGCCCGTGGGCCGTGCGGTTGGGTGTCGCGCCGGCGTTGGCAGACCGATGACCACGGCGGCCAAAGCCCATCCGCGCGTGTTCCATTTCCTGCTGCTGCCGGATTTTCCGCTCTATGCGGTCGTGCCGGCCACCGAAGCGCTGCGGATCGCCAACCAGAACGCGGGGTTGTCGCTGTACGACTGGCGGTTTGTCTCAGCCAAAGGCGGCAGCGTCCGGGCCGGCAACGGCATGTCGATCGAGGCGACTGCCCCGCTGTCGGCCGACCCGTCGCCTGCGGCACCGCTCTCCGACTGCCTGATCGTATGCGCGGGCAACCAGCCGACGCAGCACCTCGACAAGGCGTTGCTGGCCCGGCTGCGGCGCCTGTCGGTGCACGGGGTAATGTTGGGGGCGTTCGACACCGGCGTGTTCGCGCTCGCCGCCGCCGGGCTGATCCGCGATCGCACGGTGACGCTGCATTGGGAGGCGATCCCGGTGTTTCGCGACCTCCACCCCAAGGTCGTGGTGGCCGAGCAGTTGTTCGTCATCGACCGGGGCCTGGCGACGGCGGCCGGTGGCAACGCCTCGCTCGACCTTATGCTGGCATTCATCGGACGGGCGCACGGCCCGCGCGTGGCGCAGATCGTCGCCGACGCCTTCATCCATGGCCAGCCCCGCACGGCCGAGACGGCGCAGCGCGGCCACGCCGACCACGGCGTGGACGAGCACGCGGTTGTTGGCCGCGCGGTCCGCCTCATGAGTGAGCGCATCGAGTTTCGCCTTGACATCGACGGCCTGTGTGAGGCGTTGCAGGTGTCTCGCCGGCGGCTGGAACGCTTGTTCAAAAGTCAGGCGGGCCGGTCGCCGGCGGCGGCCTATCTCGAGATCCGTTTGCAGGCCGCGCGCGAACAGCTGTTCTACAGCAGCAACTCGATCGCCCACATCGCCGAGGTCACCGGCTTCCAGTCGGACGCGCATTTCTGCCGCGTGTTCCGCAGGCAGTTCGGCGCATCGCCCAGTTCCCTGCGGCGCAGCTTCCAGAGCGACCGGCGTGCCACCTACCACCCCGCCGGCATGCGCCTGCTGTACGCAAGCTAGAGCGCTTTCACTCCGTTTATCCGTAGCCTGAGTTGGCGAAGTAGTTTCGGCACTCGGTCCCGCTGAAGCGGTCGAGGCTGCTGCCGATGCTGTTCCAGAGTCGTTCCCGGGTGCGCGGTTGGGCGCGCCGCAGCAAGGTTTTGAGCTTGACGAACACCTGCTCGATCGGGTTCAGGTCGGGCGACTAGGGCGGCAGGAACAACAGGCTGGCGCCGCGCGCCTCGATCGCCTCGCGCACGCCGGCGACCTTGTGGCTGCCGAGGTTGTCGGCCACCACGATGTCGCCCGGTGCCAGCGTCGGAGCCAGGAATCGCTCGACGTAGGCGCGGAAGCTGCGGCCGTTGACGGGCCGGCTTAGCACCAGCGGCGCCACGATCCGGTCGTGGCGCAGCCCGGCCAGGAAGGTGGTCGTGTTCCAATGCCCGAACGAGGCATACCCGACCAGCCGCCGGCCGCGTCGGCAGCGCCCGCGCAACGGCGTCATGTTGGTCTTGGTCCCGTTGATTGCCTTCAGCTCTCAACCGTCGAGGAAGACCAGACGCTCGGGACTTAGCCGGGGCTGCAGCTTTCGCCAGTCATCTCGTGCGGCGGCGACGTCCTCGCGTGCCTGCTCGGCGGCCCGGAGCGACTTTTTTTGAGCGTCAGGCCGAGCTCGCGCAGCGTCTTCCACATCGTGCCGGTGCTGACCGAGACACCGTGCGCGCCGAGCAGCCAGGCCCGCAGGTCGGCCAGCGTCGCCGACGGGCGACGCTCCACCTCGCACTCAATGGCCGGCTCCAACCCGGCCACCAGCGGCGGCATGGGATGGCCGCGCGGCTTGGTCGTCAGCACGCCGGTGCGGTCGCGCCGCTGCCGCGCCTTGATCACATACGACACGCTGACCGAGAACCGGGCGGCCGCCTTGCGCGCGCTCAGACCATCCGCGGCCAACACCCGCTCGCGCAGGTCCTGCGAGTAGGACCGACCCCGAACCCATGCCATCTGCCACTCCGACCGTTGCCGGGGACCGATGAATCACAGTTCGGGGCCGCGCCGGAAGACCGATTCCGAACGAGGCGAAACTGCTCTAGCGTCCTGAACCCGGAGTTCGCATCATCACAGGTGTGACGTCCGTGGGCCTGTGTCGGACGCGGAAGCGCTCGATACTGGCGAGGATGTCTTACGCCAACTTGGTTCAGCGAGATGGCTTTGGCGGGTCGTTGTGCTGGTCACGAAGCTGCCGACGTCGCTGCGGTGCTGACGACGGTGTCGATGGCGGCGCTCGGCCTCTGCGTCGACTTCCGCGTGGTGGCCCGCGCCGGCCTGCGGGTCACCAGCGTGGTGACGGTGCCCCTCGTGGTGCTCGGCGCGATCAGCCTTGCCCCGATCCGGGCGCTCGGCATCGCATGACGACGGCTCGTGTGTAGTGCGGTTGAACGCTAGAACTTAAACTCGTCGACGTTTTTTGGCGTGACGATCAGCGCCGGACCCAGCACCACTTCACCCTTGGTACCGACGGTGTAGGACCCGAGCCGCCCGGCGGTAAAGCGGTCCCCCTCCTTGCCCGCGATCTTGCACTGCGCGAGCGCCTGCGCCCCGTAGTAGGTCAGATAGCCGAGGTCTTTAACGTTCCACCAGATGTCCTGGACCGACCCGTTCTGGATATATTTCTTGATCAGGGTCGCCGGGGCCAGGCCGGTGAGTTTGACCTTGCCCAGGCTGCCAGCCTGATCGAGCGCCCGTGCGGCGGCCGGTAAGCCGAGACCGGCCGGGATGATAATCCCTTTCAGCGTGGGGAACGCCTGGACCAGCCCGAGCGCCTGCTGCTGGTTGATCTGCTCGCTCTCCTGCCCGTAAGCCACCTGAACCAACTTCATTTTGGCGAACTTCGGGTCCTTCATCTTGTCCTTGATGAAGGCGATCCAAGCGTTCTGGTTGGTCGCCGTGGGCGTCGACGAGAGAATGGCGAAATCCCCCTCGTAGCCGATCATCTGGCCCATGCTCTCCAGCATCATCTCGGCCAGGCTGTCGCCCTTCGCCTGGTTAAAAAACAGGGTGCGGGCCGCGGTCGTCACATCGGAATCGTAGGACACGATCCGTACACCTTGCCGTGCCGCGCGGGTCAGTGCCGGAGCCAACGCGTTGGCATCGTTGCCGGAGATCGCGATGACATTGACGTTCTGCGAGACGAGGTTGTTGATGAAGGTGATCTGCGCCTCGGCGGTGGCTTGCGACGGTGCTTCCTGGATCGCCTTGCCGCCGATCTCGCTCTGCGCCTCGTCGGCTCCGGTCTTTGCGACCTGGAAGTACGGGTCGGTATCGAGCTTGGGCAGGAAGCCGATGGTTGCCGGACCCTTGACACAAGTGTCGGCCGCATAGGCCCCGCCCGCAAAACTGGTGGCGCCCAGGGTGAGCGCCGCAATCCTCAGAACTGTCCGCATCATGGTCGATCTCTCCGTTTGACGTTTATGTCGCTTGGTCCGGGACTGGTCGCGGTGGAACCGGCGATCCGCCCGAACGTGGGCCGCCGATATGCGGGCGCCCGCGCAGCGTCGCCAACGCCGCGTACAGGCGCTGCGTGGTCGTGCCGAGCAGGAGCGAGAAAATCAGCAGGAGCCCGATCACCGTGCCCTGCGCATCGCCGCCGACCTGGCGCAACCCGAGCACGTTGCGTAGCGTAGCGATCAGGATCAGCGCCCAAAACACGCCGGTCAGCTTGCCGCGTCCACCGAACACGTTGACGCCGCCGAGCAGGACAATGGTGATGACGTCGAGTTCGAGCCCGACCGCGTTGTCGGCGCGCGCGTTGGCCAACCGGGCCGTGAACACGATGCTGGCGACGGCGCAAACCAGGCCACTCGCCACGAACAGGAGGAAGCGGATGCGATCGGTTCTTACGCCCGCGTATCGCGCCACGTCCGGGTTGCCACCAAGCGCGTAGATGCGTCGGCCGAGAGCGCTGCTCTGCAGAACAACGGTGAAGATCGGCGCTAATATCAGGAACGGCAGGGCGGTGAGCGGTATGGGGCTGTCGCCGAGCGTATCGATGCCAAAGTCGGTGAAAGACACGGGAAACTCGTTGACCGAACCGGAGCCGAGAGCGATGTAGCCGATGCCACGGAACATCGCCAAGGTGCCGAGCGTCACCACCAGCGACGGCAGGCCGAACAGCGTCACCAGCGCGCCGTTGAACGCTCCCGCCAGCGCGCCGGTCGCCAGTGCCGCGACCCCGGCGGCCACCAGTGGCAGGCCTGCCTGCACCAGCACCCCGAACACCACGCTGCAGAGTGCCAAAATGCTAGCCACCGAAAGATCGATCTCACGGGCGATGATCAGCAGCGTCATGGGCAAGACGATGAGTGCCCGCTCCGACACCCCGGCCGCTGCCTGGGACAGGTTGAAGCTGCTCGCGAAGTTGGGCACCGCGATGACGGCATACGCCAGCAATATGACGGTCAGCCCGGCCAGGAAACTCTCCCAGGTGGCGAGCCGCTCGACGGCGCGCCCGATCACCGCCGCCACCACGAGCGCAGGCCCGGACGGCCGACGACCGCGTCGATGCTGACCGCGACCAGGATCACCAAGCCGTAGGCACCCTGTAGCCATAGCGGATCGACCCGCACGAGCGTCAGTCCGTTCTGGATCACAAGCAGCATCAACACGCCGAGCGCCACGCCGAGCACGGTGCCGGAGCCGCCACGAATGGCCACGCCGCCGACGACGACCGAGGCAATGACGGTCAGCTCATAGCCCATCGCCACCCGTGCATCGACGGTGGCGTAGCGCGAGGCCCACATCGCGCCGTCGAAGCCGGACAACAGCCCGGCCAGCATGAACGCGCCCAGCACCAACGTGGTCTTGCGGATGCCGATCAGCGATGCCCCGTCCGGGTTCGAGCCGATTGCATAGAGCTCCCGGCCGGCCGGCAGGCGATGCAGCGCCAGCCCCACGACGGCGAGCGTGGCCAGCGCGATCAACACGACCGCCGGTATGCCGACAACTCTGGAGCTGGTCATGTCGAGCCAAGGTTGCGGGACTTGGTCGGCGCTAATCTGGCGGCCGCCGGCCCACAGGCTGGTGACGCCGCGAAACACCGCCAGCGTACCGAGTGTCACGACGATTGCCGGTACTCGGCCGAGGGTGACAACGGCACCGTTGACCGCCCCGCAGGCGAGCCCGATGACGCATGCGACTGCCACGCCTGCCAGCACCGGGGCGTTAGGGAAGTTGTGCATGAAGTTGGCCGCCCCATAGGCCGCCAGCCCGATCACGGAAGCGACCGAGAGGTCGATGTTGCGCGTCAGGAGCACTAGCATCTGTGCCATCGTCACGATCAGCAGCAGCGCGGCATCCATCGCTACCGCGGTCAGGTTCTCTGCACCGACCATGCGTGGATTGAGTGCGATCACCGGCAGCGCGATGGCGGCAATGGCGCAGGCGAGGCCGACCTCGCGCCGCGCCGTAACACGGCGCAGCAGTGGCGCCGTGTTGTGGCCCGGTCGCGGTTGCGGGGCCGACAGACCAGCCGCGACGACTTGGGCTTGAATGGCTGAGGCAGCTGTGTCGACGTCGGTGGCGGCGCGGATGACACGTTCCTGGTCGACGTCGCCACGCGCGAAATGCGCGGCGACGCGGCCCTCGCGCAGCACGATCATACGGTCACACATGCCGACTAGCTCCGGCAATTCCGAGGAGATCAAAATGATGGCCAGCCCCTGCTGGGCCAATTCGCCGATTATCTCGTGGACTTCGGCCTTGCTTTGGACATCAATCCCCTGTGTGGGCTCGTCGAGGATCAACAGGCGCGGGCGCGTGGCAAGCCACTTCGACAACACGACCTTCTGCTGGTTACCGCCCGACAGCGCCTTAGCTGGCTGGTCGAAGCTCCGGAATTTCAGCCTCAGACGGCGAAGGTGCGGCTCGACCAGGGCAAGTTCCCGGCGGCGCATGACCAAGCCCGCCATTGTGGCGGACCCGATCACCGGCAGTGAGGCGTTGCCGAGAATGGGGAAGTCAAGGATCAGGCTCTGGCCCAGCCTGTCCTCCGAGACGTAGGCGACGCCGGCCGCCATGGCGGCCGACGGATCGGCGAACGACACCGGCACGCCGGCAACCTTGACCCGACCGGCCGTCGGCTGGTCGATGCCGAACAAGACCCGGGCGATCTCCGTTCGTCCACTGCCAACCAAGCCGCCGAGCCCGACCACCTCGCCCGCCCGCACCGCGAACGACACGTCGGCAAACGCGCGTTCGCGCGACAGCCCTTCGACCTCGAGAACCGTCGCACCAAGGTCGGCCCGCCATGTCGGATAGACGGCACTCAGCTTGCGGCCGACCATCAACTGCACGGCACGGTCGCGGTCGAGTGCGGCGGCGGGTTGCGTCGCCATCACGCGGCCGTCGCGCAGCACGATGATGCGGTCGGCAACGCGATAAATCTCGTCCATCCGGTGGCCGACGAACATCATGGCCACCCCGCGGCTCTTCAACTCCGCGACCACGGTGAACAGCCGCTCGACCTCGCGCTGGGACAGCGCGGCCGTTGGCTCATCCATGATCAGCACCTGGGCGTTGGTCGAAAGGGCCCGCGCGACTTCGACCAGTTGCTGTTCGGATGTGCGCAGTTGCTTCAGCATGGTGTCGGGGCTGCACGACAGGCCAACCACGTCCAGCAGGGCCTGCGCCTCGGTGCGCATGCGCGCATGGTCGATGGTGCCGAGTTGCGCGCGCGGCATGTGGCCGATGAAAATGTTCTCGAACACGGTGAGGTCGCCGAACAGCCCCGGGTGCTGATGCATCACCGCGATGCCGCGCCGTCGCGCCTCCAGAGGCGACCAGTGCTCGACCGGGGCGCCCGCGACCACGACGGCACCGCTGTCGGGGCGAAGCACACCCGCCAGCAGCTTGACGCAGGTGCTCTTGCCGGCACCGTTTTCACCCAGCAACGCCAGCACATCGCCAGGCAGAAGGCTCATTGAAGCATCTTCCAGCGCCACGGTGCCGCCGAACCTCTTGCCCGCGTGCTGGAGGGCGGCCAGGGCGATTGGCTCGCCCAGTGTTGCCGATGGCGGGCGGGTGGCCTGCACCCTGCTGACACTCATGGGACAATGCCGCCTGCAGCGGCAGATAGCTGCAGCTCCGCTATCCCGAACCGGTTTATAAGTCGACGCCTACTGAACCGCCGATGCTTCATGGTTCCTCCCGGGCACCCGTCAAAGCTATCGGTGCAGCGCGCATCACAGCAACGAGGTCGAATGCCAGAGCGGGATGCTGAAAGGATCGCTCGCGATTCGAGATATATGCCAGCGACCAAGCAGGCAGCGCCAGCCGGGGCTGAGGCCGAGGCGGACCATGACGCCGCCCGCGAAGATATGGACAAAGGTCCGGCTGGTGATAGTTGTCGTGGGACGCCATTACTACACCGAGCGGCTCCCCGGCTACCGGCTCGCACGGAGGCAAGCAGCTCACGCCGATGGCGATCCTTCGGTGCCCTCGGCGGCGCGGGGGCGGCCGGGCCTGTCGGTGATCTATGACCACCACCTTGGCGGGGCTGTTCTGCAATGCCGCATTCGTTGCATGGCGCGTGGTCAATGCCTTTTCGCTGTCGTGCCGCTCTGGTTGCGTCAGGCAACGAGTGCGCATCGGCTTCGAGAAGATGTGCCGTGGGCGATGTGATCGCATTCCGAACGGCCGTCTGAGTTTTGGCGTGACACCCCATGCGTGTCAAACATCGCCCGGCGCGGAGCCGTGAACACGGAGGTTAGGCAGCAATCGCGCGGGTCGCTAAAATCATATGGGGTGTCGCGTCAGCACAGGGTTAGGTCCGGAGCGCCAGCCGCCGGATCGCTTGCGATCGGATCAGCTTTTCCGATCGGTCGCGGTAGAGATTAAAATGCGCGGTGGTCAGATGTCGCTCGAACGCTGCCGTGTCGTCGTAGATCTCGTAGAGCACTACCCAGTCCGGATTCGCGGCGTCCTGCGCCGCGTCGAACCGCCGGCACCCCGGCTCATCACGGACCGAAGCCGCTGCGTTCGCGGCGACGAGCGGCAGGTAGGCTGCCGCCTTGCCGGGGTGCAACTCGACCTCGACCAGGACGACGAGGCTCATGGGGGTGCGACCATTCGGTTGGTCAGCGAGCCGATGCCGTCCGCCGCGATGACAATGGTGCCGCCGGGCCGCATGAACACTGGCGGCGTATGGAACAGTCCAACGCCCGCCGGGGTTCCGGTCGTAACGATGTCGCCCGACTCGAGCGCCATGACGTGCGACAGCTCCGACAGCAGGCGACCGAGCGGGAACAACCAGTCGGCCGTGGTGCCGTCCTGCATCGTTCGCCCGTTCAGGACCGAACGGAGCCGGACGCGATCGGGGCGTGGCATTTCGTCCGTCGTGACGATGCACGGCCCGATCGGCGCGAAGCCGTCGAAGTTCTTGCCAAGCGTGATCTGGTTATCCTTGAACTGCACGTCACGCGCCGAGACGTCGTTGAGCAGCGTATAGCCGAACACGGCGGCCATGCAGTCGGCCTCGGCCGCGCGGTGCAGTGATCGCCCGATGACGGCGGCGAACTCGACCTCGTAGTCGACTTGCGCCGAGCGGGCGGGCACCACAATCGCGGCACCGTCGCCGGTGACGGACGTGGACAGCTTGGCGAAAAAGAACGGCTCGGTCGGCATTACCGCGTTCGGGTTCTCGGCGGCGTGGCTGCGGTAGTTGATGCCCGAGCAGAGCACCTTTCCCGGTCGCGGCACGGGGGCCAGCAGGGTCACCGCCGCGCGCGGCAGTCGCTCGGCCCGCGCGCAACAGGCGGCGACGGTCGCGAGATCACCGGCAATCGCGTCCAGCATCGACGTCGGGCCGCCGGCACCGGTCAGGTCAGCGATCGTGTCGTCCTCATACAGGCCGAGCCGAGGTGCGCCGCCGTCGCGGACGAATGTGCAAAGCCTCATGCGACCCCCTCGGCCATGAATACCGCCTTGTGCATCGAGCCGTGGTCGGCATCGAGTTGCGCGAACACCGCCGGCGCGTCGGCCAGCGCCACCTCGGTCGCGATCTCGGGCAGGTGGGCCGCGGCGCCGGCCAGCAGCGCCAGCGCCTCGGGGAAGCAGTCGGCGCTCGCGCGGCTGCCGAGCACGGTCATCTCGCGCCGGGTCACGTCGAGCGCCGGCAGCCGCACCACCGCGTCGGCGGCGGCCAGGCCCAACACCACGACGCGTCCGCCGGCCGCGACCAAGCCCAGCGCCTGTTCCATCACCGCCACCACGCCCGTCGCCTCGACCACCACCGGCACGCCCTCGCCACGGGTGCGGGCCAGCGCCGCCGCTGCCTCGACCGGCTCGGCCCCGCAGGCGACCGCAGTGGCCAGCCGCACCGGGTGCGGATCGGCCGCCCAGACGACGCAGCCGCGCGCCCGTGCCGCCGCGATCACCGCCAGGCCGATCGGCCCGCAACCGAGCACCACCACGGTCTCGCCCGCGACCACGGCAGCGCGCCGCAGCGCCTGCACGCCGATCGCCAGCGGCTCGGTGAACGAGGCGGCGCGCATCGACAGGCCAGCCGGGATCGCGTGCAGCTTGGCACTCGGGGCCAGCAGCCAGTCGGCAAATCCGCCGTCGCGGTGGACGCCGACGATCGAGAGGCGGGCACAGCAGTTGTATCTGCCGATGCGGCACGGGTAGCAGGCGCCGCAGCCGATGAACGGCTCGACCACGACCCGCGTGCCGAGCGCCGGTCCACTTGCTCCCGGTCCCAGCGCCTCGACCACGCCCGCCACCTCGTGCCCGCCGACACGGGGATAGGTCACGTATGGGTTACGGCCCTGGAATATGTAGAGGTCGCCGGCGCACAGCCCCGCCGCCCCGACCCGCACCAATGCCTCATCGGCCCCCGGCTGCGGCACGTCGCGCTCGGTCAGCCGGATCGCGCGCGGCGCGTCGAACACGGCGGCTCTCACGGCGTCACGACGCCATCGGGTGCCACGTCGATCCAGTCGCCGGGGCGCAGCACGATCGAGCGCGGCACCGTGCGGCCGGCCACGCGCGCGGCCTCGAGGCACCGGTCGAACTCGGCCACGTCGTCATCGACGGTGATGTAGTGGCAGGGCAGCACCGTTCCGAGGCCTAACCACTCGGCCGCCAGCGCAGCCTCGCGGGGGCTCATCTCACCAGTCGCCATGCGGCCCGGCATCGGGTTGCGGTGCAGGATCTCCTGCGGGTTGGCGACCCCGATCGCGCCGATCGTCGGCCGGTACAGCTCGGCCTGCAGCTTCATGTCGGAAAAAATCGCGGTGTCGCCGTAGTGGTAGAACCGCACGCCGGGATCCGCCTCGATCACGAACGCCATCGGCACGCCCGACGCGAACGTGCCGTCGGGCATGCGGATCTGCGACCAGTGGTGGCACTCCACCGGCTGCACCGGCACGCCGGCGACCTCGACCTTGATGCCCCAGGTAGTGGCGCGCACCTGCGACGGAGGGATGCCTTTCGCGGTGAGGTAGGCACGCACCTCGCCGCCGCAGATGACCGGCGCGCCGGTGCTGCGCGCGATCGCCTCGGTGTTGCCGAGGTGGTCGAACGCCGCGTGGCTGACGATGACGAGGTCCACCCGCTCCAGCTCGTGGCTCCGCACCGGGCTGCCCGGGTTGTCGTCGAGAAACGGGTCGACCAGGATGTGCCGGCCGTCGCGGGTGACGATCTCGTAGGCTGCGACGCCCAAGAAGCGGATGCGAGTGGACGGGTTCATCGCGTCACTTGACGTGCAGCGCGGCCAGCACCTTGTCGGCGTTGGCCTTGTTCACGACCAGCACGCCGGTGTCGACCGTCGGCGGCACCGGCACGCCACCGGCGGCGGCGTCCAGACCCGAGGTCTTCAGGCCGTTGTGGGCGAAGTCGTGCAGCGTGCGGACGGCGTAGTAGATGAACAACTCGCGGTTTTGCACGATGATGCCTTCGGCCCAGCCCTCCCGGGCGTTCTTGAAGAAGTCCGGCGTCTGCTCCATCGCGGTCACCACGACCTCGCCCGGCTTCTTGCCGCCCTCCTGCAGCGCCCGGATGATGCCGGCCCCGCTCTCGGAGTCCATGCCCGCGATGCCGGCGATGTCGGGGTGCGCGGCGAGCAGCGAGGCGGTCACCTCGGCCGCCTTGGCCGCGTCGCCGTTGTCGTCCTCGCTGGCGACGATCGTGAACTTGCCCCCGCCGTTCTTGGCGACGTAGTCGGTGAAGCCCTTGACGCCCTCGCGCATGTTGCCGGCGTTGATGATCGAGGTCACCGCGATCTTGCCGCCCTTGGGCAGCTTGGCCATCATCGCCTTGGCCTGCGCCTCGCCGATGCCGGTCCAGTTGGTGCCGATGTAGCTGATGCGCTTGCTGTTCGGCAGGTCGCCGTCGTCGACGACGGTCGGCACGCCCATCTCGACGCACTTGTTGACCGCCTCGGTCAGCGACGGGTCCCAGCCGCCGACCACCGACACGCCGGCCGGGTGCTGCGCGCACACCTGCTCCACGGCGGCGATGAAGCCGGGGATGTCGAAGTCGGTGGGGCCGGCAACGCGCACCTGCACCCCGAGTTCGTCGGCGATCCGCTTCATGCCGACGTAGTCGTACTGCACGAACAGCGGGAGGTTGGCCTTGTTGCTGACCCAGTAATAGACCTCCTTCGCGTCCTTGGGACCGAAGTTGCTCTCCTGGGCCATCGCGGGCGCCGCGAACGCGAACAGCGCGGCGGCGGGCAGCATCAGACGCATCAGCTTGGACACTGGGGTCTTCCCTTTTCGGTTCTTGGTTGGGTGGTCTACGCGCGCCCCGCCTGCTTGAAGCGGTCGAGCGATACGCCGAGCAGCAGCACCAGGCCGACAATGATGTTCTGCCAGAAGATGCCGATGCCGTTGATGATCATGGCGTTCTGCACCAGCGCGATGAACAGCACGCCGAGCACGCCGCCGCCGATGCTGCCCTCGCCGCCAAGCAGGCTGGCGCCGCCGAGCACGGTCGCCGTGATGACCGACAGCTCGACGCCGATGCCCGCACTGACCACGGCCGAGTTCAGCCGCGACGCGCCGAGGCTGCCCGCCAGCCCCGCCAGCGTGCCCATCAGCATGAAGCCAAGCAGCGTCAGCCGGCGCACCGGAATGCCCGACAGTTTCGCCGCCCGCGCGTTGCCGCCGATGAAATAGTACTGGCGAAAGAAGCGCGTGTTGCCGACCATCCAGGCGAACGCGCAGACCACCACCAGCGCCACCCAGAACGGCGACTGCAGGCCGCCGATCACCGTCTGCCCATACCGCTTGAAATCGTCGCCGATCGGCGTGACGCCGGTGCCGGCGGTCAGATACGTGAGGCCGCGAAAGATCGTCATCGTCGCCAGCGTCGCGATCAGCGTGTTGATGCCGAGGCGGGTGATGATGAGCCCGTTGACCAGCCCCGCCGTGCCACCGACGCATAGCCCGACCAGCAGGCCCACCGGCGCCGGCCATCCCCAATACTGCACCGTGACGCCGGCCCACACGCCGGCCAGCGCCAGCGTGGACCCGATCGAGAGGTCGAACGCGCCGGCGATCATCAGCACCATCATGCCGGTGACCAGGATCGCGTTCTGCGCCGCGTTCAACAGCACGGCGGCCATGTTCGAGTGGGTCGGGAAGTTGTTCGGGTAGACGATCGCCATGTAGGCACAGAGTGCCGCGATCAGGATCAGCAGCATCAGCGGCCGCGACCGCGCCAGCAGCCGCACCAGCCGCAGCGCCAGGTTCGGCGGCAACGCGACCGGCATCGGCGAGGCGGAGGCGCTCATGCCGCCAATTCCAGCGACGTGTAGCGGGTCGCCAGGCGCAGCACCGCCTCCTCGCTCGCGTCGCCACCGGCGATCTCGCCCACCGTGCGCCCGTCGGCCATGACGACGATGCGGTCGGCCAGCGCCAGCACCTCGGGCAGGTCGGACGAGACGACCAGCAGCGCCATGCCGCCGGCCGCCAGCTCGCGCAGCAGCCGGTAGATCTCGGAGCGCGCGCCGACGTCGACCCCGCGCGTCGGTTCGTCGACGATCAGCAACGATGGGTGCATCGCCAGCCAGCGCGCCAGCAGCACCTTTTGCTGGTTGCCGCCCGACAGGTTCAGCAACGCCTGGCGCAACGACGGGGTGGCGATCCGCAGCTCGCGCACGTATCGGTCGGCGAGCCGGTCCTGCATCGCCGGCCGCACGACACCGCCCGGCGAGACGGCGCGCAGCGTGGCGGCGGCGATGTTGCTGCCGACGTCCATCGTCAGGAACAGGCCGGATGTCTTGCGGTCCTCCGGCACCATACCGATGCCGGCGCGCATCGCGTCTGGCGGACCGGCGGGCCGGTGCAGGCGGCCGGCCATCGTCATGGCACCGCCCAGCAACGGCCGCACGCCGAACACCGTCTCGCAGAACTCGCTACGGCCCGAGCCGATCAGGCCGGCGAGGCACACGATTTCGCCGCGCCGCACGTCGAGCGTGACCCCGGCCACGCGCGGGGCAACCACGTCGCGCGCCGACAACATCAGCTCGCCCGGGACGGCGGCGACGGCGTTGCGGCCGATGTGGACGTCGCGCCCGACCATGAGCCGGATCAGCTCGGCCTCGTTGGTGTCGGCGGTGGCGCGGGTGCCCGACAGGCGGCCGTCCTTCAGCACCGTGACCCGCTGGCTGATTTCAAAAATCTCGGCCAGCCGGTGCGAGACGTAGACCACCGACACGCCCCCGGCCGCGAGCCGGCGGATGACGGCGAACAGGCGCTCGGTTTCGGTCAGCGTCAGCGCCGCCGTCGGCTCGTCCAGGATCAGCAGGCGCAAATCGCGCGACAGCGCCTTGGCGATCTCGACCACCTGCGCCTGCGCCGCCGACAACCGCCCGACGGCGACGCGCGGGTCGATCGCGAGCCCCAGCTCGTCCATCAGCGTGCGGGTGCGGGCGACCATCTGCCGCCGGTCCATCCGACCGAGGAAGCCGGTCGGCATGTGGCCGGCGAACACGTTCTCGGCGACCGACAGCTGCGCGACCAGGCTGCCTTCCTGGTGGACGATGCCGATCCCGAGGCGCGCCGCGCCCGCCTCGTCCAACGCGCCCAGCGCCACGCCGTCCAGCAGGATCTCGCCGGTGTCGCGCGGGTAAACGCCGGCGACGATCTTGCCGAGCGTGCTCTTGCCGGCGCCGTTCTCGCCGAGCAGCGCGTGCACTTCGCCGGGCAGCACGGTCAGCGACACGCCGTCCAGCGCCCGCACGCCGGGGAACGACTTGCCGGCGTCGCGAACCTCAAGCCGGGGCGTCATCCGGCGTAGCCCTCCTGCATCGCCGTCACCAGCCAGACCATCGCCTGGTTGTACGGCGTTGGGATGCCGAGCCGCGCGCCCGCCTCGACGATGGCGCCGTTGATGACGTCAATCTCGGTCGGCCGCGCGGCCTCGGCGTCCTGCAGCATCGAGCCGCGCACGCCGACGGCGCGTTGCAGCACGCCGGCGATGGCCGCCCAGCGCTCGTCGTAGTCGATCGCGATGCCCTGCGCCTGCGCCACCGCCACCAGCTCGCGCAGCAGCGCCTGTTGCAGGGCGAGCGTGCCGTCGTGCCGGCCGAGCGCGTCGGCGGTCATCCGCAGCAGCGCGCCGGTGGGCAGGGTGCAGACGTTGAGCGCCAGCTTCTTCCACACCTCGTCGAGCACGCGCGGCGTCGCGTGCGTCTCGAACCCGGCCACCGTCAGCGCGCCGGCGACGGCCTCGAGACGGTCGGACATGCGGCCGTCGAGTTCTCCGATATGGGTCGGCCCGCTGGCTGGATGCCGGACCCGGCCGGGCGCCAGCAGGGTGGCGCTGTGGTAGGTGAGCCCGGCCAGCACGCGCCCCTCGCCGACCACGGCCGCGATGCGCGGCGCGTTGCCCCAGCCGTTCTGCAGGCTGAGCACGGTCGTCGTGGGCCCGATCATCGGCGCCGCCGCGGTGACGGCGGCCGGCGTGTGATAGCATTTGGTGAACGTCACGATCAGGTCGACGACGCCGACGCTGGCCGGGTCGCGGGTGGCCGGCACGCGAACGACGCGGACACCGCCGTCCTTCTCCTCGATTGTAAGGCCGTCGGCGTTGATCGCGTCGACCGCCGCCGATACGTCGACCAGGGTGACGTCCTGCCCGGCCGCCGCGAGCCACCCGCCGAACAGTCCGCCCATCGCGCCGCCACCGCCGAGCACCGCAATCCGCATTCGGTCGTTCTCCCCTTGCGGCACACGATGCAGTCTGGCGTGATGGTCGTCAAGCATGATGGCATGATAGGTAAGCATGGACACGGATGTCATCGACCGCCGCAAGCTGTTCGAGCAGGTGGCGGCCCACATCGAGCGGCAGATCCTGGACGGGCGGCTGCGGCCGGGCGACCAGCTGCCGCCCGAGCGCAACCTGCGCGAGCGGTTCGGCGTCGGCCGGCCGGCGATCCGCGAGGCGCTGATCGCGCTGAGCCGCGAGGGGCTGGTCGAACTCACCAACGGAATGCGCGCCCGGGTCGCCATGCCGACCGCGTCCGGCGTGCTGGCCGGCATACTGCCGTCGGTGCGCGCACTGGTGGCGACCGCCGACGGCCAGCGCCACCTGCAGGGCGTCCGGCAGTTCGTCGAGGTGGGGTTGGCGCGCCAGGCGGCGCGCGACGCCACGGGCGGCGACCTGGCCCGGCTTGGCGCGGCGCTGGCGGCCAACGGTGCCGCCGTCGGCGACGAGCCGATGTTCATCCGCACCGACATCGCGTTCCACTACGTGCTGGCCGACATCGCCCGCAATCCGGTGTTCCCGGCGTTGCACGACGCGCTGTCGTCCTGGCTCGCCGAGCAGCGGATCGTGACGCTCGCCGAACCGGGGCAGGACGCGATCGCCCACGCCGCCCACGCCCGCATCCACGCCGCCATCGTGGCGCGCGACCCGGACGCGGCGGAGGCGGCAATGCGCGACCACTTGGAGCAACTGACCGCCGCCTACTGGAGCCACGGCGCGGAGCGCGCGACGCCGTAGGGGCCGAGCACGCCGCCAGTCGGAGCGACCCAACCGACGGGGCCGAGCACCGCCATGCCGGCCTCCAGCGTCACCGGCGCATCGGTCAGGTTGGCCCGCAGCACGAAGCCGTCACCCTCGATCCGGTCCGTCCCGACAGTGACCGCGCGCCCGGCTAAGGCGGCGGCGGCGCGGACGAGGTGGCCGAGCGGCGTCGGGCGCCCGTCGGCGAGTAACGAAAAATCACCGGATGGCGTGCCGAACGAGATCGAGGCGACACCGCCCCGCGCCGCCGCGGCTAGCACGCCGACCGCCCAGGCGGCGGCGAACGACGCGCCGTGCCGGGGATCGCGCCGGGTGGCCGGCACGCGGCCGCCGTGTAGGTTCGCCGCCGGCCCGACTGGGTCGCCGATCGTGCAGGGACCGGGGCGGTAGGCGGCGGCCGGGGCGAGCGCGCGGGCCGAGGCGAACACGCTGTGCAAGGCCTCAAGCGACTCGATCACGGTTCGGTCGTCGGCCGCGTGGACGATCGCCGACGTGGCGTGGACCAGCACGGTCGCGTCGGGCGGCGGCCGGCGGCGATTGAGTTCGGTGAAGTGCGAACGGACGCCCACACCAACCGCCGCATTCGGAAAGGTCGTTCGCGCCACGTCCAGCAGCCCCGGCATGTCCGTCTCCGACGCGAGCGCCACCGCATCGGGCGTCAGTCCAGCAAACGCGGCCAAGTCCGACGTGGAGGCCACCCGGAGATCGAGCAGCAGCGCCTCGCGCCGCTCGATCGTGGGGCCAGGAGCGTCGGCGGCGTCGAGCCGGAGGTGCAACCACTGTGGCCGCAGCAGGTCCAGCGCCGCCCGCAGCGACAATGCGTCGGCGGCATCGGCGGTCAGCGCGATCTCCGGCATCGTGCCGACGCTCCCCCGCACCGCCGCCACAGGCTGGGTCGCCACACCCGACACGGTCAGCCGCACCGACTGCGACACTGCCTCGCCGGCGCGCAGGATGAACGGGCGTGGGCGGGAGAGCGGGCGGACGTAGGTCTTGAACGAGGCGTCGGTCCAGTTGCGCTGGTCCTCCATTTCGAATGCGTCGCCGGCCATCGCGACCCGCACGACAAGCCCCGCGATCGTATGCGTCAGCGCCGCCACGTCGGACGCCGGCTGATGCGGCGACACGGCGTGCGGCATGTAGACCGTCGCGCGCGTACCGTCGGTGTGCTCGATCTCGACCGCCGTGCCCGCGAATCCGTCGATCGGGTGCAGCACGACGAAGCCGACCCGGTTGACGGACAGGTCGGCCGTTGCCGCGCCCTCGGCTCGGAACAGCAGCCCGTCGGCTTCGGCCTCGATTTGGGCGGTCCAGGCGAAGCCGTCCACCCTCGCCCGCCATGACAGCCACGCGCGGCCGTCGGCCTCGTCCACGACCACGTCGTTGACGGTCGCGGCGAGGGTCGCGGCGAGGGTCGCCCAGATGGGGTCACGCACAAGAAATGCGATACCGCGCAGCAGCTCCACCCCGTCCACGCGCACGTCGCGAACCGCCCCCGCCGCGAAGTCGAACGACAACCGCCCGACGACGATGCGCCGCGAGTTCGCCGGCGGCTCGTCCGTGCCGAACACGGCGCGGGTCACGGCACGATCGCGCGACGCTCGCGGGCGGCGGCGTAGGCGGCGCGTACCATCGCGAACGTGGCCAGGTTGTCTCGCCCGCTGGTCGCCGGCGTGCGGCCGTGCGTCAGGCAGTCGACGAAGTGCGCCTGCGTCGCCCGCACGCTCTCCTGCACGGCGTGCCACGGCCGCTCCGCCCACGGCAGCAACTTTGGCGACACGTCGTGGGTGGTCGAGCCGTCACGCGTGTCGACCTGCATCGAGTAGTCCTGGAACACCCGCAGGCAGCCCGCGCGCCCCTCGATCGTGAGCAGGACTTGCGGAAACGGGTCGGGCAGTTGCCGGCTCTCGTACGTCATGTCGAGCACGCTCACCGCGCCGCTGACGTGGCGCACGAGCAGGGTCGCCATGTCCTCGCCCCGCACGCCCGGCCGCACCTGCTGCGTCTCGGCCGAGAGGTGGGCCACGTCGCCCATGAAGAACCGCGCCAGGTCGGCCAGGTGGATGCCGAGGTCGAGCACGATCAGCTCCGGCTCGTGGTAGAAATACGGCTGGTTCGCGTAGACGTCGAAGCCGGAACGGAAACTGATCCGCGCCCACACCGGCTCGCCGATCGCGCCCGAATCGAGCACAGCGCGGGCGCGCAGCATCGGCCTCTGGAAGCGGAAGTTTTCGTGCACCATCAGCGCGACGTCGGCCGCCTCGGCGGCGGCGACCATCGCCACGCAATCGGCCATCGTCGGTGCCATCGGCTTTTGCACGATCGCCGGCACGCGATGGTGGGCGGCGAGCTCGCACAGCGCGCGGTGCGACTGCATTGTCGTCGCGACGTCGACCCAGCCGAGCCGTTCGGCGGCGAACATCGCCGCCGCGTCGACATACCAGCGTGGCACGCTGAACTCGGCCGCCGCCGCCTCGGCCTTGCGCGGATCGGCATCGCAGACCGCCACCAGCCGCGCCTGATTTTCGGCAGCCAAGTCGTTCCACGCGTGCAGGTGGTTGCGGGCGAAAAAGCCGCAGCCGATCAGCGCGCCGTCGAGCACGCTACGACCGCACGATCAGCTCGGCCGCCTCGCGGATCTTGTCGGTCGACAGCGCCTGCCGCCAGTCGTCGCGCACGACGACCGACTTTGCGAACCGCATCAGGTTCAGCGCCGCCTCCGACGGCACCTTGGGCGAGAAGCCGAACCACATTGCAATCTCGACATTGAGGTGCCCGATCAGGAAGTCCATCGCCGCCGCGCGCGGGATGCCGTGCCGGCGCTCGCACTCGTCGACGGCCTCGACCATCGTGTCGACGAACGGCATGGCGACCATCTCGGACAGGCCGGGCTCGAGCACCGCCAGCTGCTCCAGCGTCACGCGGTGGGTCGTGATGATGGGGGACCACATGTCGCGGCAGATGGCGGCCCCGAGTTCGTAGTGGTCCTCTGGCCCCTGCATCAGCGCGCAGACGATCGACTGGCGCGCGATGCCGCCGTGGTAGTCGCGGCGCGCGGCCATGTCGGTCTCGTCGCCGAACAGCGGGGGGTGGCAGGGGTGGCCGACGAAATAGGTCAGCCCCGGTCGGTCGGTCGGCATTTGCGCGGCATACGGCGCGGCGGCGTCCAGGATCAGCAGCATCGTGCCGTCCGGCAAGTGCGGCGACAGCTCGGCCGAGACGCGACCGATCAGCGTGTCGGGCAACGCCAGCACCACCACCGCCGCGCCTGCGACGCCTGTCGCCAAGTCGGTCGCGACGATCCCGGCCTTGGCCAGCCGCGCCTGCCCGGCCGCGCCGACCTCCACCGCGCGCACGTCGTGCCCGGCCTCGATCAGCTTGCGGGTGACGCGAAATCCCATCTTGCCGCCGGCTCCGAGCACCGCGATCGCGTGCGCCATGTGACCTATGCCTCTTTATTATTGGAGAGCTTAGCTGACCACACACGCCAAGTCATCATACCAGTTGGGCATAAAGCGCGTCGGCCCGGGTGAGGTGCGCGGTCATCGCCTCGGCCGCCGCGTCGGCGTCGCCGGCCGCAATCGCGCGGCGTATCCGCTCGTGCTCGGCGATGGTCAGCCGCTCGGCTCCCCGCACCGAGACGAGGTCCGCCTTAAAACGGGTCAGCCAGCCCAGCAGCCCGCGCGTCGTCGCCGCGATGATGGTGTTGCCGGAGATCTCGGCGATCAGGCCGTGGAACGCCATGTCGGCGGCGACGAACGCGCCCCGGTCGCCAGCGGCTGCGACCAACGCCCGCTGCGCTTCATCCAGTGCCGCCAGGTGGGCTACCGTCGCACGACGTACTGCCAAACGTACAAGGCCTACTTCCAACATTCGCCGCGCTTCCTTGAGGTTGTCCAGGCCTCGCGGATCGGCCGCCAGCATCGAGACCATCGCGCCCGAAACGCCTTCCACGATGGCGTCGGGAGTGGGCGTCACCACCCGCGCCCGCTCGCCGTGGCTGATCCGGATCAGGCCCCATTGTTGCAGCGTCAGCATCGCTTCGCGGACCGCCGGGCGGCCAACGCCGTAGCGCGCCATCAACTCGCGTTCGGACGGCAACTGCGTACCGGGCGGGAACTCGGCCGCGCCGATGGCGGCCACCAACCGGTCAAGCACCTCCTCATAGAGTTTTCGGCGCGCGATGCCGGACATGCGGCGGCTCTACTGGTATGATGAGGTGTCAACCCCGGAGCCGCACTATGCCCGTCCGTCCGATCGGAGTCTCCCTTATCGCGTTCGACGGCCACGACTTGGACGCGGCGCTGGACGCCATCGCCGCCAGCGGAGCGACGCACGCCGAACCTGCATACATCGACGGCGCGACGGACTTCTCCGAGGACGACCTGAGCGAGACGGCGGGGCTGACGCTGGCAGCCCGGATCGCGGCCGCTGGGTTGGGATGCGTCGCCGTTTCGGCACACATCAATAACGGGGCTGACGGTGCCGCGACGCAGCTCATCCGGCGGCTGCGGTTCGCGCGGGCGCTAGGTGCGGCGTTTTTGGTCACCAACAGCGCCAGCGCCGACCGCCGGGATGCGCTCACGCGGACGCTGGCCGAAGCGCTGCCGGTAGCCGAGGCGTGCGGCGTGCGGATCGCGCTCGAGAACCCGGGCCATGGGCCGACCGACCTGCTCCACGCCGGTGCCGACGCGGCGGGGTTGCTGGACGCGATCGGGTCGCCCTGGGTGACGTTCAACTACGACGTGTGCAACGTGCTGACGTGCAGCGAGGGCGCGGTTTCGCCCATTGCTGACCTTGCCGACGGCCTGCGGCGGGCCAGCCACCTACACCTCAAGGACGTCACCCCACGCGACGGACAATGGCGTTACACGGCAATCGGCGAAGGCTCGATCGCCTATGCCAGCGTGCTACCCCGTATCGATCGAGGCTTGCCGCTCTGCCTAGAGCTGCCGCTGCGGCTTGTGCGAAAGGCGGGACTCGGGCCAATGCGCGGGCCGGTTTTGCCGTTCCAGATAGCTCAGGCCGCCGTGGAGGCGTCCGTGAAGTTCGTTCGCCGGGGGTTCGGCAGGGCTGAGTTTACGCGCCGGCAATGTCGTTGACCGTTGCGTGCTTGAGGGCATCGAGGTTCCGGTTCAGCGACACCCTTGAGAAAGGCACCAGCTGCGGTAGTCGGAGGTTTCCCGCCCTGATCCTGCCCACCCGTGCACGCCACCCATAAGCCAGTTAAACCGGCCAATGTTCTGACGACACTTGGATGACCCCCCGCCCCCCTTCTCCTATTAATTACGGCCGAAGCGGGTCTCACGGACGATCATGCATGCTTGGCAGACGGCTCGGCCAAGACGGATTCCGAAAGCGCGCCCGGAATCGGTTGTCCCTGGAAGGGGTCTGTGGCCCCGTCAGCCCTTGGGGTGGCACCCTGTAGCCTCGGTGGCGGTGTCTCGCCGGCCCGCGAGGCCGCGTCGCTCAGCGGCCAGGCTTCGGGTCGCAGGCGAAAACCTCAGCGGCTATGCCAGCCATGAACGACCAATCGAATGGCGCCGCTTGGTGGCGATTTTCAGCCGGCCGTCGCAGCGCCTCACCCCACCGCAGCCTCCAGCACGCGCCCGATTGCCTACGACGGCACGTATCCGTCGAGCTCGTCGCCCGTCGGGCGCACCGATGGCCTCAGCGCATCCCGCGCCTTGCCGGTGATCGCGCCCGATTTGCGGTGGCCGAACAGGTAGGCTGGACGTCCTCGGGCATCGTCGGCAGCGACAGCCCCAGCTCCTTGTCGGACAGGTGCCGCACGGCGGCTGCCACGTCGGCCACCCGCGCCTCGACGGCCGCGACGCGGGCGCGCAGCAGCCGAACAATGTCGTCGAAGTCCGACCAGAACTCCTTGGGCAGGTCGCGCCGGATCGCATCGAGGTCGTCCCCCGCCACCATCGCTCTCCACATCGCCAGCGGCGTGCAGCGCGAGACCAGCGCGTGGACGCGGCGGTATTCAGCGCCCTTGAGCTTGAGCCGGAGCCCGTCGGCGAACCGCACGACGAAGCCCTCGTCGTCGCGCGGCAGCGCGGCGGTATGGCTGCCCAGCTCCGGCAAGGCTCGCGAAGGGGTGGCGTCGGACCGCACGCCACCCGAGCGCCTGAGCCATTTCGACGACATCCTCGTAGGCCAACTCGCGACCGTCCTCGTCGTAGGCGCCGAGCAGCACGAGGGTACCTTGCGGTGTAGCGGACGACGATCCGGTTCTCCGGATAGACTGCCTCGAACAGGTATGTCGTCCCCGGCGCCAAGGGCGCGAGGTCGGCGGCGTCCAGCCGAACCTGCGCCCACGCGGCCTGCTCGGAGCAGAAAGCACCCTTGGTCGCCGCGCGCCATCTACCGCCGTGGTGGAAGGCAATGATCAGGCTGCCGTCCAACTTCTCGTAAGCTTCGAACGGGAGGTCCGGCACGGCACCATGTCGCTCGCCGAGGTTGAAGAACTTCGGGAATGGCGTCGCCACGATCCGGCGCGCGGCCTTGTCCAGGATCAGGCCGCGCGCAATCACCGACTAGCCATCCCAGCCGTCCTCGTAGACGACCCTCGGAGTGTAGACGAAAAGCGCCAGCCCGGAGGCCGGGTCGACGCGACGATGCACGAAGCCCTTGCCGCGGGCCTGGTCGAGACCGGCCGTCAGCGCGTCGAACGGCAACTGCCGCGCGGGGTGGAGTGCATCGTTCATGGTGGAAGCCTTCGAGCCTCGAGCGTCTGCGGCGCAGGATAGCTGGTCCGCAGGTCTGTGGCTCTATGCAACCCAGCGTTCCCGGCGTCGCACGCCGGCGGTTACAAATCCTGGTCTGCTGCCCTCGAGGCTACCGCGACCAAGTGTCCTCGCGGGCTGCGGCGATGCGGCCGTGCTGCGAGTTACACCGATGAGTGCCAACAAGGTGTCTGTCCGTATTGCCCTTCGACAGTCAGTGCGTCCGCATCGCCATTAGAAGTCCAGGGATTGCCGGACAGTTTGGGGCTGTCTGTCTAAGGTTCGAGGCTGTTGAAAAACTCGGTTGCGAGCGGGTCGATCCCGTGATTCGTTCCGGACATTGATGGACGGGAGACCGCGACGATGATGGGCAGACTGTCGGGGCAAGAGCCGCTGTTTTTTGGCTTCCGGCTCGAGGACCACGTGCCCGCCGATCACCTGCTCCGGCGCGTCGACGTGGCGCTCGACTTCGGCTTTGTCCGGCAGTCCCTCTCCCATCACTACAGTTCCACCGGACGACCGTCTGTGGACCCCGAGTTGATGATGCGCATGCTGCTCATCGGCTACCTGCGCGGCATCCGTTCCGAGCGCCGGCTGTGCGAGGAGGTGCACCTCAACCTCGCCTATCGCTGGTTCTGCCGCCTTGGACTGGACGGCGGCGTGCCCGACCACTCGACATTCTCGAAGAACCGCCACGGGCGCTTTCGCGGCGGGAACGTGCACCGCCTGCTGTTCGAGGAGGTCGTGCGAGCCTGCGCGAAGGCCGGACTGATCGCCGGACGGGACACCGCGATCGACGCGAGCACGATCGAGGCTGATGCCGGTCGCGAGCGCAAGTTCGACGGCGCGGCGTCCGCCGACGCCTGGAGCGAGCAGGAACGCCTCGCCAAGCCGGTGTGTGAGTATCTCGCA